>QQTW01002581.1_pt1 | contig 13208 bp, 15 predicted proteins | sample 1904831 | NCBI WGS metagenome assembly QQTW01 (sample SAMN09435610, study PRJNA476489) | Subsurface metagenome, whole genome shotgun sequencing project. | reverse complement strand
TCGAACACCACAGACTGACGCGCGAAGGCGTCGAGGTTAGGCGTGTGTATGTACGGGTTGCCGTATGCCCCCAGGTGGTCCCGGCGAAAGGTATCCGCGACTATAACCACGACGTTGGGGTGAGCTTGGTCTTGCATGTATCCTCCCGCGTTAGGCCTTCCGCGCCTCAACAGGCGCCTATGCCGACTCCTAACGCAGGAATGGCGGCGCGCGCCGCCCGGCGAGGTACTGGGCGCCCTCAAGGCGCCCCTTGTTGCCGAAAGCCCCGTGAGACCACCAGAGCATCCGGGCCCGACGATCCAACCTGTAAGGCCTGGCGGCCCAACAAAGCAGGAGCAACAGAAATCGGACGAGCTCGCGCCTGAACACCTTCGTCCACCTCTGCAGCAGGCCGAAAGAGTTGTGATCCCACTGACGAAACTCGTCGCCGGAGCACGGCCACGGCAGAGCCATGGCTCCGCCGTCTATGTTGCTAACTGTGCACCAGTTGCTCATTGACCAACTTCTATCACATAGCTGAATATGTGTCAATAAGCCTTTTGGACCAGAATGTCCTGTTCGAAAAGTAGCACCGGGTTGCGCCATGCGAACCTCGGAATGTCCCGGTCGGAGCTTGGCCCGGTGTCGGCCGCGGGGGTGCGGACCATTCGAGGCCAGCCGGGCAGGGGATCGCTAGCCGTGCAGGGGATCGCTCGACGGGTCTCTTCTATAAACAGGGTAGGCCGGGCCGGCGACGGACGCGGGACGCGTCAGGCTAGAGTTGCAGGACTCGCTGTGGGATCCTGCCCAGGCGGGCGCTGATCTCCTCGGCGGCCCCCTTGCTCAGGGCGGCGACGTCGGGCAGGCGTTCCGGGGGCATGCGGTACTCGGGTCCGGAGACGCTCAAGACGACCGAACAGCCTCCCGAGGCGTCGAAGACGGGGACCGCGACGCCGTTGAACCCGTCTTCCAGCTCGCCGATGGTGAATGCTGCGCCCTCGGATCTGACGCGCTCCAGCTCGGCGCGAAGTTCGCGGACGCCGGTGATCGTCCTTTCGGTGACCGCTTCCAGGGGGTCTACGAGGTTGAGGGTCTCGATCGGGTCTTCCATAAACGCGAGGAGCACCTTGCCGTTGGCGGTGGTGTGCGGCTCGGTCTTCCAGCCGACCCAATCTCCGAGGCCTACCAGGCGCGGCCCGTCGGCCTGGGCGATGTTGACCGTCTTGCCGTCCTCGAGGCGGGCAAGGTTGACCGTCTCCCCCGTCTCCTCGGCCAGCCTCTCCATCGGCACCCTGGCGACCTCTACCATGTTCTGGCTGGTGGCCGCGGCGAGCATGCCCAGGCGGACGAACTCGGGGCCGAGCCGGAAGGCCTCGCTCCCCGGGGCCCGCTCGAGGAACCCCCGGCTGGCCAGCGTGGACGCCAGGCGGGATGCGATGCTCTTGTCGGTGCCGAGCATGCTTGCGATCTCCCCCACCCGGTACTCCCGGTCGATCTCATCGAAGAGCAGCAGGAGCCTCAGCGCGCGGTCAACCGTTTTCAGCACACGGACCTCTCGGAATCTAGCAAGAAGCACGCCATCTGTTGACGATACCACATCAAATCTGGCTTATTGCTCTGTGCGAGAGTTGTCGTCATGCTTGCGCGACCAAGATCGGCATCCTCTGTCGAGGCGAACGGGCCGCCCCTGGGTCTGGCTAACGGTGGCCGGTTATCAGGCTCATCGCCCCCTGGCGGGTGCGCTGGTCCCTGGCGTAGATGCTGCCGCGCACGGCGCCGGTAACGGCCACGCTGCCCCGGGTCCTGGAAGCCCCTCACGGTCATGCGGAGGTGATCCGCCTCCACCACGACCACGGCACCCTGGGCCCCGAGGCTACCGTAGGGGGCGTCGGCCACCCTTCGCGAGGCCCGAGGAGGAAGCGCGGGTCGTCCGGGGCCCGCCTCTCCGCGGGCTCAATCGACCTGGCTTCGGATCCGGACTCGCCGAGGCTCCGGCAGGTTGGCCCCGCCTTCTACGGTGATCTCCAAGAGGCCGTCCGCGAACCCGGCGTCCATCTTGCTCTCGTCCACGCCGCCGGGCAGGTTGATGGTGCGCCGGAAGTGCCCGAAGGAGCGCTCCCGCGTGTAGAACTCCACCTCCTCCCCGTCCAACTCGCTCCTGCGCTCGCCGGAGACGCTCAGCACGCCGTTGGCGAGCGAGATGTCTATGTCGTCCTGGTACACGCCGGCAAGCTCGCACCGGATCACCAGGTCGTTGCCCTTGGCGAATATGTCGGTGGTCGGGACCCACGCCGTGGCGTGGGTCCTGCGCTGATCCTCCTGCGCCTGCCCCCCGCCCTCTGCGTATTCCCGCATCCGGGTCATCTCGCTCATGTGGTCTATGAGCCCCCTGAACGGGTTGCGCGCTCTGTCCATTCTCCCTCCTCCTAACCATCTCTTCGCGTCACGTCTCGTTGCGGCCGGTAGACGCCTCCAGCCCACCGAGGTCCGGGGCGAGGAGGCCGTCTCGCCTCGCTCCGAACGCTAGGTGCTGCGCCGGTCGCGCTCCCGGGGGCCCTCCGCGGACATCTGCTGGGGGTTGGGGGCGCCGCTGGGGCGGGACATCGCCCGGCCCGGCTCCGGCGCCGACGGCCCGGGTATCCTGTCCGGCAACCGCTCGGCCCGCAGCGCCTTGAAGAGGGAGAAGCATAGCCCGATCAGGATGAGCACGAACGGCGCCGCGGAGGCTATGGCGACCGACTGGAGGGCCGTTATCGCGGCGTCCACCGAGCCCTGTATCGCCCCGGCCAGCAGGCAGATCGCCGCCGCCGAGCCGGTGAAGACGCCCCACACCACGACGGTCCACGCCCTCGGATTGAGGTCGCCCCTCGACGAGAGCATGCCCATCACCATCGCCGCCGCGTCCGCCCCGCTGATAAAGAACAGCGCGACCAGGACTATCGCTATCAGAGACATCAGGCCGGAGAGCGGGAACGCGCCTAGGGTGGCGAACAGCGCCGCCGGCTGGCTCTCGGCCACGGCGTTGGCGATGTTCGCGGTTCCGGAGAGCTGCAGGTTGATGGCGGCACCGCCGAGGACGGCGAACCACACGAAGCTGACCACGCTCGGGGCGACGATGACCCCGACCACGAACTCCCGGATCGTCCGGCCCCGCGAGATGCGGGCGATAAAGGTGCCCACGAACGGGGCCCACGAGATCCACCACGCCCAGTAGAAGATGGTCCAGCCAGAGACGAACTCCGAATCCCCGTAAGAGGCCGTCCTGAAGCTCATCGGGACGAGGTTCGCCACGTAGCCCCCGATGGATTGCACGAAGGTATCGAGGATAAAGACCGTCGGCCCCAACACGAACACGAAGAAGAGCAGGAACACGGCGAGGACCATGTTGGTGTTGGAGAGCCACTGTATCCCGCGGTGCACCCCGCTGATCGCCGAGATGATAAAGCACAGCGTCAACAGGGCGATGATCCCGATGGCCAGCCCCACCGCGTCCCGGCCGCCGACCCCGAACAACACGTCTAGCCCCTCGTTGATCTGCAGCGCCCCCAGGCCCAGCGACGTCGCCGAACCGAACAGGGTGGCGAAGATCGCCAGTATGTCTATGGCCTTGCCCCAGGGACCGTAGACCCTGTCGCCGAGGAGCGGGTGGAACGCCGTGCTTATGAGGTTCGGCATCCCCTTACGGAAGGTGAAGTAGGCGAGGGCCAGGCCCATGATCGCGTAGATAGCCCACGGGTGGAACGCCCAGTGGAAGTAGGAGTACTCCATCGCGACCTGGGCGGCACCCCTGGTGTTGGGCTCGGCCGCTCCCCCCGGGGGAGCACCCATGTGGGTCATGGGCTCCGCGACCCCGAAGAACATCAGCCCGATGCCCATCCCCGCGCTGAACATCATGGCGACCCACGACACCGTGCTGAACTCCGGCTGCTCGTCGTCGCCGCCGAGCCGGATCCTGCCGTAGCGGCTAAAGGCCAGGTAGATCGAGAAGGCCAGGAACCCGAAAGACGACAGTATGAAAACCCAGCCGAAGTTGGGCACCAGAAAGCCGAAAAGGACGGAGTCGAAGACGGCCGCCAGGCTCTCCGCGAAGAACACGCCCCACGCCACGAATACCGCAGAGAGAACAGCCGCGATCCAGAACACGGTGGGATCTACCCTCGGGCTTGCCGGCCTTTGCATATCTATCTGTCCCTTCCCCGGTTCCCCAACGCCGCGCCTTGCTCTTCCCGGCAAACGGTGCGGGCACTGTACCGTATGGCGCAACCTGTAGCAAGAGTGTCCTGGGGCGCCGAGGCGGGGCGGCGCCCGCCTCGGCGCCCCTCTCTCGGCCTTCGAGAACGCGTTCCTCGCCGCCGGCGGTGGCGAGCCGATCGAGCAAGAGGTCCTCTAAACCCCCGTATAACCGGATCGCCGGGGGGTATCTCCGGGTCCGGACGTGCGTACCCTTGCTGGTTACTGCGGGCGCTACCTCCCCGGCCAGCGAAGCTTGGGGACGACGCGCTCGCCGTAGGCCCGGATGAACTCCTCCTGGTTGCGCCCGACGTTGTGGACGTAGACCTCGTCGAAGCCGAGGTCCACGTAGTGCTGGACGTGGTCGAGGTGCTCGTCGAGGTCGGCGCTGGTCAGGACGCGGTTCGCGAAGTTCTCGATGGAGACCTGCTTGGCCATCGCGGCGAAGTCTTCGGGGTTCCTTATGTCCCCCTTCGGGAAGGGCATCCCGCCGTTGGGCCACTCCCTAACGGCCTGGTCCTCGGCTTCTTGCTGGCCTTCGGCCCAGGAGACGTGGAGCTGTATCATGCGCGGCATCGTGGACGGGTCCTTGTCAGCCCGGCGGGCGCCCTCTTCGAACTTCTCCATCAGCATCTTTATCTTCTCGTCCGCGGCGCCGACGGTGATGATCCCGTCGCAGAACTCGCCGGTCCTGCGGCTCTGGATCGGGCCGGCGGTCGCCACGTAGATCGGGGGCGGCGTCTCCGGCATGGTGTAGAGCCTCGCGCTCTCGAGCTTTATGTGCTCCCCGGCGTACTTAACCACCTTGCCGGTGAAGAGCCTGCGGATGACCTCGATGGACTCCATGAGGATGCGCAGCCTCGTGGGCGCCTCGGGCCAGTACGCGCCGACGACGTGCTCGTTGAGCGCCTCCCCGGCCCCGAGCCCGAGCCAGAACCGCCCGGGATACATGGCCTCCAGGGTCGCCGCCGCCTGCGCGATGATGGCGGGATGGTACCTGAACCCCGGCGGTGTGACGCCGGTCCCGAAGCGAAGGTTCGTCGTCGCGCCCAGGGCGCCCATCCAGCTCCAGACGAAGGCGCTCTCCCCCTGCTCCGGGGTCCACGGGTGGAAGTGGTCAGAAGCCATCACGGACGAGAAGCCGGAGTCCTCGGCGGTCTTGCACCACTTCAGGAGATCCGTCGGATGGAACTGCTCGAACATCGCCGCGTAGCCTACGGTGCCCGTGGTGTTCATGGGGCCTCCCTCTAGAGGTTTCAGGCATCAGGTTTCAGTTGTCAGGTTTCTCGTCTGGACGGGGCGTCTCACCGTCTTCTTCGGACAGTTTACAACCGCCGCGTCCGGGACGGCCCTCGCCCAGCGAAAGAGGCTAGCCCCTGTACCAAACCCGTTACCTGATGCCTGAAATCTGATGCCCTCTCTAGAAGTGGTCCGGGACGTAGAGCCAGGGGTCGCCGGTCGGGAAGAGCTCCTCGAGGAGGTCGAGGGCGGCAGGCGAGTTGGCCTCGACGAGGCCGTGCCGCGCGAGTTGCCGGGCAGGGAGGTAGCCGGCGTAGAGTTGCGCCAACTGCCGCACGTCCAAGGTGACCCTGTTTGCGGCCTCCGTGCCCCGGGTGACCTGTCCACCCCCGACCGTATACTCGCCGGCGTTCTCGGGGATGACGTCGTCGGCTACTTCGAGGACGAGGGGGTCGGTCTCCCTGTTCAGGTGGCCCAGTGCGCCCTCCACGTTCACGAGGCGCAGCATCTGATCCGGCTCGACCTTGGCGTCGACGTAGGAACTCCGCAGGTAGGGGTGGAGCGTGTCGTTGCGGGAGGTCCAGTGCTTGATGTCAAAGGTGTCGGGATCGAAGGCGGCGAGGAAAGAGACGAGGCCCCGCCACGCCTCGGGGGTGGCGGCCACGAGCTCCTGCACCTCGAGGCGGCGCTTGGGATCCCTGTCCTCCCGGTAGGGGAACATCTTGTAGATCAGGTACCCCCTGACCTCGCCCCCCGCGTCGTAGACGGCAGCCTCGTGGTCTTTGCGGCCGAGGGTCTTGCGCCAGTGCGCCTCGCTCCTGAGCGCGCAGAGCTGGTGCTCCCGAGACCCAGCCCCGTGCAACTCCATCATCCCGGGGAGGTCCCCTTCACGGTACGCCCGCAGGCTGCTCTGTTGGGGATCGGTGGGGAGGTCGGTAGGTTTTAGCGTGTACTCGACGGCCTCGGTGGCGAGCTCGTAGCCGAAGGACCGGTAGAAGGCGTGGGCGAACGGCGAGAGCAGGGAGAGGTTGACGCCCCGGTCCCTCATGTCCCCGAGCGCGGCGCGCATGAGGTCCCCGGCGTAGCGCCGCCTGCGGTAGGCCGGGTGGACCATGACGGCCGCCACGCCGCCCATCGCCGCAGGCTTCCCGTCCACGAGAACTTCCATCGGCAACACGGTGGCGCTCGCCCGGACCTCGCCGTCTTCCTCGATGACGTGGACACCCTCCAGATCCAGGTGGGCGTTCTTATCGGGGTCGAAGTACTCCTCCCACTGCAGGACCGTCTCGCCAAAGGCCATCGTCCCGAGGCGGGCGAGAGCCCCCCGGTCTTCCAGCCGGTACCTGCGTAGCTCCAAATCTCCTCCGAACCTGGCCTGCCCCACGATTCTAGCGAGAAAGCAACGCGCCCGCGCCAGGCCTCCACTCGTCCCTTTATATGTCAATATTGACATATAAGCCAGCCCAGGGTACCCTGTACATGTCTGAATTTACACGTGGTGCGGTTCACGGGGAGCGAGGAGGCGGGGATGGGATCGGCTTTGAAGGTGACGCGTCTGGTCAACCTGGTGTTGGCTGGGATGTTGACGGGCAACGAGTTCAGCGGGTTCGTGGCGATCTACCCGGCTCTGGGACGGTTGTCGCCGCTGGCCCGGTTGCAGGCGGAGCAGGAGATCTACCGCCGCTACGGCAGGATCATGCCATTCTACATGAGCTTCACGATCTCCTCTTTCCTGCCCGTCCTGGTCCTCGGGCGCGGGCCTCGCTCCTCCGCTTTCCGCTTTACCCTCGCCGGCCTGGCGTGCTTCGCCGCGATGCTCGGTATCACCCTGACCAGGAACCTCCCTATCAACGCGCGCATTGAAGAGCTGCCCACGGAAGAGGGTTCTTTCGAGGAGTTCCGAGAGCTCAGGGAGCGCTGGGATCGCCTGCACGCCGTCCGGAACGTGCTGAACGTCGCGGGGCTGGTCTTCACCGGCCTGGGCGCGTTGTCGGAGTCCGGCGCCCGGAAGAGAGCGTGAGCCCGGAGACCATCCTCGTCGTGGGCGGCACCGGGATGCTCGGGAGCCACGTGGCCGCCCGGCTGCTCGCCGACGGGTTCCACGTGCGGGTTTTGGCCCGGAACCCCGGCCGGGCGGCGCCTAAACCGGGTTTCGGGTACGTCGCCGGGGACGTGGGAGATCCGGCGGCGATCGAACGGGCGCTCGACGGCTGCGCGGGCGTTCACGTTAGCTTGAACGGGGGATCGGACCCCCGGAACGTGGATCTCGTCGAGCACCGGGGGACGGCGCTCGTGGCCGAGCTAGCCGCGAAGCACGGCGTCTCCCGGTTGACCTACCTCTCGCAGATGCTCGTCTCCGGGGAGGCGCGCATCCCGGAGCACCGCGCCAAGTTTCGGGCCGAGCAGGCCGTACGCGGGTCTGGGGTGCCGTTCACGATCTTCAAGCCGACCTACTTCATGGAGACGTTGCCGAGGCACGTCCGGGGCGACCTGGCCGTCGTCATGGGCCGGCAGCCCCACCCCTTGCGCATGGTGGCCGCCGACGACTTCGCGCGGATGGTGTCGCGGTCGTTTCGGACGCCGGAGGCCGCGAACCGGAGCTTCTTCGTGCACGGCCCCGAACCGGTCACCATCCCCGAGGCGCTGCGGCTGTACTGCTCCCTGGTCGAGCCCGGCAAGCGGGTCGTGTCAGCGCCGCTCCGGCTAATGTCCGTCCTCGACGCGCTAGTGATGCGTCGGCGGCTACGGGGCACCATCGAGCTGATGGGTGAGATCCAACGCAGCGGCGAGCGCGGCGACCCGTCTGAAGCGGACAGGATGTTGGGAGCGCCGATGACGACCTTGCACGAGTGGTGCGGTAGACGGCGCGCCGTCAGGTGAGGTCTGGTCCGTTCTTGGAGGCGACGCCGTCCCGGGGCCCTTTTCCGCCGTTTTCGGAGGGCTCGGAACCGGCTTCCAGGGCCCCGGCCAGCCATCGGCACCACTCGGCGTTTCCCCTCTCGTAGATGATGCCGCGGCGCAGCGTGGCGTAGGAAGCGAAGCGCGGCGTCCCGGGACGGTCCAGGTCGTCCGCCCACTCGCGCTCCATCCAGGCGTTTATCTCCTCGTACCGCGCGAGTTGTTCCTCGTACCGGCGCCCCTCCTCCCTGAAGAGCCGCGCCGCCTCCTCCCCATCTACAAGCCACACGGAGTAAGCCTTCAGGGTCAACTCGTCCTTGGTCGGCCTCCTGGGCGGCGGCTGCACCGCCCACTCCCCGAGCGCCCCGAGGCCAGCCTGCGTGATCTCGAAGACCTTCTTGTCGGGCCTCTCGCGTTGCTCGACGACGCTGTGGGTCACGAAGCCACCCTCCTCGAGCCGCGCGAGCTCGGGGTAGATCTGGCTGTGCCCAGCCCCCCAGAAGAACCCAACCCTCCCTTTCATCCGCTGCGTCACGTCGTACCCACTCAGCTCCTCCCGCGCCAACAAACCCAAGATCGCGTACCCAAGCGTCGTCATACTTCCTCCGATTTTCTCTTATGTCATACTTGACATATAGCTTAGCAGATCGTAGAGTAGCATATGTCGGTATTGACATAGAGCGACGGTGGCGGGAGGAGGACGGCATGTGCGGCAGGTCGGTCATGGTGCGTGGGAGCGGGTTCGGCAGGCAGCGTCCCGAGTTTTTCGGGATAGACGCGGGGGCGTTGGGGCCGCGGGCGAGGGTCGGGGTGGCGCTGTCGGTGCTGGCGCCCGTGGCCCTGTCCGGGATTTTTCTGGTGCTGTTCGTTCCGGGTCTGTGGTGGATCTTCACCACGTACTTCTGGATCTCCTTCCCGGCGCTCGGGCTGCTCGGGAGTGGAATCGCCGGGATGGGCGGGGAGCGTGCCGAAAGGGCGGAGCGTGCGGCGGCCATCGACCCCGAGAGGGACCTGCTCCTGGCGCTCAGGGACCACGGCGAGATGACGGCCGCCGGGGCCGCGGCCGAGACGTCGCTCTCTGTCGACGAGGCCGACCGTAGGCTCGGGGCGCTGGCCGAGGCCGGGCACCTGGAGATGCGCGTGCGGGGCGGGGGCCTCTTCTACGCGCTGTGGGAGGCCGAAGGGCGTCGGGTCGAGGGCGTGAGATGAGCGCCGGGACAGGCGGCGCGACGAGTCTGGCGCTTCGGGGCGGGCGGCGCCCCTTGCTGATCTTCGCGTCGGCGGCGCTCGCTTTCAGCGCCCTGCACCACGCGGACCACGTCATACGGGGCAGCCACTCGGGGTGGCCGTTTGGGGCGGAGGTCACGCCGTTCACGTACAGCTTGCTCATCTACGCGCTCATCCTGCCGGCGATCTACCAGACGGCCCGTGGGCGCGACGTGGCCGGCTACCACCTCCTCGCCGCCGTCGGCGGGTTGGCCCTCATCGGCTTCGTCCACTTCGTGCCGGTGGGGGGCCACGAGGCGCCCATGGAGGACATCTACGCGGCCTACGGCAGCACGCCGGCCGGGCTCTTCGCCCTCGGGATACTGGCGGGGCTGATGGCCAGCGTGGCGGCGCTGGCGGTCGTCGCCGCGGGGACGATCCGGTCGAGAACTACAGAGGAGGAAAGGTGAGAGGATGATGGGGAAGGCGCGCCCGTCCGGGGCACAGGTGGGGGTCGCCGGCGATCCGAACGCTCGCCGTGAAGCGGGGGGGATCGGCCGCCTCTCCATCGAGGAGGTCGGGCGTCCGCGGGTCCGGGAGTTGATCTCCGAGCAAGGACACGAGCAGGAGGTGTAGAAGGTGTCGGTGGTTAACGGCAGGTTCACGGCCAAGATGGACGAGCCCTTCGTCGTCTTCATAATAGGGATGCGTGTAAACAACCTCCTCGCCGTGAGGAAGTGGCTCCCGACGGTCCGCGCGATGGGTCCGATGCTAAAGGAACTCTACCGGCACCCCGAGAAGGGTTTTCTCGGGGGCGAGGTCTTCCTGTACTGGCGCGGCCCGGCCCTCGTCCAGTACTGGCGTTCGTTCGAAGATCTGGAACGCTTCGCCCGCAACCCCGACGATCCCCACCTGCCGGCCTGGCAGCGCTTTAACCGCTCCGTAGGCTCGGACGGCACCGTCGGCATCTTTCACGAGACGTTCATAGTGGAGCGGGGCAACTACGAGGCGGTCTACTCCAACATGCCGGTCTTCGGACTGGCGAAGTCCACCGAGCACGTCAGGGCCGTCGGGGGCCGCGAGACGGCGCGCCGCCGCCTGATGCGCGGCGAGAACGAGCCCGCCGTGCCCTCGCCGGAGTAGGGCAACCGGCCACGCTCTCCCGGCGGGGTGGGCCCCCGGGGCGGTAGGTGGCCGGCCGAGTGTGCCGGACGGGTTATCGAGTGCGACGGCTGGCGAAGAACCTGTAGGCGAAGAAGGCGATCACGGCCACGAGCAATATCGGCCCGAGCACCGTGGTGAACATCAGCACGAACAGGATCCTGAACACCCCGAAAGATCCGCGCCTCCTGCCGAAACCGACGCCCCCCCTGCCGAAGCCCCGCCTCTGGATCACCAGCAGCGCCTCGGGCAGAACGCCGGCGAGCAACGACACGGCGTATACGGCCCACCCGACATTGCCCGTTGAGATTTCATAGAGGTACGCCATAAAGCTCCATGCTATTTCGCCGCCCACTTCTCCGTCCCCTGGGGTTATACCAAAGCAGGGGGCACGGGGGGATAGACCCGGCTGGTGGAAGCGCCCGGCGGCCCGGACGGGATCGGTTACGGGGAGGCCGGGAGCTTGTGGCCGGCTACAAGTTCCCGGGGACCTTGCGGACGGGCTTCTCCCGCTCTGGATCTACCCGGTAGACGCGCTTTGTGGCGCGCGGGCGTTCGCCGCCGCGCACCACGCCCAGGTGCCGGCCGAAATCGGCGCCGCCCATTCGCGCCCTGGAGCGTCCGAGCCTCTCCAGCCCGTAGCCCCAGAAATCCTCCGCGGGGTTGCCTTTGGCGTGCTGGACAAAGCCCCAGACGGACCAGTGGAGGTCGCTCATCGCCTTGTAGATCTCCAGCCGCGAGTAGAGCGCCGGGGAGACGGGGCCGCCGCGGTAGGCCTCCATCATGGCGCGGTCTTGCCAGGCGTCGAACCCGGCCTCGACCGAGAGGTCGGCCAGGTCCCACATCGGATCGTTCATGCCGGAGTACTCCCAGTCGATGAGGTAGACGCGCCCGTCCGCATCGAGGAGGTTCCCGGGCCACGGGTCGTTGTGGCAGGGCGCGAGGGCAGAGGGGGAGGCCTCCAGCGCCAGGCGCACCGTCCTGGCCTTCCGCCCCACCTCATGGTAGCCCTCGGGCAACGGCGTCCGCCCGTCGCGCAGGATGCCGAGGTAACCTTCGATCTCGGCGAAGACGTCGAAGCGGGTTCTGAAGACTTTCCCGAGACGGTGGACCCGCCCGAGCGCCCGCGCGGCCCGACCCGGCGCCCCAGGATCAGCACCAAACCCCTCCCCGGCATTCAAGGAGGTCCCCTCTATAAAGCGTGTCACCATCGTGCCGTCCCTCGCGTCGAAGTACAGCACCCCGGCGTTGACCCCGGCCGCCGCCGCGACCCGCGCGTTGTGCTCCTCGGCCGTACGGTCGATGTATTCCGAGGTGCCCTCCCCGGCGAGCCGCAGCACGTAAGCCGCGCCGCCTATCGTAACCTTGTAAGACACGTTGGTAAGGGCGCCGCTGAGACGGTCTAGTCGGATGTCTTGTTGCCTGGCGTTCCCGAAAAAAGGCACGCGGGCCAGCGCGGCGTACGCATCGTCCAATCGTATTCCTCTCCGTCTCTGCTGTGGGCGGGCGCCCCCTGACGCCCGGGATGCAGTCGAGAGATTGTAAACTTCGTGTTAACCCCGCGCAAATTGCCGGGGGGTTGGGCCGGGTCAGGGGCGGGACGCGAAGACGACCGTCACCTGGCCTATGTGGGTGCGCGGGGCGTCGTTGCGGGCCACGTAGTCCTCCAGATCCCCCGCCTCGTCCAGCTTACGGATGCGGGAGAGCGCCCGGTTCAGGCGGTCCTGGGCGACCAGCGACCAGACAGAGTCACCGTCGCGCCACTCCTTGCTCAGGGGGCCCCTGGCGTCGAGGTAGGCGTCGCCCTGGACCCTGGCGTAGGTGGGCGCGAAGTTGCCCCTGTGGGCGAGGCCGCAGTCGTCGAGGATCTCGAGCAGCTCGTCGAGGGGGACGTAGCGGTTTCTGAGGGCGTCGGCGGCCTCCGGGATCAGGTGGTAGTGCCAGTACCCGTTGCGCAGTTGCTCCTGCGAGCAGGTGCTGACCGTCAGGACCCCGCCGGGCTTCAGGACCCTGGCGAACTCCCGGAAGACCCGGCGGTGGGCGGGGAAACCTTCGGCGGGGTCGTCCGGCAGGTGGTGGAGGACCTGGTTGATCATGACCCCGTCGAGCGTCGCGTCGTCGAAGGGAAGCTCGTCGATCCTGGAGCGGTGGAAGGAGACGCGGTCCCCGGCCCACGCCAGCTTGCTCGCGGCGACCTCGAGCATGCCGGGGTTCATGTCGACCGCCTCGATCCGGCCCACGTAGCCCAGCAACGCCTCCGAGTAGCTGCCCGTGCCACACCCGGCGTCGAGCACCACCGTCCGGTCTAGGGGCACGGGCGCGTGGGCGAAGCAGCCGACGAGTATCTCGGTCCCCACAGGCTCCCTGGTCTTGTCGTAGTTGCCGGATTTGCGCGTGTAGTCCTCGTAACTGCTCAAACTCGCCTCTCCCCCTCGCCCCCTCGGTTTGTCCCTTCGGGAGTATATGGAATCCTTCGGCGGGGGTAAAGCGGAAAG
>QQTW01002580.1_pt1 | contig 13212 bp, 17 predicted proteins | sample 1904831 | NCBI WGS metagenome assembly QQTW01 (sample SAMN09435610, study PRJNA476489) | Subsurface metagenome, whole genome shotgun sequencing project. | reverse complement strand
CTACCACTCGCCATCGTTCCGATAAACCCGTCATCATGAAGACTCTCGCCCTGTTGGCCGGACTCTCGGCGGCCCTCACCAGCGCGTACAATCTGGACACGTTTCCGTTAGAGGCAGCCATCGATATGCCAAGTGTACGTCTGGACCGCCGCCCGCGTGGCTCAAAGTCCTGGTGTCGCAGAACTGATGCTCGTCGTTGGATAGTTCTCGGTGGATGACAACGACCTCAATAATATTCGCGTCAACTGGGACATGCGCTGCAACGCTCTCCAGGCCGTCGTGTTCCAGGAAGCCCGACTCTTCAAGGGTCCGAAGGGCATCGCGCAAGATCTGTCGGGCAATCAGGTGGGGACGACGATCAGCAACACGTTCCCCTTCGCCTGTGACTTGCGCGGCCAAGTGGTGACCTTCCCCCCGGGAATCGGTAAGAACGGTTCCCCATCCGTCCGTTTTGGAAGATGATGAACCCGGTGTGGTTGACGGGTCCGATCCGCGTCCACAGTGAGCGACGCGCTTGGCGTCTACGCGTGCATCACCTACTGGATCACCGCCACCGAGTCGGGCGCCGCCTCCACAGCGCCGAAAACGCAATGTCTGCTCGGCCCGCACGCCAAAGCCGTCGCTCAGACCACGCCAGCTTACCAGCAGTGCGTAGCCGCATGCCAGCGCAGACGCGGCTCTCGCCTCAGCGATTGCATCGAAGAATGCTGGTATGCCATCTAAGCGACGTGCCTGCCTCGGGTCTTGAATGGTGTTGGCCATCGAACTCGATGACAATTCAAGCTGTTGTGGAAGGCTACATGTGTGCCTTCTCTCTCTCTTTCTTGCGTATGATCGTCGTTAGATCTGGACCCGGTTGTACCGTTGGTCAACCCTTTCAGCAAACATCCGAGCCGAAGTTGGCACGATCCGGTCGGTGGTCTGCCTACCGATGTGGATTCTTCTCTTCTTGGACCAATTATGTTTTCATCCATGTGGATCTGGCTCGAATCATCCAAGGTGTTCGTGCCCTGTTTCCATCACCGTATCATGATGGGCAATCAAAGACAGCACTCATCTTTATTTCGATCGTCTACCAACTCCGTTTGAGTTTCAATCCCAACAGGGAGGTCCGAACGGGGTCGAATCAACAACTCTTAAGTGACTTGTTACACCGATAACATTGGCGAGAAACCGACACCGAGTATCATCGGACCAAGTTAATCAATCGAGTATTCTTCAACCTAGTGGAAAAGAGAGTTATCACATTTTTGAAGGAAGACAAAACGGTTCTCTGTCGGTGAGAAGAGCTCATCGAGTGTTACGAATGGTTGGCTCTGGAATGGCACGAGATGTCCTATGACGAATATGACGGCACGTGGACGTCTACGGAGGAAGTCGCGGTGAAGAATTAGAATAAGCGTTGCTGCATCCTAGAACGGGAGAGATCAAGAAAGATAGGGAATTTCAAGATGCGCTGGAGAAGCTGTGTTGGAAATCCCACAAGAAACGCAGGTTGTTATGGCTAGTGTCACACCGGCTATACCGACTCTGAGGAAGAGCAGGTATGAGATGTGATGTCTTTCGTACGAAAGTACATATGAACTGCCCCTTCTATGACCCGGTTCATGGCAGCACGCAGCCGGAGAGATCAATCAACCACCACAGAGTGACATTTGGTAGTTAGTTGTCTTTCTCCTTGTTCAAAAGGGAAATTAGATGTCACAGCCGACGTCGATGGTGATATCTATCTCCGCATGTCGTTCCACATCTTTGATGTAGAAGGACGTCTTATTGAGATGGATGAAATTGCTCCCTTGAGAGTCTTCAATTTAGTCTACAATCCGAACCGCCGCCAAAGCTTAGACACTCTGTGCCGGGGTTGACCAACAGTCTTTGGGCCTTGCTGTCTCGTGTAAGCAAGCCACTTCACTGATTTCAACGTATGGGGATGCTCCTTGCCTAGCTTGGTCTTTCGTGGTGACCCCAACTGCTCCGTCAGCCGCAGTCCCTCGTCTTGCCGCCCTACCTCGCTGTAGCAGACTGCCAGAACGTACATCGATGCCAACGTGTCGGGATGTTCCTCGCCCAGCTGGCTCTTCCGCAGTGCCACCGTCTGCTCCAATAACGCTATAGCATCCTGTGTCGAACCGTTCTCTCCAAGGATCAATGCTAGCACAGGCCAATCCCGCATTACCTGCTGATCTGCTGCTGTATCACAATACTCAGGGACCCGAAGACAGGCATGAATGTGAGACACTAACGATCGACGAAAGTTGTAATCATCTGTCTTGAACTTCCATGCCACCGACCTCGCTAACAACGAGATGGCCTGCTGACAGCGGGCTTGCTTGCCATTTACAGCCACCTGATTCTGGCACCAGTCATTTACCAGCGGGTGCATCGACAGCAACGCATTTGCTTCTCTGGTAACCAAGGAGAATGATGCGAGTAGTGTAACTGATGCTTGCACTGCTTGCCGATAGTCGAAGAAGTTCAAGCCCGATTGTGGCCAAAGGAGAGCATCAGACGTATTCGGGTCCTCTCGCAAATTGTACCAGGTGTTGTAGAACATCTGCATTGGTACCCGATCGTGGTGGTAGAAGCACAGTATCTTTTGTAGTTCTAGCGCATGCTTCGATGTTGCGTCTTGCTTCGACTCGATCATGTTGAGCGACACCTGCCATGTCGCATACACCGTGTAGCGATAGTCCGTCCCGGTGTACTGCTGCGGGAGATATGTAAGCACTAGTTCTCGCCGTTGATAGTAAAGCGTAAGATAGTTGTTGAAAGAACAAGACGTCTCTCGAATGTAGGCGCCCGCTTGTACAATGGCCAGCGCAAGACAGCCCAGCTTCTCGGCAACCTCTCGACCACCTTCATCTTCTTTGTTTTGTAGATCTGATGTGCCGTAGACAGTCTTAGCTAGTAGAGCGACGGCCTCTGCGGCCATCATCTGCCCTACATTTTTCGAGCCGACCGTGTTGTATTGCTGACACTCGGGATTGCGACTGGTGATGATGATGTTGCCCCGGTCGCCCTCGGGGAAGTAGGGAGTCAATAAAAGTCGTGGGTCGTCCACGTTATCAAAGATCAGCAGCCATGGCGCCGTTGCGTGGGTGAGTGCTCGTTTGACACTTTTCACGTCCGATTCGACCTGGAGGAGGATGGCTATCTAAGTGAAGCCATGTCGGGGGCTGTCGGTAGTGCTTGCATCAATCCAGAATACGGTCCAGTATCTACATCGTGCATTAGTATAAGATCATGCTCCAAGCATGATAAGGATTAGACATACCTCTCCCGATGCACCTGTGCATACCTGACACAGACTTGCATCTTGCCCGAGCCACCTAGACCGTACAGGACAAAGCGCCGCTGTACTGATACTCCAGGCTGTCTGGCAAGATTTAGAGACGAGTCCATACACTGACAGATTTTGTCATGTCCGGTGACGGCGGGACTGAGCAGATGCGGTACTTCAAAGTGTTTGTTGTATATATGTGACACTAGTCCCACGGCGTTTCTAAGTAAGGTCTCCATCCTATATAATGGGTCATATTACCATACCCGCTTGGTCCCCTGCGCGGGACGGTGACTCTCTTCGCATCCGCCGAATAGGCCTATAGAGTTTTTCAAACGTGTCGTTCTCTGCTGTGTCGAACATACACATTGCACTCTGGTCGGCATCCACGGGGATTTGCTCTTCATGGGCGACGTCAAGTAAGGTCGACCCCTTCTCAACGATCTATGGCAAGTCAATGAACAGAACCACAATAGAAAAGATGTCTTGTTATACCAGACTCGAGAAGATGCTTATCGGTCGCTGCTCATAGAAGCTAACAACCTCGTACTGCGGCAACTGAAATTGAAAGTTGGCCGTCAGCTGCAGGAGCTCGTTGCTGTTGGTACATAAAACTGAAAGCAGGCGTGGCGATGGTCTACGGGTCATTCTCTGGGCGATTTTGGCCAACACTTTGCCATAGACGGTCTTGTCACTGCCGCGGTGAGGGGTGCCGAAGAAAATAATGCCGTGTAGCATCGCAAATAGACTGATGTCGAGGCTCGAGCCGCGCTCGCAACAATGCCTAGCACCATTCAGTGTTTGGTATCCCAATTCATTGAGATCACCTTACTTGCTTTGCCACGATTCTTCCCAGAGAGTGGGCGATGAAGATGAGCGGTCGACTTTGCTCCTACTAGCGCATTAGTCTTTCCGATCACATGTAGCAACTGCAGTCTAATTTTCACGCGGTGAACAAAATCAACGGAACAGCTTAGCAGTAAACGCTTCATCGCCATTACGGCGAAAGAGCCAACCATCATCACACTGATGATAGTGATAGAGCAATCTCTTTTATCGGACTCGTAATGAAGGATTGAGTAATCTTCATCATCCTTATGATGACGGTTACCCAACCTTCGTCACCCTCATGATGATTATCAATGGTGATAGTGTACCTCTTCTCAGTGGTAGTGGCTGCTGAGATGTTCCGTTCATTTGTCACCTACGCAATCAGTAACATACCTCTGCTTCTTCTTGCTTGTCCACTAGGCTAGCTAATAAACTCTTTGCGTGGTTGATCACCTCCGCGGTTGAATCCGAAAAAGCGGCCGCGGCATTGTAGTCCAAAAGTTAGGACGCGAGCATCGGGAATCCGCTGCGGCAGGGAATCTTTCAGCCAGAACGCCTTGGAGTCGTTATGGGTCCAGGTATTGATAGGATCGCCACCGAGACCGTGCACGGCGACGATGCTACATACGGTCAAGAAAGACAATGCATTAGTCGGTGCTTGCTGGGAGCGCGAACCAGGAATTGAGGAAGTAGGCAACGGATAACAAAGAAATGGAACAGCTCAATAGTAACCGTTGCTGCTGAGCAGCAACCATCATCGCCCTTACAATGAAGACAGCTTGCTCGCCCTTGGGCGAGAGCCTTACCCAAGTATCTTCTTCCAGTCCCAGAGACCCAGCGGGACGAATTATATTGCAGGTCTTTCAGGCCCGTCTCTTGTGAAGTTTTGTTTGTTGTAGCGCAAGTTCTTATCTGCTTGTGTCGCTCCGTTGAGAGGTCTCGGCTGATTTCCTGCCCAGCTCAATAGTGCCGGCCACATGTCTCTGCTCTGCAAACTATGCTATTTAATAAATCAATATGTCATTTGAGCAGATCTAGAGATTGATTCACATCTCAATTAAACAATCTAGCAGTTGACGTTTAAACTTGTTGCAACTATCCTCTGAATCGCACGTGATTCGGGATTGCGAGGAGGAGGATCTTGGTTGCTTGGTTCTAGCTATTCTACTGACAACTTGGGGGTTCTTATAGACGTCTAGACTCGAGGTCTCAACTCGAGTCAGAAGCCTGCCTAGCCGCCTCGGTCCGGCGGGTAATTGGTGCTCGTACGCGGTTACTATATAGCCTACTATATAGCCGCGTACGGAAGGTAGATCTTGCTAGGCCTATTGACGACCCCATTCAACAAGACTCACGATCATATATAAAAAGGTTCAGAATAATAAGTAAAATTACTCGAGAGTCCAGCTCGCGTCATCCCTGCTTCCGCAGGCCCGTTTGCCGAACAGCATTTCTCTTCTCCTGAGCGGGCCGAGATGGAGTCAGTTCCCCCTTGAATGGACAGTCAGAGTTACAGTGTGGAAAGACGTACTTTCGTGCAGTAGCCAAGTACTGTCAGCGGTTTGGTGGGCGAGGTTGAGAATAGCCGTTTTCGGACGTCAGGTGATGTCACCTGACCACACGTGAGGCCCTATCACACCAATTTAGCCAGTGGCCCCGCTATATAGTCCTCCGAGGAGGGAGTAGCTAGTTGAGAGAGAGCGAGCGAGTAGGAGAGAACATAGAGGGTTTTGAGACGACGAGACCCGGAAGACTACGAGTGAGCGGCAGCTATTGGCTGCCTAGTAGACGGTGGACGACGCAGCGGACCGCACCGAGAGGGCTGCCACGCCCTGCCCAGACGACAGCAAGTGCGAGCTAGTCGACAGCTAGCCCAGACCGACGCCCTCAGTACTGGTAGACCACTCGCCATAGACTAGCTGTGAAACAATAGAATCGGCAATTGAGTTACAAATCCTCGGACCAGTACGGAATACGGAATACGGAGAGCAGATGTTCTTTCACACGAGGCTTCTCGGTCTCCACACTCTGATCCCGATTCAAGTGAGGTATCTTTCGTTGTCGTCAGCGATAAGCCACCCAGCAACACTTGGACATGACATTTTGAGCATTGTCACCTTGAGCTGATCTTCGTCAGCGCGCACAGCTGATTAGCAATGTTAGGCGTATGACGACTTGGGAGGGAGCGAGCGATTAACCCATGGTTCACGACAATTGTCTCGACGGGGTCCCACGTTGCGTTCTCCGTCTGATTCGGTATACTAGAGACCAGACTGTCTCTTACACTGGTACTGATCAAAGGAACCTATGAAATTAATGATGCTCTATGCAGAGTGGTCCGGATCGCCTCTGCCATCCCCAAGGTCGTCTTCTGGTCTGTTGGGATCATATGCGAGCCCCGATGATCATAGAGGACCGCGTTGTCCGTCTCACACATGTTGTAGAGCTTGAGACCCTCCTGATAGTAGAGATCGTCTTTGCGACCGACGATATGTGTGGTGGGAATTCGAATCGGTGTACCGACATCGGCGGGCTCCAGTCGGGATTGGCCATGGTAATCCCAGGGCAGCGTGGTACATATGAAGATGGCGCAGCGGAAGACTTTATATGGCGGCTCCAATGGGCGGGTCAAGGCGTGGTGAATCATGATCGACGCCGCAAGCGTGGCGCCCTGCGAGAAGCCCATAACCCCATCGAACGGTCCGTCTTCCTCCATCGCCGTCAAGATCAGCTCGCACGCCTCGGCAAGTTTCCCCTGCGGGCCGATCCGCCGTTTCACATCGACCGGATAATAATCGAGGTAGGGTCCATCGAAGAGCTCACGGACATCTAGAGCAGTTTCCGTCGGTTAGGGTGGCGCCGTCCGGCGCGCGATGGTTCTGGAGCGTGATGGCCATGGAAGGCAACTTACTCGCATCCGCAGCCGCGTCGCATTCACCGTCCAAGAATTCAAACGAGACGTCATCTTTCGCCAGCTCGTGTCTCAAGGCACCTAGCCCATTGCCGTTCGAATTTCAGCCAGCTCGAACTCGACGAGAACATCATCGATCGGCGGGAAACAGACCTGTTTGCGCTTCAAAGATCTATGGCGGCCGGAAGAATGAATCAGTATACCATTTCAGCTCCGTCTCCGGAGCACACGGACGCGCGAGCCGGGAGTGGAGGATTGAGCGTCACACCTTGGTGTTGGTGCCACCTCCGTGAAGGCACAGCAGCCTCATCTTCTGGCTGGCGTGTGGGCTCGCGACCAGTGTTCGTTCAAGCGCTCTGCCAACCAATCCTGATGGAGAGGATACTATGGCGGGAGCACCACGGCGAAGGTGCTTGACGGTCAAAGAGTGGACGGTGTCACTCGTCAGAGATCACGCCTGGGGAGGCAGAGGATCACGGAAGAGGATTGCTCCGTCACGGTCAACGAGCTTCAGTCAACTGCAAGAACGATTCGGGCGCTTGTTCTCTACCCCAAAGAAACTATCAATCGCCTCTCCGGGCGACTGATATATTGGACTTCAATCCTCGAGATCGGCTGGGATTCGGTCCGGATCGAAGGGTGGCGATCGACGACCCATACGGCTCCGTATGGGATCCACAACCTCACGGTTGGCTTGGCCTCGCATGCTGCAGTCGGTGGCGTTACACACTGAATTCATGGCGACGATATCGAGATACATCATCTTGCAGTATCCTCTGACGAGAACGGCCCGAGCAGCAGAGCGGCTCCATTGATAAGCTCGCGTGATGCGAGTTCATCCAAGCCTGCAGACCTACCCGCCAACGGTAAGCTGCTGCACGAATCCTCTCCAAGAACGATATGCGGATCGGATCTACCGTGCAGGTCGGATCTACAGTACATATCTCTCATAGATCTGGATTCAGCTTGCGTCATCCTACCCGACCGGGCTGCAGTTCGATTGCTAGTCTTGCGGTCCTGGCAGATGCGGCTGCGAGCGTTGTTGTGGAGCCAAGACGCTCACCGAATCAGGTGTAATGGGACCAGATTGAAGGATCGTAGCCTTTGGTCCGAGCAAAGATCGCCATCGGAATTCCATTGCCACAAGACGTGGCACGTTTCCCGTGGGGGTCATCTCGGGGTACGCGGCTGTATCACTCCCTTTGATCGACGGTGCTACAATCACCGTAACACCAACTACTAGTGCGCTTTTAAAGGCGACGGAAGGGGCGTACGACATGCTGGCTGTATCTGCTGCAGTTTTCATGGTTTAGGTAAGGCTTATCGAGATGACTCTCTTACATACAAGGACAGTATCTCGATCCTCAAAGGGATATGGAAAGTGAGGAGCGGGGATTTTGGCTCCATCTGCGTAACGTGTTCTACCCCCATCCGAGACAGCGATTACGATACCTCTACCGTATGGGAATTGTTCGAGTTCTTGAGTCCATCGACAGTCAGTACTCAACCACCACCAGTCTAGATGGCTCAAGATTGGAGACGGAGCTCAGTCTACGTAAGATCTCCGTTCGAGCGAGAGCTTTTGTAGTTTTCATCGATGGTTATGTTGAAGTGGTGAGGTGTGATTTTGCCCATACAAACTGATCGCTCATTTGTATGAAATGGCTCGGATGGGGGTAGAACACATTACCGACTGATCGATATAATCAGATCAGGTTCGAACGCCGTCTGCCTAGACCTTGCGAGACCTCAAGCGCACCTCCACCGACCACCGGTCATCTGTCCAGGGGTCGTTGCCGTAGAGTGGGGTGGAATCTACAACACGATCCCCCTTGTCATTGAGGAACACTCTCCCGCGCACGACCGGGAGGGCTAATCAAGAGGGGGGCAATGGTGCCGCTACACCCGGAATGGCGAAATGGTTGATTCACCCTTCCGGGCGACCTGGACCGACTGCACACTCCTTCGAAATAGGGTGGAGGACCCTGGGGAACCGAGCAAGACCCTGAAGATCTCCGGGAAGGGTTCCCTGCAGCATCCCACAACTAATAAGGATCCTGAATTCAGCCACGATGCAGCATCGGACTGGAAGGCTTGCCGTGCTAGCGATGTGCTACGCAGATGACCATTCGATTAGCCCAATAGACGGCCTATCTATCTACCCACCCACATAGACGCGTGGGCGCAGAGCGGCAGGGTCATCGGATCATGTGAGTTGTCGTCAATGATGCAGGACAGCTGAGCTTCTCGAGCTGCTCGAATGGATGTAGCCGGAAGCAGCACGGTGGAGACGAGACATATATAACCAGGTTGTGGGCATAGCATCGATTGCATCCCCGATCTCATCTGGTGCGGACGTTGATTGGACTCCAGAGAAGCCCTCCAATACCACAGGACCATGTCGTCCTTCATTGATGGATCGACCAGCTATCACGGTCCGGTGAACGTCAGCGCCAACGGAGCTCACCCGGCAAATGACGAGGACTGCCCCCTTGATGGCACTGCCACCCACGTGAACGGCTTCGCGGCTACCGGTGGCACCGCAAGTTCGTTAGGTCTTGATGGTCCTGTCAGCCATGTCAACGGTACTGCGGCTACCAATGTCGTTGGGAGTTTGGCAAGCGTTGATGGCCACGGCCACCAGACGCTACCATCGAGGCCTCTTCCGGATCAGACTATGCCCATTGCCATCATCGGCATGGGTTGCCGCTTTCCCGGTGATGCGACTGATCCGGAGAAGCTCTGGGAGATGTGTTCGCAGAGCCGCGATGCCTGGTCCGAGATTCCTGCCGAGAAGTTCAATCTGAAGGCATTCTACCATCCCGATCCCGAACGGAGTGGCTCGGTACGTGAATGATCACCCATCCAGATGGAAGGCATCCGATGGAGGCCGAAACCCAGATGAACCCACCTGGTATGGCACCACCTCAGACGAAACCTGTGAGCTGATCAATCTCCTCATTCTAGCTGAACGTTCGCGGCGGATACTTTCTGAAGCATGATCTGTCACGGTTCGATGCACCCTTCTTCAGCATCTCGCCGAATGAGGCCAAGGTAAGGACCGTGACGAGATTTGTCTTCCGGCGTTCGTCGGCTGACGAGCTCCAGGCTCTGGATCCCCAACAACGGTTGCAGCTCGAAGTAACCTACGAGGCCTTGGAAAATGGTGAGAACTCGATCCGTGACGGTCTTGGACTCCCCCATGACTGATGGACCGTAGCGGGGATTCCGATGGAGAAAGTCGTCGGCAGCAACACGTCGGTCCATGTTGGCGTCTTTAACAGAGACTATGCCGACCTGCTCAACCGCGATGTCGAGGACATGCCGTTCTATCAAGCGATCGGTATCGGTCAGTCAATCGTATCGAACCGCATCTCCTACTTCTTCAATCTGAAGGGCCCGAGCATCACGATCGATACGGCCTGCTCGTCCAGTTTGGTGGCAGTCCATCTAGCCTGCCAAACCCTGCGAACTGGGGAGTCCAAGCAAGCCATCGTGGGTGGAACGAGCGTCATCATGAACCCGAACGTCTTCATTGGGATGAGTCAATTGAGGTACGAGATGAACCACGGATGGGGTTTCATGCCGATCCGCTGAATCCTTTCCAATTTAGATTCTTCTCGCCCGACGGGAGGTCCTACTCATTCGACCACCGTGCTGCTGGCTATGCAAGAGGGGAGGGTGTTGCCAGCATGGTGCTGAAGCCTTTGGAAGACGCTCTTCGAGATGGTGATCCAATTCGTGCGGTCATCAGGGAGAGCGCCGTGAATCAAGATGGACGCACCGCGGGTATTACGTTGCCCAGCCGCGAGGCTCAGGAGAGCTTGATTAGACGGGCTTACGCCAACGCTGGTCTCGACCCGCGCGAAACCAATTACATTGAGGCTCACGGAACCGGCACACGCGCTGGTGATCCCATCGAAGCCGGTGCCCTTGCCGCGGTCCTGGGAAAAGTGAGGCCGGCGGGCGACGCTCTTTACTTGGGCTCCATCAAGACGAACATTGGCCATTTGGAAGGGGCAAGCGGCTTGGCTGGGATGATCAAGGCGACCTTGAGCGTCGAGAGGGGCGTCATTCTACCCAGTCTGAATTTCGAAAAGCCGAACGAACGAATTCCGCTAGACGAGTGGAACTTGAAGGTGCTACCTTTGCGGTGATAGAGTTGAAATGGCCACGAGCGTTCAGACTGACTTCAAATAGATTCCCCTGAGCCCTCAGCCGTGGCCTTCGGCTGGCCTTCGACGGGCATCCGTCAACAGCTTCGGATATGGTGGTACGAACGCACATGCCATCCTGGACAATGCAGAACATTATCTGGCGTCTCGAGGCCTTGCACCATCTCGTGCTGCCTTCATGTCGGCACCGGCGGCCACGCAAGAACACCAGATCGACTCGATCGAGAAACGAGGGCGATTGTATGTCTTCAGCGCTCATGACGAGCAGACGGGAAAGAAGATCATGGCGAATCTGTCTAAATATCTCCGAGCACACAGCAAGAATGGCCAGCAGACTGTGGCAGACGACCTTGCATATACCCTTGCTGAGCGTCGTTCGATGTTGTCATGGCGAGGAGCTGTTCCTGGATTCACCACCGCGGATTTAGCGGACCGTCTTGAAACTGGCAGCATCAAGTTCTCAAAAGCATCGGGGATGACCAAATTTGGCTTTCTATTTACGGGCCAGGGTGCGCAGTGGCCCGCCATGGGTCTTGAACTCTTCGAGGTTTACCCCAGCTTCAGGGAGACCTTCATGAAAGCCGATCAGCACCTGCGAAAACTTCAAGTGCCATGGTCCCTGAAAGGTGTGGTCGACCGTTTAGTTCAGTCTCCTCGGACTAGTGAACGCCCAAAAAGCTAACCCGAATCAGAGGAGTTGTTCCGCAAGGATGACAGTTCCAGAATTCACGAGGCCTGGATCAGTCAGCCACTGTGCACTGCGATACAAATTGCCTTGGTCGATTTGCTGGCCTCCTTCGGGGTGCGGCCTGTCGCCGTGACTGGCCATTCCAGCGGAGAAATCGCTGCGGCCTATGCTGTCGGGGCGCTCACCATCGAGTCAGCTATCATGGTTGCGCATTACCGGGGCCTCCTCTCTTCATCCGTCAAAGACAGAACCTCAGTTAATGGGGCCATGATGGCGGTTGGTCTGTCTCGGGAAGACGCTGAGCATCAGATCTCGGGGATCACGTCGGGCAAGCTTATCGTCGCTTGCGTCAACAGCCCCTCAAGCGTCACCGTGTCTGGTGATCTCCAGGCCGTCAACGACCTTCACGCACGCCTCGCGCCGGACGGTGTCTTTGCCCGCAAGCTCAACGTCGACGTGGCATATCATTCCCATCATATGCAAACCATCGCGGCGGACTATGCACAGCGGCTGAGACATCTGAAAACTGGGCCTCCCAACGGCGTTCGATTCCATTCCTCCGTCACCGGTGACGTCGCGGATAACCAGGACCTTGGGGGCGAATACTGGGTCAAGAATATGGTCTCACCCGTGCTGTTCTCCGATTCGCTTCGCAACATGTGCATGGATTCTTCGGGACCAATGAAGCGGCGAAAGCGAGCTTTGAAGACTGTGGTCGACGCCCTGATTGAGGTGGGCCCTCATTCAGCCCTGGCGGGTCCGATCAAGCAGACTCTAACTGCCATGGACTTAAAGAGCCAAATCCTCTACTCTTCTTGCCTTGTTCGGCACCGGAATGCAACTGAGACGGTACTGGATCTGGCTTCTACCCTTTTCGTCCACGGTGCGGCGATTGACCTGAAAGCGGTTAACCTTCCCAACGGCCATCCCCCCCCAAAAGTCTTGACGGATCTACCTCCATATCCGTGGAATCACAAAACATATTGGCATGAGTCGCGCTTGAGTCTGGATCACCGGTTTCGTCAATTCCCGCGCCATGACCTTCTCGGGGCGCCAGTCGATGACTTCAATGTCATGGAGCCCCGCTGGAGAAACTTTCTCCGCCTCTCGGAGCTCCCTTGGTTACGGGATCACCAAGTGCAAAACAGCATCCTCTATCCGGCTGCCGGCATGATCATTATGGCTGTTGAAGCCATGCGGCAGAAGTTGGGAGAAAGTCTAGAGACTGTCACCGGCTTCAAACTGCGCGAGATCAGTATCGGCAAGAAGAGTAGAGGATTTGGCTCTTTAAGTCCATGGCAGTTAGAGTCTGCTTGATCGGACCCGC
>QQTW01002579.1_pt1 | contig 13214 bp, 16 predicted proteins | sample 1904831 | NCBI WGS metagenome assembly QQTW01 (sample SAMN09435610, study PRJNA476489) | Subsurface metagenome, whole genome shotgun sequencing project. | reverse complement strand
CTACGGCCAGCTCGTGGACGACCCTCATGCCCAAGAACGTCTTGAAGTAGACAGTCCCCAGAAGCCACCCTCATCGAAGAGTGGTCTAGCACGGTTGGTTGGTGAAGTAGGCGACAGCGTGACAATATTGGGCGGCGCATCTCGGATTCTGACAGAATTGAGGACTGACGGCGGTGTCGTACCATTGACAAGCAATGCGTAGAATACCTCAAGCGCGCTCAGCTGTTGCCCAAGACCGCTCGTTCCATCCCACCCCTTGATGTACCATTTCGCTCCACAAGTATTACCGGACTGACCAGCAGTGCAAGCATCGGAAGCTCCAACCGCGGAAGCACGCAAGAGTCCGCCGATCCGACCAGCTGTGTAGGGAGCCAGGAGAGACGTGCCGGCCAGCCAACGGGCTAGATATGCCTTCATGCTGAATTGGTCCACGTTACAACCAGAGCTTCTCTCGCACATTGCCTCGTACATAACATTCGTCGCATTGGGAAATGGTGAAAAGAAAGTGGACGTAGCATCAAGCAGGCCCGTAGTTCGTGTGACCCATTTTTCCGTGGCATTGGTGTAGTTCTGCATTGCTGCCGCTCCGTACAGGTATACTGCAACGTTGTAGATCCACTGATTATGATTGACTCGCGTGCAATTAATTTTGAGGTCGCTTCCATCGAAAACGTTGTAAATGTCATCCATCAGTCCAATTGCCTGTGTCCAATCCCAAATTTTTTCTGCCCAGTCAACATATGTTTGATTCCCAGTCATTCGTGCCAAACGAGCCGCGAGCTGGAAGAAGCCACCGTTCGATATTGAGTTCTTGTAATCATAACCAGCATTCTCGGGAGTAAACTGCCAACGAAGACCACCACCGCACGTATCAGAGTCGAATTTCCAGCGTTGCACGTAATCATTAAAGGCATTGTCACAAATCTGCCGCCAGGAAGGATATGGGGCGGGTGGTTGTGGGAAGCCATATTCTGCAGCAGACATCGCGGCTAGCACCCAAAAAGCCTGATCGTCATTTCCCTAGAGATGGATCAGTAGAAGCATCCGTCTACTTTCCACGAAAGTTGGCTTACCGTATTGAACTTTTCTCGAGGGACGATGAAATCGTTGGTAGGTCCAATCTGGGAGACAAGAGCTTCGTAAGTGACGTTGACATAGCTCTTGTCGCCCGTGTAGTGCCAGTAGTTGATCATGCCACCCCAGGATGCGCCAGATTCCCACCAGTAGTACGGCGGAAAAGGCCATTTACCTAAGACGCCGCCAGTCTTGTTACCATTGTAGAAGGCTTGCACGCCGTATGCGGCGCTCGCTGCGGCATTGCGGATTGAATCTAACACCAGCTTGGCCTCAGCAACTGTGAAACTATTGATACCTGCCAGAAAGGTGATCCTGACCTGGGTCATCGACATTAAGGACAATCGCCACCACCCGCCGGTAAGAGATAGCGAGCAAGAGGGCACGGAGCCAGACTTGATTCATCCTCCTGACAGCTCAGAGCGAAGCTAGGTGGATTCGAGCGATGTTGATGGCAGCTCAAAGAAGCTGCAGTGAAAAAGTCAAAAGCCATCTTGGTTGTGAAAACGGCCAGTGAAGGCAGGCTCATGTGATTGCGTGGTATGAAGCTGAGGGTGTTTCCCTTCGTCGCTCTTGGTGCTGCTGGATGGTTAATGATGAGGCCAAGAGCGCTCCAACTCTTAATTACACCTGAGGGATTGCTCCTTGCCCAATTGGCAAGCTCCCCCCCTTTCGCCAAGGGTCCGGGGTCCAGTGGGCACGCCGATCACCCCGCCACTTTCCCCGGAGCCGAAGATGGTGGTTCAGGCATCAACGGGAAATATTTACCATGTAGTATTAATACTCAATCTTCATTTCAGCAATTCCTAAAAAGTACTTATCGCATCACAGCCAGTCACCTTATCACTTTTCTATTGCCAGCGTCGAACAGGTCATATCGCTTCTGAGCCGCTACCTTGAAAGAAGCTCGACAACATGCCCAGGGCCGTACGCGGTGCGCTTTTGCAATGTGATCCTCCGCAAATGGCTGTGCTCAAGTCCATCGACGAGAAGGCTGGTAACGTCTATATCGTTGAGATGATCGACGACCATACCTGCCTCGTCAGTGAAAGCAAGGTCGATGAGATCAAAAGATTGGTCAAGGAGACAATGGACGCCGCAATGGGCATCGACGATGATGAAGCGGAGGAGAAGGATAGCGATCTTGACTGAGTCGTATCGAAGCCATCGAAGCCCATCCGCCTAACTAATCCAAAGAAGAGAGAAATCATATCTGGCCTGGCGAACGATTTGGCATACACTATCGCTGAGCCGCGCAACCGCATGCATCTCCGCGCAGATGCACAAGAAGAACGCTCGTGAATGTCAGTGGGAAAAGTCATACAAGTGCCGTTACGTGAGAGCTCTACCAAGGCCTCAGCAGCGGATGTTGATATCAACTCAGATGATCAGGCGTTGGCTTGACTTCGTCGACCAGACGACTTCCTCCCAGAAACGACCGCAGCAAGGATTTGAGGCTAACTAGTCGCAAGACCTGGGACCGTTGACGGAAAAGTGTATGCGCGAGCTAGAGGTGCTCTTTTCCCACGCTACGACCTGTCGCTGTGACCAACAGCCCACCCAACTCATGGTCCCCTTTCTCTGTATTCTACATTTCACATGTGGCTTCTGGGGACTGTCTACTTCAAGACGTTCTTGGGCATGAGGGTCGTCCACGAGCTGGCCGTAGCCGTATTGCTATACGACGTGGATTGTGACAGACCAACCTGCTTGTAACAGATCCACATCGCCACTTCAGCCTCCTACACTATTTTCTAGATGGCTTCCATGTTTTCTAGCTCATGAACGTACTTTGAAGTCTGTACCCGCTTAGCGGCGAGTGCCACCCCCGTGCTCCGTCTCGCACCGAATCTCATATTAAGAATTTTCACCATCGTGCTAGCCAGAGAATTGAACAAAGCCGGTGCTGACCTCTTGCCCACCCTACACAGTGCCCTCGTCTAGGGGCTCCTCACGTCATCATCATGATATTGATCCATTGCATTGAAGTCCACCAGTCGTGATAACGGTACGCAGCCTCACACTGGGCGCAAGACAAGCCTCAGTGCAATGTTTCGGAGATGGCGATCGCGCTAGAAAGAGCAGAGATTGGCATGGGCTGAAACAACCCGCCGTTGAACGCATACCACTAGAGAAGGTATGAATCCGCCTGATATCAGAGTGTCACTCGCTGAGTGGCTCTGACTAGAAAGCGGAGAAACGAGTAGTGTGCTTCGTATGCTCCAAGTCACTCATTAGCAACAAGTACGTAGCGTACTCTGGCATTTCCATGCCCATTTCCAGTACCTAGTATGCAGTATTTCCGTTCTCAGACCGTGGAGACTCCTTCTCTTTTCTCATCCTTGCTTTGCCACGAGCTGTCTGGTCACATCAGGGGTATTTTCTGCCTTTTCGATGGTTAGTGAAGTCTTTAGCGAGCAAATACCAGGGTCAAGTGGCTTTGTGGCGATCTCGGGCTGCCTCATCCGCATGTGCATGCATGCATGCATCACACTGACCCACCCCATGATGATTCTGCTCCTGTTGCTGCCATCCCACCTTTTCCTCGAAGAAGAATCACCCTACACAGGAAACTAGGGCTTTTTGCTGCATGCAAAGGACAGCTCGTCACCAACACCCACATGACCTTTTACGACCGTCTCCAGAGGCCGAGGACATGCATTACAGCGTAGCCAATCCCCACCACAATCCTTACCCTTCCCTTTCGTCTCTGTCCGTTGCTCTTCCAATGCCGGCCCTAATCTTGGAATCCACTGCCAGAAACTATCTTTGATATCCTACAGCCAGTGTGATTGCCCTTTCTATGTTGCTGCCAAACATGAACTTCGTTGTGCGAGCCAGGCTGTGGTGAACGTCTGCTTCCTCCAGTACTGAGCATCAGACGTCCAGTCATGACTCAAGCGCGCAATCACTCACCGCTACATGTGACGCTCTCTACAATCCTCAGTTGACCTCTTTGGCCTCCACCTTGACTCGTCATGCTATTCTCGGTAGGGTCGCTGCCCAATGGACCTCGCTTGGAGACTCGGAAGGCGTTGCTAGTGATGGATTTGCAGAACGACTTTGTCAGAGAAGACGGCAAGCTGTTTGTCAAGAATACCAAGGAATTCTTACATAAACTACCGAGTCTGGTTGCAAAGTTTCGAGAAAAAGGAGAGGTCTTCTGGGCCCACACAGAGTTTCATGAGACACGACCGACCATATCTTCGGATCTTGGAAGTGCCGTGATTGTCTTGAAAGAGTTTCTAGATACAAGGAAAAGAGACGATGCAGGTGTATCACACGTGGCCGAACAGCTTGAGCAGAGCTCCGAGCAAACGATGGAGTATCCCGAGAATGATGACCCAGAGGCATTCTTGGCGCAAAGAAATAGAGCAAAATGGCCTCGTTGTTGCTTGCCGAACACTCCGGGTTGTGATACAGCCGAGGTCGTGGCTTCGATGATCAACCACACAAGAGACTCAAGACTCATGAAGACTGACTACTCTGCTTTCCAGACCAAGTCTCTGCTCCTACCTTTGCGGTTCGCTGTCCAACATCTCCATCTTCGCAACCGCTCTCGATGCGGTAACACATGGGCTGGAGGTAACAGTACTCGAGGACTGCGTGGGCTACCGCGACGTCAAGTGCCATGAAGAGGCCATGCGGCAGATGGCAGATTCAATGGGAGTCAATGGGATCGATTATCAAGAGTTGATGGATGAACTCAACGACAACCTGGGAGATGTGGTGACCACATCGACCTTCAAGAGCACTGTTGGGACACGGCAAAGTGGTGGAGATGGAAGTTCCGAGAGTTATTCCATGAGAGTGAAGATAAAGAGATGGATGGATGACACCGACGATCACACGCAGAGTGATGATTGCAGCGCAGAGAGGATCGATGGCTTCGAAACCGCCTCAGCCAAGAGGCGAAGTTTGAGCAACAGGACTGGATTGAGCTCTTCGGCTGCAGGAGAGCAAGAGAAGAGGCCAAAGGTTCCTGCTCCTCCTCCGCAGAAGAGATCAAGTGACGAGATTGACAGCGTGGAGCCCGCCAAATCCTTAAGTCGCCCGTCACCAAATGCCAAGACTCGCCGAGCTCGGGTGCGGCGTGCACAATGCATGAACTCGGAAGTGGCAGATGCGAAGTCGGCCTCGTCAGGCACACCCACCAAAGCCGCCACAAAAGGGCAGCGAGCGAAGCGGATCACACCGCAACGTTCAATCGAAGCTGATTCGGATCCTGATCGATCACTCCTGGATGAAATGTCTGCCGTCGTCGACAAGGCCAAGGCCTTTGGTCGAACACTTCGCGGCTCCAAACATTCCAGACAGCCCAGCACCAAAACATTGCGGCCTGGAGACTTCATTGGGGAGAGAGATTCCCGGATCATCTACGATTTCTTGTCTACTGGTGAGAGCAGCAACAATGCTTTCGCCAGACTAAGAAATGATGGCGAGTCATGCGAAGTCCACTGGCAGAAGATGTATCACTGCTCCGGCGAAGTCCCTCGACTCGTTGCGGTTCAAGGCGAGGCTCGCTCAAATGGGTCGATACCGATCTATCGACATCCGGCTGACGAGTCTCCACCTCTCTTGCCATTTTCTCCAACTGTGCAGATCATACGGAGGGAGGTCGAAAGGGTCGTTAGTCATCCAGTCAACCATGTACTGATTCAACTGTATCGAAGCGGCGAAGACAACATCTCCGAACATTCGGACAAGACCCTTGACATTGTGCCGGGATCATTCATTGTCAATGTCAGTCTTGGTGCGATGCGCACGATGACACTACGAACGAAAAAGTCAGCTTCCGCCTCCCAGCAAATAGACCAGCAACGTCGAGCCTCTGCTCCAGCCTTGAGCCCTCATTCTCAACCCAATGTGAGGAGGGCATCACAACGTATCCAACTTCCTCACAACTCACTGTTTGTGCTCGGTCAAGATACAAACCAAATCTGGCTGCACGCTATTCGGGCAGACAAGAGGCGCGCGGTTGAGAAGACTGCAGAGGAGCTCGCGTTCAATGGTGAGAGAGTCTCATTGACGTTCAGGCATATTGGCACCTTTATCAATCCCAAAGACAAGACAATCTGGGGTCAAGGCGCTACCAGTAAAATAGAGGCCGGTGCCAGGGTCATCTTGAAGGGACAAGAAGCAGTGAAGGAAGGCGAGAAAATGATACGAGCCTTTGGACAAGAGAACCATCAGAGCCACGATTTTGATTGGCTGGCGCAATACGGCGCTGGCTTTGATGTGGTCAATTTCACGACAAAGGAGGACGCTGGTGCAACCGCATGATCGAGGTCATGCTATCCATTGTTGGGCAACTCATCCCGTCCGAGAATCCTAGATTTCGATATGAATCTGAATCTTCCAGTCGCCTCAGCTACATCGATCTGTTCACCATGTCGAGAGCGGAGCACTGCTAACCACTGAGAGCACGTATGTTATCGAACCTTCGGTGAACTGACGAATGCTGTCCGCCTTGACGCCAGAACTGCACGAGTCACGACCATTCTCATCCAGCCATCCCATGGTCTCTCAGGCGCAAGGTCAGAGCAACCAAGAATGAGCGTGATTTACACGGAGAGCAGCGGCGGCCTGGCTGGCATATCGTCTTTGCAGAGCCACAAGGTTGACACCGCATAGGGGACATGGGAGGGAAAAGCTCGTGAGGAGTAAGAATGTCGATGTGCGAGGAATTTCTTGGCGGAAGCAACTGCCAAGGCATATCTTCTCTGTACCATCACCAAACGCCTAAAACCTTGAGTCGATCGCTGGATTCTGTGAACTACTTCGAGAGATGAGAAGGAGATGTCCGTTCTCTTTTTTGACGTGCGGAGGCTTTGGGCTGGAAGCACTGTGACCAATTCGGTCAAGTAAGAACGTCTTTGGTGGATTGAGACTGGGCATTTGCTGGTACAAGACAATTTGAAAGCATATGAACAAATTAGGGCCATATTTCTAAAGACTGTGTAAGAGATTAATAGACCTTACAAGCAGTCTCATATGAACATGGCTCTTCATTCTCTAGCGAGGCGAAAACAGAAAAGGAACGTGTCAAGGATGCAGTTTTTGAGAAGAGACATTGCCTCAGAGAGCTGTGTCACGGGTTTTTAGCTCAGCAGCCGAGGTCTATTTCAGACGGTCAGCCGTTCATTCTCACATTCTACGCACTCCGGGATCATGTAGGTCTTTATCCAGACCCGCTATCTTCTCGGGGTCTATATAGCTTCATTTTTGAGCCTCGTCTGACCACCACTCGACATGGCGGCCGCCATGCCAAATTTCAAGTTCTTCAATCTCTCCATGCCAGCAGAATATGTTGCGCATGTAGAGATCAACAGGCCGGAGAAATTGAATGCGTTCTACGATCCGATGTGGCACGAAATGAAAGCCGTGTTTGAGTATCTCTCGTCAGAATCTGGTGTGAGATGCGTGCTTCTTTCGGGAGCTGGGCCGAGAGCATTTACTGCGGGTACGCACCTTCAGTCTCCTTCCATAACTTTTTAATACTCTCTATATGCGCCAAATACTCATCTTGCACTTGTACAGGCCTCGATGTCACCGCGGCAGCTACTTCCGGCCCCATCCAAGCTCGAGCAGCAGACCCTTCTCGAAAAGCCAACTCTCTCCGGAAACACATACTCGAACTGCAATCCTCCGTGTCTGCCATTTCTTGGTGCCAGAAGCCTGTCATCGCTCTCATGCACGGTTACACATATGGACTCGGCATCGATCTCAGCACGGCCTGCGACATCCGCTTATGCTCCGAGGGCACCAGGTTCTGCGTCAAGGAGGTCGACATCGGGCTCGCGGCTGACGTGGGGACGTTAAGCAGACTACCAAAGGTGATGGGCGGATTGACGAGCTGGGTCAAGGAAGTCTGTCTCAGCGCTCGGGAATTTGGTGCCGCCGAAGCGGACCGGGTGGGCTTTGTGAGTAAGGTCCTGCCGGACAAGGAGGAGCTGGTCAAGGAGGGGGTGAGGATGGCGAGTCTGATCGCAAGCAAGAGTCCTGTGGCGGTTCAGGGGACTAAAAACATACTCGATGCGACAAAGGGCAGAACGGTGGAGGATAATTTGACGTATACTGCGGCGTGGAATGCGGCCATGTTGCAGAGTAGCGATGTGGAGAGAGCCATGGGTGCTGGGTTGGCGAAGAGAACACCCACCTTTGAGAAGCTATGATAATGCAGTGTTGCAATGTACGATCGAAGGACGGTGATGCAGAAGGTGAAATCCAGGCCTTGTCAACTCGCAACAATACAGAGAATATTCGCATAGACCTTACTCTGGATGACAGGACTCAGACGAAGAGAAAGTTGTCAATCATTTGATCTCTCTTGTGGGGGGCTCACAATACTGAATGATTCAAACCGTGAGCTTGGTGCTAGTATCGGTCATTGATGTCTTCTTTCGTATGAGTCTCAGGTTACAGGACCTCACCGTACATTAGTCAGAGGGAAGATTGAATTCGTTTCCTTAGATGTGCCAAGGCTATACGTGATCATCGGTCATCGAAAGCAAGGAGATGATGACAAAACAAGTTTTGGCTTCCTAGTCTGCCGCATCAAACTTCCTTCTCCCATTTTATTTATCTTCAGGCCAGAGTGGTAATTACAGAAGGCTCTCTATCACAACCAGTGAAGGACTCTCTCTCAACACATCTTGCAGTGCACATGCTGGCGTTCAGCTGAACCGGCGCCCGCGGGCCTGCTCCAAAACAGACACTGCTCGCCCATGTGGAAGCCATTTCCGACATTCACAGTATATGCTGGGACTCATCAGCCGACCTTGACCTCGACACAACATGCCTCCTCAAGCCACTTCGACGCTCGACGCCTCGAGTATAGGGCTCTCGATTTACGAGTCGGCCTCAGCAACGGCCACGTCTCCCCCTTCGGCGACCACATCTTCGACAGCCTCGGATGACACCGAAGGAAACGGTAATACGTGGAACAACTATCTCTACATAGCCGTCATATTCGCCGTCGTCTTCCTTCTTCTTGGCTTCCTCTACCAGCGCAAACGACGAAGCGAGGCCTTGTCCGCCTTCCCACGCAATCGCTTCCAAGCATTCCACACCCATCACCCGTCTCAGAGCAGAGATTTATCAGCCGTCCAGGCGAATAATCGAGTATGGAGGAACATGCGCGCGGGCCCTTTCAGCCACCATGCGAGAACAAGTTCCGCAGGTACGAGGAGGCCGGGTACTTCAAGCTCGTTGGGAAGGAGTAGGGTGGATCTGGACGAGGAGGTGCCGCCACCTTATGTGTTGGCGGAGCCCGAGAGAACACTCCAAAGGGGCCCGTCAACAAGGGAGACTAGAGATCCAGGGCAGGATCGAGGAACGAGAGACGATGTGAGTCTGAATGATTTGTTACGAGGGAGGGAGACAGGATCGACGAACAAACCGCCCGGATACGAAGAAAGAGATTGGCCAAGGAGGGATGGATCATGAACAATCGTTGACGAAGACTTGGGGACTGATTTCGCGGAGCATGTCATTTGCCACGTTGACGTGCATTTACTGGGGTAGCGATTTACTTGGGGCGACCGGGACGGGGACAGAAAAGGATGGCAAGGGAATGGTGTAGTATATTGTGTCCTCTGGTGTAAAGGGTATGGCTCTGGGCCGATGAAGCCATAGCTGGTCTGATTTTAGTCACTTTCTCTACTCTGGTACATGAGGAGTATCGAGCCTCGGACGATTGGGTAGTGATTCCCATCTAATTGCCTCGCTACAGTCTATTTACGACCCGTTTTCCACTCCGCCCCTGCCATAGAAGTGGTCCTTGATTATAGCCCTGAATTTACTGACATCGAAATTTGTCTGATTTGACTGTCGCGTTAAATATAGCGATAGAGAAGTGCCTGATAGAAGTTAAAAGTGGCGTGGATGACAGTAGCATGTCTGTCTCCCGGTACCACAAATTCCACATTTGAAAAAGGCTTGGCGGGCACACGATCGATCTCCAAATCCAGGAACAAAACAGGCTTTTTCCTCCTCGTTTATCTTCACTCTGCACCCGCAATCGCCATCTGCAGCCAAGCCCACACAGGGCCCTGGCAGAGATCCCGCGATTTGATGCCCACTGACGTGCTGCTGCACGCAGCCGACTGGCAAAAGCTGGTAAGGTAAATCAATACGAGAGCGCTTGAGCAGGTTGGACCGGCTTCGAAGCTGGGTTGATGTCATTCTCTGGCCCCAAGGTTCCTGCTGGCCTGATATATTAACTGCGCCTGGATTCCAGAGCTCCCCCGACCTATTGTATGTTTCTTCAATCGTCGGAGTTGAAGAGGAAGACTTGTTTGTCTCTGGAACGAACATCAGGGCACAGTCAAAAATTAATTGTTCAGGCCCAGTGACACCTTCCATTGACTGTGTTCATTCAAACCCCATACCTCTCTTGATTGCACATTTCATCTAAAAAGGACCATACCTACAAGACATCTCGGCTCCTTTCTATCAATAACACCTCTCTAGCTATCTCGTCCCTCTTTCTTCAAGGCCAAATCAAATACAAACAAGATAGACATCATACCAAAGAGCCTCACCTTCGATTTACCATCGGAACGTTGACATGGCCAAGTCATCCTCGGCCTCATCGGCCGTCTCATCCGGCGCCTCTACGGCCTCAGTCTCTGCCTCCTCCGCCGCCTCCGCTGCTTCAGTTTCCGCCTCCGTCCTCTCCTCCTCCGCCGGCAAGTCAATTTCCTCCGCAACAGCCAAAGCCTCTGCTGCCGCCCAAGATGCCTCCTCCAAGCTCTCTCCATCCGCCTCCTCTGCTGCGTCGGCAGCCTCGGCAACGGCCACCAAACTCGCCGCGGACGCCCAGCAAGGCTTGTCTGGCCTTTCCAAGTTCAGCATCGCTGTTACAGCGATCGTGACTGTATTGGCGATGGTGGCGGCAGCGATCTATTTCGCAGGCTACGCGGACGACGTGGGGAGGTGGGCAGCCAAGAAGTATTATGCTGGGAAGGCACAGGCGGAGATCACCGCGATGGGGAAGGTTGGCAGCGAGAAAGCGGAGGGCTTCTTGAAAGGTGAGTCTATGATGCCTCGTTTCGAGTTTTGAAATGATGGCATTCGAGCTTTTCAGCTTTTCATTGTTGCAAGTACTTTGCCTACTCCCGGGGGTCATTTGCTAATTGACTCCCTCTCTCTTCCTCACAGACTCATTGAAGAAGAACCCCGTCATGGGTGCGGATGAATTGGACGAAGTTGTGCCTGGGCTGGGAGGAGAAGCTGTGCAGGAGGGGCTAGGAGGTGTCAACAAGAAGCTCGGAAGGTTTGGAGAGATCATTGGGTAGCTAAGCGAGGAACTTGGTGTTGTGGAGGTGGTGGTTGCTCACACGAATGGGCGGGTGGTGTGCAGTGGTGATCGAGATACGCACACGGGGAAGGTTGCAATATGGACTTTGAAGAGCACACAATGTTCAAGGCGGGAACGGCGGATCTGAGCCCAGACGATCGAGAGATTCGCTAGGCGAGCTGTGATGGGTCATGGCTACTATCGAGCAGTAATTATGACATGAGTTTGTTGTCCGTGAATCTACTTCTCTGTCACGTAATTTGGTAGGGCAACGTCCATTACACTTTCCTTCAGGCATCCGATCTTTGACGAGATTGGATGGCGCCGAGCACGCTTCAAGTCAAGCTAGATCTAGGCTTGAATCGTATCATTTGACTGTCAGAAGTATGACGTCTTTTCCGACTATTACACACTGTATCGGTAGCGTACAGATTTTCACCACCAGTAGGCTAGGACTGCGATTTACAATGGAGGACGCCATCTCAAGACCGATAACCATTCAAACGAAAGGAACGGAACATCCTCTAAACCCGGCCTTTCTGCTTCTTGAACTCATCTGCAGAATTCATCAAGTACACAACAGTGCTACAATTCAACCACCTGAAGAGCAGCGAATCCTCTCACCGTCTCATCTCAATTAGACAAGCCCATCTTGTACATATCGCGTAAGACAAAAAGACATCTCACAGGATGCATGCTTGCTCCTCGTTGACCTCGAGAGCTTCATTCCGGGGAATTCAGGGGCGAAGTCAGGAGTCAGTCAACCTTAAGATATTGCAACCTCGAATCTGCTCAGACCGTAAATTCCTCGTCGGGCGGCATGCAAAGGCTTGATATCGCTAAGCGCGCGTTTGGGTGCCCGATGAAGACTGGGATTGCTCCCTGAGATGCTGGTAGTATCAAGGCGTTGCTGCTCGATCCAGCAAGCAAGGGCATCCGTCGGAATGGTGCTTGCCTTGCGGGGCAGACCCTAGAGCCGCAGCGACGGGTCACCGAATAACAGGCTTCCCTTCGACACCAAAGAAGGTAGACGAAGTTTCGTAGGCGATGTCTGACCAATCTCTCCTTGCAGTATCTAACGCCCCCTGCGACAAAGTTAGAGTACGGAGATGGACGGCAGATGTGAACGTTTTTTTGGTGGCTTCGGTTTGCTGGAGCGGAGTTTGAAGCGGGTGTGAAAATGGGGTTTGGGTGTGTATGTGGAATTATTGCTGTGCGGTAAGTAGATCACGAGCTTGGGAGCGAATGGCTATGGTGAAGATTTTGGATCCATGAATTGCGTCCTGTGTATGACTGACTTCCCTCCCGTTGCCATGAACGTATGTACAATCTCCTGTCGCTCAGCTCAATTCATCTCATCTTCTTGCATGTGACCTTTCAGTCAAGTTGATATGCTTTATGCCAACACAGCCCTCGACCTCGTACTGCCCTCTCCCTCGCATGCAACCGGCTCAATCAAAAGCTCTAGTTGACGCCAGCCTCCCTTGCCCTTTCGTCTTCGAGCTTGGCGTAGAATTGATCTCGTTTCCTGACACGGGGAATGTGGAAGCCGTACCACCATAGGTAGCCGAATGCTGTGCCGAGACCTGTGAACCAGACGAGATATAAGTCAGTTCATGACACAAGAGATTGATCATGGAGAAATCAATCCAAAGGGATCGTGCACAACTTTGCGTCCATTTTGAAATGGAGAGAGGTGCGCTCCCGTTGTTCGTTGGTATGGTGTTTGGCTTTAACGTACCGCCAGCGATGCTGAGATCTAGCACCAGGCCTCTCCGAAGCATCTGCAAAGGTGTTAGTCTGGGTGGTTCGCTGGAGAAAAGGGGATGTTCATGGG
>QQTW01002578.1_pt1 | contig 13217 bp, 12 predicted proteins | sample 1904831 | NCBI WGS metagenome assembly QQTW01 (sample SAMN09435610, study PRJNA476489) | Subsurface metagenome, whole genome shotgun sequencing project. | reverse complement strand
AGCCATGTTGGTGGGAGAGTGAAGTCACAAATCGAAGATGAGGAGGTTATCAGTCCGCACCGCCTCGCATGCCCGAGAGAAGACGAGTAGGCGTGCTTCGAAAGCTTCAGACCCGAGGTCGTCGAACGATATCAGTCTCCTGCGCAAACTCAGCTGCTTGTACGGACTATGTACCTTGTGATGAAAGAGGAAACAAAGGAACGACGGTGCTGATGACCTCGGGATGCATTATTGCGGCTAAACCTCGGCGATTGCACACCGTTCTGTTGCCCGCACCCGTGGGGAACTCGGGACATCTGATCAAGATCCTGCTGACCTAACACTCTTTTCTAATTACCTAGGTATGATCGAGGCTACTTCGCCTGCCTCACGGTCTCTTTAGCATACAAATTTATATCGATATTTGCACTGCTTAAATAGCTACAAGTCATCAAGATGATCACGATCACCTATCGCCAGTTATCGAAGATGATTGATCATTCTTTGCTTCACCCTACGATGACAGATGATGAGATCCGCAAAGGCCTGGAGATTGCTCGAAGACATGGAGTGGCTGCAGCTTGCGTCAAGCCATACGCAGTCCCAATGGCGAAGGAAGCCCTTCAGGACTCTGGGGTACTCGTATGTGCCGTCATCGGATTCCCTCACGGCAACAGCACTACCCATATCAAGACTCTTGAGGCGGCGCAAGCGGTCAAGGAAGGGAGCCAGGAGATCGATATGGTCATCAATATTGGCAAAGCGCTGACCGGAGACTGGGACTACGTAAAAGACGAGATTAAGCTCATCAACGACACTGTGACGAGTCTCGGTGCGATTCTCAAAGTCATCTTTGAGAACGACTACCTCAGCCACGAGCACATCGTTCGTCTGTGCGAGATCTGCACTTCCCTGTCGGTCGCTTTTGTCAAGACCTCCACCGGCTACGGCTTCGTCAAGGGAAGCGATGGCCGTTATGCGTACAAGGGCGCGACGGAACCCCATCTCAAGTTGATGCGCCAGCACTGTGGCGCCGACGTGCAGGTCAAGGCTGCTGGTGGCGTACGCACGCTGGACGACCTCCTCCACGTCATGTCACTTGGTGTTACCCGCATCGGTGCAACTGCCACTGAAACTATACTCGAGGAAGCAAGCAAACGAGGTATCGGTGAAGAACCAGTCGAGGTGTCATTCCAACCCATGGCTGGCTCTGCGAGCGGTAGTTATTAGAGCTTCAGTTCTTCTCTACAGCAGTATGCAAGACGTCTCATCAAAGCCCAGCTTGACCCCGGATCCGATCGCCTGGCTGACTGAGTTAGGGTGGAACTGCAATAGCTAGGGTAATCGACGGAGACTGGCAGTCTCGTCGAGAGCGAGGGCTAATTCTCACGACCACAAAAGCTCTGATGGGAACAGGAAGGGATATATCACAAGGAAATCCAACTATACGGAAATCCGAGCCGGTTGGAATTGCGCGATGAGCTGCGAGCGCTTGGGGTGAATCAAGGCGCTCTCGACAGGGTACAGAAATCTTCATATCCAGCCTGCTGCGGCTCTATTTCCGAGTCCATCTCGCCTTCTAGGGCCACTGCGGGTTGAAATTTCCCCTCAATCCCGTGTTTGCTCATCTCATCAGCAGTACGCAGTCGAAGGGTCCGGGTTTCGACGCTGTGCCGCTACCGAAAGACTGCTAACCTGAATGCCATACTCCATGGAGAGTTCGAATGTGTGCAGCAATGTGATTTCACAGTGAAAGAATGGGAAATCACTTAGGCAATGCAGAGGTCTTACGCAGAAAAGCCTCCGACATATAACGACAAGGGAGATGAGAAAGCTCGGACTTGTGATCGATATTGAGCCAATCCAGGAATGGGTACAAGCACTAAGCAGGTCATTGATGTGCGCCTTATCGGCTGTTGAACTGAAGCAACTCATATCGCACACGATTCGTCGAGTCCTTATCCTCTTATGGAGAAGTACCGGAGGGCAGAACCTCGAGGACGCCAACATCAGACCACACCTTCCATATGGCGAATGCTCTTCCCTAGGTATTGTCCGCGTGCCAATGCAACATAGTTTGACAAGAACCACAGTAAGCACAGTCGTCTCTGGCCTCCGAAAGCCTCACTGCGCCCAACAAAGGTCGAGAAGTGATACTATGGCCGCATCCCCCGGTTGCATGTCTGCCTGGACGCGCCCTTCAACATCCTCCTTACACGTGAACAAGCTTTCATCGGAGTTGATCCTTGCCAAAAGCAGCTCCGTAGCAGCTAACATGATCTTGCCCTCTGGATTCGGGTTCGCATCGATACGGCTCTTCATTCCGACTTGTGCCATTTGTATGGATTCCGATAGGGTTTCTGTCACCAGCGCGGTGCATACGGACTGAAATACTGTCAGTGTCGGGTAACCAGTGGTGAAGTATGTAGGATATGACTGCCTACCTCGCATTGGTCTTCTGGGATAGGTGCTTTACCATAGCGCTCCCGCCGAGCTCCATCCTACGCACGTGGCTTGGAGTAAGACTTCAACAAGGTCCTAGAAGTGGAGTTCAGATCTACCAAGCTGAGCTTACCAGTTGTATGATATAGCTACCAAGCCGCTCGATTAGATCGGGACCAACAGCTTGCGCAGCGCTTATAGGCACTTTCAGCTCTAGCTCATTACTCGGCCCCAACCCGCGACCGCAAAGCCTGAGACAGACGGCACAAAAGCCGGATCTAGCGCTTTCAGGTCCCTCTTGTATAGCACGATACACTTCGCCGAAGAAGGCTGCATCATCATCATCTTGTGTGGCGTGGACAAGTAGTACATAGAAACAAAGCAGGAGGAGCCGAAGAGTATTCATTTTTGGGACGGAGACATCTAAGCTGAAAGAGTGGCCATGTCATATTTAATAGTGCAGATGAAAGACTGCGTGTATGGGAGAGGGCATGATCTACTTCCTGATTCAGGTTGTATATTTGGGACAATAGACTGCACATTGACTCGTGCGAGGTTTCGTTCGTTAATATCAAGCTCAGTGGTTCTCACCTGCTATAATGAGAACAACATTGGTCGACTTTGAGCATTGACCGGATAACCTCAAGATCGTGAAGCGCCCAGGTAAGTTGGCCAACTATGTGCCGAAGACAGCGGCGATCTAATGTCAACGTCAGGCATCAATCGTTGAGTCATTCTGAGCGGAGATACGCGTGGAATTAGGTCACTCAGTCGAAATATCCATCCTGCGCAGAGTAATAACAAGACTTTATGAGGCGTCTGCTGCATCGGTTCCCAACCTGAGAGTGCTGGGCAAGCCTTCCAAGGTTGCCGAAGCTCTGCCGTGTTGCGCTAACTACTTGTGGGCGCTAGGGCTGAACTCGGCCTTGGATTTAAGGCGGATACTCCACACGTCGGCAAATGGCTGGTTCGTCTATCACGTACCTCTGGTGCCTCCAATATTACTCTGTCATGCGTTTACATGAGGTCACCATATCTGGGGCGAGTTCGGTGGTACGTTGCCGTTATCTGTTTCCATAGGCGCGCGAAGTATCACATGTGGACCATGTAGTAACGCCTACGGCTCGACTGACCTACCGCGCCCCAACATCGACCCCAGAAGGATGCGGCGAGCGGCCGAAGCAACGCAAGATGGAGATGTCCTCGAGAGTACGGGAATTGCTGACGCTGGGCTGGTGCGATTGCGTCAGCTATCAGTTCTGGACTTCCTGGATCATGACCCAAGACCCACAATCGTTGTGGACGTTTCGCATGGCGGCGCCAACATGAAACAACTCTGCATGGTGGCCACGAATGCATCGTTGCGCCGCAATTCCAGGCTGATGAACAAGCTCGGGCTTACAACAATCGCGGGAGAAGCAGTGGCAGAGGATCTGCTCAGGTTCAAGGCGTGGGCTTCTCAAGCCTGCGGCTCTACGCTCGCCAAGGCTGCGTTCTTCGGCCACGACTGGGTGTCGTTCACCATTGAAGCTGGGCTCAGAGTAATATCTGGTCATGCCGCTGAGGAGCAGCAGGATGAGCTGTCATGCTCGACGGCGCATGCGTGTTCAGAAGCTGCAGCCATGATCAGTGATCCAGTGACAGGTGACGCGGACAATCTCAACTTCCAAGGTGCATCTGAATCCAAGGGGAACTCGTTGAAGAAACATCATAGTCAGGAGCGTGGAGATCCCCTCCTCAATGCTCTATGGAGTGCCAATCAGCCGCCCATGCACCCGTCGCGCACACCACTCGCACCTGGCCTTTCGGACCATGCCCAGTTCGCGCGGACTTTTGACTGGAAACGCACCGGTCTTGGGCCCATGGAGACCTGGTCTGCCGAGCTCCGAACGCTATTCAGTCTGGTCATGTCCAATCCGCATCCTGCACTGTTGTACTGGGGTGATGACCTCATCGGTATCTACAACGAATCGTACGTGCCCATAATCTCTAGCAAACACCCCCAGCACATGGGTCTCTCCTTCAAGGAGACTTGGGCCAGCTTCTGGGCAGACGCGAGGGCGGACTTGCAGTATGTGAAGATGACCGGGCAGAGCGTCGAGCGGCATGACGAACAATTCTTCGTCGACAGATCTGGCTTCCTGGAGGAGACTTACTTTTCGTGGACAATCATTCCAGTCTTCGATGGCAGCAGCTCTGTGGCAGGCATGTATATCCCAATCGACGAAGTCACGCGGCGGAAGGTTGGGGAGAGGCGAGTAATCACGCTGAAGGGATTGAGTGAACTGATAATGGCCACTCACAACCTTCCGGACTTCTACGCGCAAGCTCTCAAAGGTCTGGAAGGCAACGGCTGCGATATACCCTTTGCACTGATCTATTCCTGCGAGGAACCTGGTGACGCCAACGGCTCCGCTCAGGGGCATGTCTGCGGCCTGCGGGGTACCTTGGGCGTACCGCCGGCTCACGATGCCGCACAAACCACGCTGGATATAGAAAGCTCGCAGGCCGGCTTTGGTCCCCAAATTCGCGAGGCGATGAGGTCGCCAGAGCCATCTTATTTCTCGGTCGAAAGAGGCACGTTGGATCCGTCTCTGGTGGATGGTCTCAACACTCGCGGATACAAAGATCCCTGCAGAGCGGTTGTGGTCATTCCGGTGCAGGACTCGGCCACAAAGTCTTACATGGCATTCTTCATCATGGGCATCAATTCGCGGCGTCCATATGACGAGGACCACCGGTATTTCTTCGAGATATTGGCCAAACAGATCAACAAGTGGATGCAGTACACGATTCTCTCCGAAGAGAAGCTCAATCGAGACCAGCAAGCGCAAATAGAGCTCTCGGCACAGCTAGCAGCGAGGACACAAGAAGTCCAAATCAGCGAGACACGATTTGCGACGGTGGCGACGTACGCACCCGTCGGGATCTTCATCGCCGACCGCGACGGCCATCTGAAATTCTTCAACGAGCAGTGGTACGAACTGTCCGGGCATCCGAAGAATGGAAGGGCTGCGGAGACATGGGCGGACTATGTGCACGAGGAAGACCTGGAACCGCTCACCAACACGTGGTTGGAGACTATACACAAGCACGTCCCAACGACGATGCAATTCAGGTTCAAAAAGCCCTGGACTGCGCCAGACGGCACGCAGAGCCCGACGTGGGTTCTTGGTTCCTCCTATCCCGAACTGGGACCGGAGAGGGAGCTGAAAACAATCTTCGGCTGCCTCACCAACATTAGTGAGCAGAAATGGGCGGAGAGTTTACAGACCAAACGGATGGAAGAAGCACTAGAGTTGAAGCGACAGCAGGAATACTTCATCGACATCACCAGCCATGAGATGCGCAACCCGTTGTCCGCGATCCTGCAATGCGCAGATGCAATCATCGATTCGCTCACGGCTTACGAACGGCAGTGTGATCCTTCGGCTCAGGAGATCCTGCGCGGCAATCTCGAAGCGGCGCAGACCATTTCACTCTGTGCACAGCACCAGAAGCGTATCGTTGATGACGTCCTGACCCTGTCTAAGATCAACTCTGCACTGTTACTTGTCACCCCTGTTGACGTTGAGCCGTTGGAGGTGGTCAAGAAGACTATGGGAATCTACAAGCGGGAGGTCGAGTCTAAACGCATAGCAATGGAGCTTCACGTGCTCGATTCCTATAGAGATCTCGACATCACCTTGGTCAAGTTGGATCCTTCTCGGCTGCAACAGATACTGATCAACTTGATCACCAATGCGATCAAATTCATCGACTCCGGAGACACGAGGGCAGTCATTGTGTCGGTTGGCGCGACGCTGGAGTGTCCATCGGAGCAGTCGGGTAATACCTTTGAATACTTCCCGACTCGTTCTAATCACGTCGATCTTGCGCAGCAGCCCGATTTGGAGACCGAGGATGTCGTCTATCTGCTCTTCAGCGTCAAGGACACCGGTCCAGGAATGAGCGAGACCGAGAAGAAACTGCTCTTCAATCGCTTCTCTCAGGTGTCTCCAAGAACGCACGTCCAGTACGGTGGCTCCGGCCTTGGACTGTTCATTTCTCGCGAACTCACAGAGTTACAGCACGGCGAAATAGGAGTCGAATCCGAAACCGGCAAAGGCAGCACGTTTGCGTTTTATCTGAAGACGAGGAGGTCCTCCCAGGCCGCAGCTGGAGAAGCCGTCGATGATGCCGCCTCGATGGCCTCGAACGGTCAAAGTGCTTTCGACGGAAACCCGAGCCCACCCGCCTGCGCATCTGCTATCGATGACCGAGCGAAGGCCGACGAGCAACTGAGCGTCCTCCTGGTCGAAGACAACCTCGTGAATCAGCGTGTCCTCGAGAAGCAACTGAAGCATCATGGTCTGGCCGTCCACGTTGCAAACCATGGCGGCGACGCCTTGCGTGATCTCCCGAAGTTCAATGTCTGGCGCGGCAAGGAGTCCGACGGCCTTCCGCTCTCGGTGATGCTGATGGACATTGAGATGCCGGTAATGGACGGCTTGGTCTGCGCCCGGAGGATTCGCGAACTGCAGCAGGAGCAGTACATTGTACGGCATGTACCCATCCTCGCGGTCACGGGCAATGCGAGAAAGGAGCATGTGAAGGCTGCGATGGATGCAGGTATGGTAGGTTACGCTGTTGTTCTTGTCGAAAGAGTAATTCATCTGGGTATACGCTAACACAAGTGATCTGTTCTACAGGATGGGGTGATATCGAAACCTTTTAGAGTCTGTGACTTGATACCTAAGATTCGGGAACTCGCAAAGAGGGATTCACGATAGTAAGCCAAAATGATTGCTAACACCGGGCGACGATCACGGACTTTTTCATATGAGCCCAGAGCGACAGCGCTACCGCGGACAATCTCCAGACCCGAGCCGCCTTGGGATAGGACCTGGATCCATCAGAGCGAGGCATCTTCGCGATCGTTGAGTGGTGCCCTGTCGTGAGCCGCTCGAGACGCGAGCAGAACTCTTTAAGAGGTGTTAATTCCTCGGAGGCACTCACAATCTCTCTATCTGTGTGAATCCAGTGCCGTGAAGGCGACTGCTGTGAGTTCGGAGACGACATCGCTCCGGACCCGTTCGATGCCGAGATACAGAAAGGTAAAGTGTTCCGTAACACACACGCCGAGGCTCGGACAATCCAACGACGCTGGGAGAGTGTATCAGTATTGGTTGCGAGAGGTCGTCAGTCGCACAGTCGGCGCGAGCTCACCCACCTTGGGAGAGAAAGCCGAGAATGACTGGGCGCCACATATCGAGATGGTTGCGCTGGTACCTAGGTAGCCACTGCTGGCGCCGCAGTCAAGCCTCAGCACGATTGCTCCGAGACAATTCGAAGGACGGACAAGGATCCGTCACATGGAGAGAACCAGCTACCGGAGAGGTGCTCTGCGCCATAATGCACCATTGTCGTCGCCGACTCGTCAGCCGAGCTGAGGGTCATTCTCGTCCTTGGCGCGAGCACCACCACTCCCGGTGTAGATGACTTTGGGTCTACTGTAGCAGGAAGAGTTTTCGTGCCATCGGAATGGTTCATGGAGATGTCAAAGGAGACGATTGTCATTGACTAATGAGACTTCCAGTCGATCGCATGGTCTACACATTGCAGAAGACAGCAAGTGGCGAAGTATCATCCTTCAAGATTTGGCAATGTGATCATTATCCTCCTTGTCGTTTCCTCAAACCGTTGATTTTTCCGTCGTGAGCCGCACTCTGTGGACCGGCAATCCGCGAATTCCCAACCCTTTACTCTCTGAGTGCTTGCATCCATCATCAGACAGCATTGATTCAACGTTAATAGCGGCGGATCCTTGACTGTGTCCTGTACCGAAACTAGACTATAAGATCAGGGTGAATGAGCTCTCTCAATGGCACGTTATTGAGCGAAGCGATGACACCGTGATAAGTTCTTATAGAGTTCTCACGGCCACCATTATATGGTACTCAATTAAGATGAAAGTATATAAGTAACAGTCACATCTCTAGAATGATATCTTCGGGGAAAGTGGCCTACATTGCATCCCCACACGTGTTCCTCAGACGGTCAACGTAGTCCCGCATCATATCGTCCCAAGTAGGATATGATTGAAATTTGAAAAACGAAAGAGGATCTGTCTTCAGCAACGCCTCTTGGGAATCTTGGGAATATTCACCTTGACCACCTGCGGCATCATCATCATAACATTCCCAATCATTAGCATCAGCCCGTAGCTTTCCCAGCACGTAAACCATCAGGTCCTGTGTAGCTAGTGGCCCATATTTCGGGTCGAACTGTCCATGAGCGATAGTCTGGTCAATGGTTTGCTGCATGATCTTTCTACTGTAAAGAAGCGAACAAACTTCCTTTAGCATTTATGTTAGTATGTGATCTGCGATCCGTTGCCGTGGCATACCTACTATACAGTTTTCACCGTAGTAGCCGGTTCGAGAAACAATTCGTCTCTTCTGCTCCCACATCTGCAATACATATAAGTTTAGAGGTTTTGAAAACGGTTTATCAAAGGCCCCCATACCACCGCTTCCTTATAGGCATCCACTACCTCAAGCCAATAGTTCCCTAGCTGCCCTTGCCTCTCGCGAAAGGCTTTGGATTCTAGGCCTCCAGGGCAGACATTCATGCAGGCATAGCAATGGTAATGTCGCATAAAGAGCCATTCCATACTTTCCTGCTCCATAACGTGTTCGAGTGTCTTCGCGTCGAATTGGCCCAACGCTGCGAAAACAAAAGCGCTGCCACTGAGTAGCAGCAACAGAAAGTGAGATAGAATTTTCATGCTGGAGGTGGGTTATGAGAGGTTTACGGTTTGACCATAAGGTGTGGACACTCTTGTATCAAGTATCTAAGAGTGAACACGTTAAATATCTGAGCTCTTCAGATAGGAACCTCTATCAGGTCAGAGCTGTGAATCTTAACATGATTACATATATAGTCTCTATATAATATCAGTTCTGGGCGAGTGTTGCTCTGAAATAGGAAACTACATGCCCTTCCGGTCCGGCATGTGCATGGACCACCATATAGTCTCTCCACCCTTGTAGAAGGGAACTTGGATAGACCTCCTGTTGTATAAAAGCTCAATCAGACGAAACTGATTGAGTCGGCTCTTTTGGTTCAATACCTCCCCTGTCAAGATTTGGGAGTCCCCATTTCGTATCTTGCACACAAGTTAGTACGGGGTACTCGACATGTTGCTGTACACGCACCCTCTCGCACCTCGCCATCTCACAAATGTGGCTTTACCTTTCGCGTACAATGCGGTCTTCGGTCAGTCAACTTACCCAGTCAAAGCAGGAGCGACACTAACGCCAATGACGCGGAGCATCGCTCAGGACTGGACGGGCAGTTTGCTAAGACGATGGCTGTGACAACGACTCTGTTGAATGGAGAGAATTCAGGCACGGGAACTGGACCTCGATTTACATACATATGGCAACGTTGCATTGAGCTTGCTGGGGGAAGAGGTGATGAAGTAGACTGCTAAAGTCAAGGGTACGTGGGAGGAAATGACCCGTCTACAAGCACAGCTTGAGCAAATCAGGCTCGAGCTGATTAGTCTTGTCACATATTGAGAAAAGCAAGACAGAACAGCAAGATACGGCTAGCAAAAGCCGTACTTCATCATTCAAGATCTTCAGACTTGTCTCAGACTTATCAAACGTCGAATACTTCTGAAAGCAGAACGTCGGACGTGCAGGTAGCATGTTCCAAGGTTTGGTGAAGACTGACCCCCGGAGTAACAAGAGCAACGGAACATTCAATCAGAAAGGCATTGAGCTTCGCGATACGAGAGGGCGAACTACATAATGGGATGCAAATGCTCGTAATATGGAGCTTATAAAAAATCCCTCGGTTAAATGAAACAGACGTCTATATCGTCCTCGATCGGCTGAGTAGTCCCTTCCACCAGAGCGCGCCAGCCCATATCAGGACCACTACCGTTGTCAAGGGCAAGGTCACGACTACGTAAAGCCACCATCTCGGGTTGATTATCAAGCTTCTTTGATCATCGCTGCTAATGTCGAAGAACACCATGCTGAAGAAAGTCTGGCATGTAGAGGTTCGTTAGTCGAATCGCTCGACAGATGAGTAAAGGAAGAAAAGAGCGGTGTAGAAATGCTCCGCGAAGGGTAGAGAGACGCACTGCAACGAATGTACCCGGCAAAAAGAGCATGGTCATGCTTGCAATGATCTTCATTGATATGCCATCTCTGCGCGTCTCAGACGCTATCTGGGCGGACTTCTCCGCAACGGAGAGGTTGACTCGGCTATCGTTTTGATTTATTGAGCTTCTGATCTGTGATACATGAAGGTTCTGATGAGTCTTCGTTTTTCGCTAACATTGAGAAATGCGCATAAAAGAAAGAGGAGATACGCACAACGTCAAGCTGGATCTCTAGACGCCGACTCAAGCCGCGTACTTGGTCTAGGCGATAACGGGAGAAGCTCATACTCATATCAAGGCAGTAGACCACTTCTGACTCCGAGGGTCCTGACGGCGATTCCCTTTGGGTGTGGTCCTGTCGCCTCGGCGTAGCCTTTCGAAGATTCTGTAGTATATCATGCTGCCGCCGTAGGAACTCCAATGCACCCAGGTGGGCCTGCATCGTCTGCTCAAAGAACAGAGTATAGCCTGCGACTATGTGGAGGTTATGGGTCACTTGCGCGAACTCTGTTGGTTTCGCTCGCAGGCGCTCCGAGTAGCCATGGGCCGTCATGCCCGTCTTCGATTCCAGCACGCACACTGACACGTCTAGCTCACGCCGTCGGTGCTCCAGGATGGCGGAGAATTCGGCGAAGATGGCGGCTAAAATGAGTAACGGATTGTGGCTTGAAGAAGGTTGAGCTGGAGATGCCGGGCCAGAAAATATCCCCTGGAGACGTGTCTCCAGCTTCCCGATATTATTGCCGGAGATAAAGCATACAGTTGTGCCCTTGAGTAGGTCATGTTGGAAGTATATGGAAGAGTAGACGAATGGACTTCGGGGCAATTTAAGAAAGACGTCTGCATAATCTCTGTAAGCAACCCAGCGAGACGACAGCATTGATGATACATACGGAAACGGTCTGGGGTCTCGCCATCTGGCGAATAAGTAGGGACCCCGACGTTGACGCCATTATTATCAACAAGTGCCTCAATATATCCCGGGGGTATGCCGAGCCCGTCAAGGAGGCGAAGAAAAGTTCGCCTAGTTAAGGACATAGGTAGCGCTTGCTGGGCCTCCTGATAGGCGAAACTAGAAATCGAGAGTAAGCACACGAGCGGGGTATCAGCAAGCGAACCTTTCATGACAAAATCCTCACGCACAGGATTTTGACCTGTTGATCACTCCTTTCCAATATCTGCTAGCAATTTCGGCTTAGAATGGAAGCTTAAATTTTATGGTGCAGGCGTAAGGACGTCTGCCTTTACATACCGAGTCTATCATCGGAGAGTCATCGGGAAGGACAATCTGTTTCTGCAGATCTAATTACCTAGGTAGTTAACGTCCACTTCCCAAGTAAATGTCCCTGCAAGTCACTAACCGCCGATGCCGTTCACAACTTGCAGGTAACTTAACTTCGAAACTCCCTCTTTCGAGAACGTAATGGCGGTGTTGAGTAGGTGCTGAATGAGCGCGGCGTTTGTTGTCCTTCGATCAAGGTGAGATGAGGTAAACGGATAGTCGGATTCATCAGACTCTAGGCCATAGTGCGAGCCCACCGCTGCTCTAGGTAGTGGATTCCGGTAGAGTGCCTGGCTTATACTGGAGGCTAGTGACCTCATGTCGGGTAGAAGTGGTTCGCCCATGGTTATGTTGTGGTATACGTTATTCTTGGTAGTCAAGATTCTGCTGAAGGGTTAACAGCCGTACTTGAAACGATCCCTCAAACGTTGTTTTACGAGCCTTTCCATGTGTCATGATAGTGGATGTCGTTGATGAGTTGCAATGACGGTATGTCTTAATATGCGATCTCCCACCTATGTACAGCCGGACTCGATCACGATTGAGCTTCAAGTGTTCCTTCGATCATTGCAAGCAGTGTGGGAGTAATAAATGCAGGAGGAAGTTGAGAATGCGAATAGGTGCAACCAGTATTAGGTGCATCTAAACCTCGTGTGAATTGTCTTGCGCCCTGCTCAGAGCTAGGTGCTATCTACGGCCTGGTTTTGAGGTCTCCCAAGCACCAATGGAGATACCGAAAAGGCGACGGTTGTGAGCAAAGGCGAGTGGGAAGCACGTGGGAAACCGTATCGCGGCAAGTATTTCAGCTATTGGCCGGCCGACTCGAGCGCCAAGTATACATGATTCGTGTAGGTACCCACGTACCTAGGGCAATCCATAGTGGAGATGTACTCCGTATGAGTTCCTTTTATAATAGAACTTCGGTAGATATTAGCGAAATCGTAACTATACTATCTATATTAATTTTACCGGCTTCTAGATTTCCGGCTATTTAGTTAATACGGAATTATCGTTCTACCGACGTTTTACGGCTAAATTATAATTTGTATTAATCTAATATTCGAGATTGTGATGGATGCGAGCTATAGAGCGGATTCATGTGCTATAAAACTCAACTATATTCAGCTAAGGTGCGAAATGAGGCTGTGGTGCTGGAGATAATATATAGTAGGGGCTAATCGGCAGAAAACCGCGCTAGCCTAATCTAGAGGCGGTAGTTAAACTTATACTATTTAGTATAAATTTCATAAGAACTTTTTCCTGGAATAAACCAACTAAATAAATAAATAAAGTAAATAGTCTTCTAGTAATCTTATAATTCTACTACTATAGTGATTAATTATTAGGCTCTACTAC
>QQTW01002577.1_pt1 | contig 13217 bp, 15 predicted proteins | sample 1904831 | NCBI WGS metagenome assembly QQTW01 (sample SAMN09435610, study PRJNA476489) | Subsurface metagenome, whole genome shotgun sequencing project. | reverse complement strand
TCCCGCGCATTAACCACCAGCGGATGCACCAGCGCCCCCGAATCAGGCCCCGTCTCGACGCTCTCTCTGTCCGGAATCTCGTGCACACGGATACCCTCAAACATGCACATGTCCGTGATCATGTCGACCAGCATCTGGTTGCAACGCAGGAAATCTTCGTCGTCGCCCGGCAGCCGGAACTGCACGTCGTGGAACCCCGTCTCGCGCGGGTTCCAGATGGGCTCCTGGAACCGATCGTAGCAGGTGAGCTGCTCGGCGCTTGTCTTGCGCGTTCGTAGTGTGGGAGCATGGGGAGAGGAGCTCGTTGCGGCACTGTCTGCGTTCGGCGCACAGGTGACGAGCTGACATGCTAAGAGGAGGGTGAATAGAGCGTGGCCTGCGATCGTTGACCTAAAAATCATGTCGTTCGCTGTCTAGAACCAACGAGGATATATGAGATGAGAAGAGCCTGGATGAGCAGATCAAACGCTTCCATTCGCAGAGACATCGGAACAAGACAAATTTGAAAGAACCTTAAAAACGAAGATGTGAAAAAGTTAGCTGGCAGCTTGCCAGATGCCAGACGACATGATATCTGTGCGCTTGTAGGGGTCCGGATTGCTAACCCATCCGCGGAAGGTGGAAAAGGAAATGACCGAATTCGTCACGAATTAACCATCAGTCCGGAGTTCGTTCCGTCCACTCCTTATGAGGTTGTCGACGTATTCCAAGCATGTTTCCATACCTAGGTGGCGCTATACCGAGTGAGCAGAACACTGTTTTATCACAGGGGTGATCATGTCATTTTATCAGTCACGGTCGACTCTTCAAGGAAAATTATACTCCATACCTGGGTATACAAACATGAGACAATAGTGCCGCTAGCCAGACTCTTTCCAGAAACCTACATAAGAGGAAGCATAGACAAAAAAAGCAACTTCCACCAAATCTGACCCCGGCGTGCCCGGATGGCTGAGCTCAGCTGAGCCGCTCCAATTACTCTCTTCACCTACCTAAGCATTAACCGCAGGCCTAATGGCAAGCAGCTATACTGAAATAATGTCGCGAGACTGAGGAATGATATAAAACCACCATCTCGACTTCCTCGCCGCCGATCAAACGTGGCACCCATGCTCGCGCTAGTCAGTAAAAGGTGTCGTTTAGGAAGGTCGTCGCTGTGCAATTGGATGAAGGTATCGCGGGGAGTCTCGCTATCGTCATAGATATCATTTTCCTATGTAGTAAAGGTACGGATCTTCTTCGCTTTCGTTCTGGGCATTACTCTCTTCTCCTTTCAATCTGAGCCCCCACACCCCTGTCGGATCCACTGTCGCCATGTCCTGTAGCAGCGCTTGTCATTACAACGTCATATTCATCTTTCTCGTTGCCTTTGCCCTCCACTTCGTCCGTTGTCTCTCGAGCAGTAGTGAGTCGCCTGAACTGGCCCCTGTTGGCCTGGCCGGTCGCCGAGCGCCTCAAGCGCGCCCCGACCCGACCGACACCCCGGACTCCTGGTGCTACTATCAGTACGACGAGCCCGCGCAGCGGAAGTTCCTCTACTACCACCTATACGAGAAAGATAACTGGAAGGGCATCTGCATGGCGACGACGTTCATGAGTACGTTCAAGGTGTACATGGAGACATGGTTTGGGGCGAAGACATGGAACGTAGGTCAATGGTACAACGAGGAGAAAGGACGTTGCGACGTCCGTTTTCAGATTCATGATCCTCGCGACGTCTTGACGGCCTTGCACACAGACGAGGCTCTGCGGTGTGCGGCGCCGAACAGATATGTGCGTATCGACTATTGCGTGCATGTGCGTTCGTGACTGGTCCTCTTCCTCTGGGTTGTCTTGCTGAGATCTCATAGTGGACGGCTGAAACAGAAGCGGAAATAAATCGGAGACTAGACGCAATGTATGACGGAGAGTTGGCATCACGCGCCAGAGAGATGAGACCGATGAATTGGTAGTCCAGATGGCCTTGAGACTGCATAGTGCTACCGGAGCAGCGAGAAGTTATCCTAATCGACTCGATAACACACTCACCTGTGCGTTGGCGTGTCATGAGACTTGTCAACCAAGCCATCAAGCGCAGGCATTCTGCGCACCACTCCCTTCCGTACTCAACAGCACAACAACAGAGTCCGGCCCGAGCGAACCGACAGCCTCTCGACGAGTCCTCGCAACAATGCGGAGCGCAGCAAGCGCAGCCGCTCCGCAGGGCCCGGCATCGACTCCCAGGCCCCGCAATTCCTGCCTGGTCTCCTCCGTCACTGCATCGGAGATACAAACGCTCGCATCCAGACCCTGCTGCAGGACAGGCCAAGCGATCGCGGAGACCGTGCCGCAGTTAAGGCCGGACATGATGGTAATCCCCGTGGGCACCGATATGGGGGTGCCGTTGGTCAGACTGGTTTTCAGGCACGCGGCCGTGTCCGGCTCGACGGCCAGGACGGTGCGAGGATGTGGTCTGCTCTTCCAGTAGGACACGGCGGACTGAGCTAGGGATCCGACGCCGACGGGGACGACGACCAAGTCGACTGTAAGGCCTGTGGCGTTGGCGACTTGCTCTTCGGTCTCGAGCATCATTGTGGAATAGCCATCGACGATCCACTGTCGTGGGTGAGAAAGAACTATAGTATAGTCTAATCCATAAGTGTCAGGAATTTGTGTACCTGTGCAATCTCCGTGTATCCCTCGAACGCAGTGTCTTGAATCAGAAGCCCGTCAGGCACCTCAGACCTGATCCTTGCCTGGCGAACTGTATAATCGTAGTCTCCGTCAATGACAACAACTCGAGCACCCTCGCCAGCGATAGAACTCCGTACCGTCCCATTCAGGTACGACGGTACGAAGATATCGCACTGAATGCCCAACAACTGAGCCATACGAGCAACAGCTCGTCCGTGATTACCATCTGTAGCCGCAAAGAGCTTGACATTACCCGTCCGCGCAGCTGCCGAGAGATCCTCCAATGGAACATCGACAGAAGCACCGACGGCTCGCGCTACAGCGCGGTAGGTGGCCCATGAAGCCCCGAGTATCTTGAATGCAGGGAGACCTGCACGGTTGGATTCATCTTTGACGAACACGTGCCTCACCCCGAGCTCTTTTGCTACCGCGTCCAGGGAGATGAGTGGGGTCTGGACAAAATCTGGGAGGCGCTGGTGAAGCTCCCTGATTCTGACATCAATGTTTGCGGCACATTGCCAATTGCGAGCTTTTGGATTGACGTATATGCTCTCATGACAAGAGTCCATCCTCGAGCGCGCAAGAAAGAGTTCAGGCACGTGAGTCCCGAGTCAATGACCGCAGAAACTAGTTTTGTGCCGGGATAATCATCAAGAAGCCTTCCCAAAACCTTTTCCATAGGATGAATGTGAGACGCGTCTCTCAGATTGAGCTACGATTGCTCTCACTGGTAATTGTCAGTCCTTGACCTGGAAATACAGTAGTGTCAAGGACAGTCCTGATCATATGAAAGCAACAAGATTACTCTGAAGGCCAATAACATCCATTCGCTCACCTAGAGCGTGTGGTGGCCAGAAATTTACAGGCCAAACCGGAGCTTGGACTTGAGATAAGCCCAAACTCGAAGGTAGCATCAACATCTCCACGGGGAAGCATGGCTCGGTCATATCAAAACCATGTTCGAACGGAGAAGGAATAGTAGGGAAGACAGATTTCGGAACTGAAAATTCTGACCACCAATAAGATGTTACTCTCGCAGATGCTAGAGAAATCAACACGGTGCACAACGGCATCTGCGAGGCTGACCTGTAAAGTGATGAACTTGATGCTTTGAACTGAACGGAGCTGAAACACCCAACACCCTTTCTGATGAAAATTTGCTCTTTGGTAGCTGCTTCATCTCGCTATGACGCTCATAATCAGGAGGAGATTGAGAAGAACGACAAAAAGACTCTGCAGGATGCACGATAACGGATATGGGAGACACACGTACATAGTAGTCCATAAGCGCCTGGACCTTGTCAAGCAACGTGTGTAAGCCGGTAGACGGCACCCTCATAATAAGCTGTCGGAATCAATAGGGTCACTGCACAGCCAATCGAAGCATCCAGCATCCGGCAAAGGAATGTTTTTCAGCTCAGATGGCTTTTGATATGGTAATGAGAAAATCCTTCTCGTGACACCTGCGATGTATCAAAGTTCCTGCATTTGAGTGAGCCTCAGCATCCCGCCGTCATTCAGGACGGAGTTGAGCCACCCACGACGCAGGCACTAGTTGGCTCCCCGCTCCCGCTCGATGACGGAGTCTCGAGTCTCCAAGGCTTGAGTCATTGCACTACCTTCCTAAAGCCGTTCGATCTTCGATCTTCAAACGGTTGCTGCGCACGGCGGAGATACGAACCTAGAATCCGTAGCTTATACCCGCTACTGACTTCATCTCGCAGGCTTGGATGAATATCAGCATGCACCTGTCGCCAATTCGAAGTGGACAAGAAGGCTATAACACGATGAAACATCTCAAGAGGATTGAGAGATTGCCAGAAGATGAAACAGCTGAAGAGGCTGTCCGGACAGAAAGCAACCAGAACCCCACGGCCAGCGGACTGAGGCAGAATACAGCATCTTGAAACGTTGACGCAAAGACTGAGCAGAGGAGGATTCCGCGTATGTACATGACGGTTCCAAGCCCTGGAGGTTCTCCCAGCCGGCTGCCGGAAACAAAAGGAGCCGAATAGTGGCCGAAAAGGGTGCAAAGAGCCGGCTGTGCTGAGGTGGAAGAGCGCGGATCCGGCTCGCCAAGTCTCCTGTAGTGCATTAGCGAGGGGTTATATTTAGCCCTATATTTTAGCGACTCGTTGCACCGTTGTCGTTTTACAGTTTTTTGCTCATCCAACGGTCGCACGTTGCCATAATTGGAGTTTGCCGAGGCAAGCCCCAAGGGTTCTTCCCATGCGTGGACGAAGTTGATGATAAATCTCAGGCGGTTGAGGGCAGCCGGGAGGGAGGAGATCGCTGCTACGCTCGTAAAGGCAAGAAAATCCTCGCGAATCCGCCAAAAGGTTGAAGCCCCTCCGCATCCCGACTAGCTGGACCAACCACGTTAAAGCCTTCGGCCCTACAGCCTCGTGAGCGCGAGGAGCCGTGCACTGTCGGGCATCCCCGTAGCCCGTTGGTGGGCGAGGGCGTGGTGGTGTCATGGAACAACGGTGTATGCAGCCCGATCCCGCCATTTTGTCAGCTGCTGGCTCGTGGCAGCGACGAGGGTCTCTGACCGAATCGACTGGAGTCCCTGACAAATGAGGATGCGGGGAGGGCCGTTGCGAAGATCCACTTTGCGGTATGCGTCGTCCTGCCCTCCGCCTTATGGCTTTTTGATTGTTCATCATGACTGCATGACGAGCAAGGTTCGCTCGTGTCAAGCGGGCCGGCCGACGCTCCGGAACGGGATATTCGATCCCATCTCGTACGTGTGAATCATCCTCGCTCGAGAGCCACAAGCTGGGAAATGCAACCATGGAGGGTTTTGTTAGGATCGGTGCGATGGAAAAGGGCCGCCGACGCGGACGGAAAGGGGCGGTCAACCGGGTGCAGGATCATGACATGGTGGTAGCAGATGCTCTCATGTCCTACCTCATGAGACTGCGGTTCCTGTCCTCTGTGCATGTGTGCCATCAATGCGTACGCGCCCGGGAATCATGCCGTCTTCGCACCGAGCTCTGGCAGGGCCTGATGGCAGGATTCCCGGTTGGTGTTGGGTTTGGTCCGGATGTCAGTGAAGTCTCTGCAGGACAGCGATAGGCGTTGGATTTTTCTTTTGGAGCTGGAGCTGGAGCTTGGCACGTTTGCGATGTGAATCCGGAATCCCTATACTCCGTAACCGGCCGAACCATCACCACCACCAGTTGACAACCACGGAGTATCGTCGCGGGTCAACAGGATCGATAGAGGACCCGTGGGGCTTCGCAACCCGTCATGCGTTGCCCGCACGAATAAGGACGGGGTTGAAAGTCGTGGTTGCCGTGGGCTCTTGCCGAGGCGCTGCCCTGAGGTGCCTGACTGCCCACCGTGCGGCCGCTCTGGCGACTGGCGGTGCTGTCGGTGCGGTGTCGCGACAAACCCTTTACCGCTTCTCCCAGGGCCGTTTGCGCGGGCGCACCGCCCCAGCCCACCAGCAAAAGGCGGGGACGCTAAGGGGAAGAGACAGGGCAGATGCAAAGGCCGACCGCAACGCCGGAAGGTTGGCGTGCAGCGCTGCAGCCCTGCGGCAGGAGCGGGTCGTCGTGTCGCCAGAGCGGGTGCTGCCATTTTTACTGGCCTGGCCCGTCGCCCTCTGCCCGTTTCGGAACGAGGCGCGGTCGAAACGAGAGGAAACGAAACAGAGTGGACTGCGCGGGACTCGAGTGCTGCGTGGGAAGTGCTGCAGTCAGGACTCACCTTTGCTCCTCTTTGACTCTCGTGCTTTCCTGCGCGTCCGCCCATTCAGCCAAGCGAGCAGGGCGGTGACTTTGACTTTTCCTCTCGTCGTCCTCGGTCCGTGTCGTGTCTTCTTCTCGTCCTCATGTCTCTCGTAGTGGTTCTTGATGCTCCCGGGGGGGCGCTGCACACGCAGCACCGTCCCGACTCGGAATCTTGGACTGCACATATCACCTCACCTCCAGAGCGCCCAGGTATCCATGGATGTATCCACAGGCATGTAAGTATCCCTCCAGGGCTCTCACTGCCTCGCTGGACGAATGGCACCGTCGGATCAGCGCCGTTCCGATCAGCTGGCCAGTCACGGCCGTGGGGACCTGGCTGGCCTGGGGCTTTCCCTACGCTACCCGCGCGAGGGATGACCGAGTCGGGCGAGCTGGTGCAGACATCGTGGTGCAGCATGCATGTGAGCCCCGTCCGGCTCTGTCGCGCATTCTGGGTTACGATTTTAGAACCGATTGCGGAACATGCAGCCCTTCGACGAGCTTCGCTGCATGCTTCTACCTCCCGCCCGCTAGCCTTGGTACCTAGGTAGGGGATTCACGACGGATTACAGTACTTCGTATGCTAAGCAGCGTTGCAGCAGGCCCTTGCCCTTCTCCGGATGCACCCTGCTCCAGCCTCTGCCAGATGCCCGTCCCCCTGCTCTTCAGCTCGGGGAGAAATATATATATGAGCAAATGTCTCCCTCTGTCATGGCCCTTTTCCTTCAACTCTCCGTCTTCGAGCCTCAGTCATCCCACTTCTCGTAGTCGTCCGTTCTTCTTCTTTCCTCCTTCGGTTCATATCAATATCATCTCGAGTCTCATCCTGTCTTCCTTCCTGCCACCCACCGTGCTGGCCTCTCCTCCTCACCATGCAGAGACACCCCGGCTACCCTCACAGCGCGAGTCCCGGCCCCAACATGAGCAGCGCCTTCAGCGCCAGTGCAAACCCCGATGAGGACTGGACAAAGATCTCCGACCTCGCCGAGCGAAGAAGAATCCAGAACCGGATTGCCCAGCGCAACTACCGTAAGCCAACCTAGCCTGCTCCTCCCTCTTCTTCCTTCTTCCCAGCAATCACCAACCGGAAGATTCTCCCCCGCTAAACCAACCCTCCTCACCACAGGCAAGAAGCTCAAAAAGCGCCTCGAGGACCTCGAGCGCCGCGCCGGCTCGTCGTCAGCCTCGCCCGAGCAGCGGCCGGCAGAGCTGCACCGACGCAGCATCGAGCCGCGCGACGACAGCTCCTCGTCGCGCGCTCCGCGCACATCCGGCGACCGGGCCCGCTCCTCCTCGTCCGGCCAGCACACGCCGGACCCGCTGCACCACCCCCACCCGCTCTACCCGCATCCGCACGACGCCGACTGGGAGCTCTTCGCCCACGAGTCGTCCGAGCACTATCCCGTCTCCGCCGCGCCCTTCTCCTCGTCGTCGTCGAGCTCCTCCCACCAGCACCAGCATAACCACCAGCATCCCGCCTACACGTCGTCGATAGCGTACCCCGGCGCCGCTGCCACCGCCACCGCGAATGCCTACCCTCACCACCCGCACTACCCCGTCTCGGACGCGGACCCGATGCTGTGGATGTCGGGCATGCCGCAGTTCTCGGCCTCGTACGACGGCGCGGTCAAGGGCCTGGACGGCAGCGGCGCCGGCGGCCATCCCTTCCAGCTGGGCTACGCGTCCATTGCGGGCGCGGACGTGGCCGGCTCGCACTACTACCAGGATCCAAACGCTCAAGTAATGAATCCCGATCTCATTGACCTCTCTGACCCCTGCTTCTCTTCCCCTTGAGCGTCTGTGGTGGAAGGACACCTTTATTTTCTTCTGTCCGTCCGAATGATGTGTCCCTGTTCTTCTCTTAACCATTTTAGTGTTGAAATATCTCTTTATTCAGTCAGGACGGAGCCAAAAGTCTTTCCGAGTCACTCGTTCTCTTAGATTTCCTTCTTCCCTTCATCTCTTCTTACGATACACAACAAAAACCTGCGACACGTCCGCTGACAAGCCCTCGTCAGACGCCTCCGCTCTCTGACTGCTTCGACTATCTCCCCGCATCACCGCCGCTCACGCACCCGTCGACCCCCGCGTCGATGCCGGGCTCTCCGCTCCTCAACTTTCTGTGACCCCCCGACTCAAAAAGGATTCCTCTCATTCAAACTGTGGTCGACAAAAAGGAAATACCCGTTTTCATGTCAAGTCATCTCATCTCGATTTTTTGGGAGCGGGAGCGAGATACGTGTGCAATGGCACAAACTAAAACCGTTGGGCGTTGGTTGTCGTTTACATAGACATATATCTGAGTAATCGGAAAAAGGCGGGTTGTGACGTGAGTTTTGGGTGTGGAGCAACTTTGGCGGCAAGGGCACGGTGTCCTGAGCTGTCTTCCGAGTGTTCCGGTACTCGTTCTTGTTGAACTCCAAGTTTGTCATACAGGTTTAGTCTTCATCTTTTACGCAGTCATGTATCGATGACGCTTTAGTTTATGCAAAGTCACGATGATTGTGGACAGTGTTCGAAGAATACTATGTAATTGATACTCGAGCCCTTAACCACAAACCACCCATCACCAACCACCAGCCACCAACGACCAACCAGCAAACGAACTGCCTCAACCCGCAACTAGGCGGAGAGGAGCCCCCAGGGCCATACAAGAAATCAAAAACCAAAGGAAGGGTTAATCAGACACGACAAGTCCGTGCTGACATCAAAGAAGAGAGTTGAGACGGGCCTGGAGCAGCGCGGCCTCCTGCTTGTAACGCTCGCATTCCACCTCCAACAGCCGCACCCTTTCCGCGTGCTCCCGGTTCTCCTTCTCCAACTCCTCCATCCTCTTGTACCGGCGCTCGCGCGACTCCCGAGCCGACTGCGTGTTCCTGGCCCGCTTGAGCGCAACCTTGTCGTCGGGGTTGTAAACCAGCGGCTTGAGCTTGCTGCTGCGCTTGCGACCCTGGACTCCAGCCACAGTTGAGTGCTTGCGTGAGCTGGGAGTGGCGGGGGCTGGATCGACGGAAGCGTTGCGGCCAAGGTCATTGACCATGAGAGGCGAGTCGTTGGAAGAGTTGCTGCCGAAGGTGTTGCTTGAGCCCGACCGTTGCAGAGAATCAGGGTGCTGGTCGTTCGTCGCATCTTCAAAGAGAGGGAAGTTCCCGCCTGCCGAGTCATCGCCGGCAAAGATCAGAGGGGAGTTTTCGTAGCTGTCAGCAATATAAGGCGACTCTTGGATCGAAGGAGACGTCAAGTTGGTAAAGACTGTGGATGGAGGAGCCGAGAGCAGTAGGTCTTGAGGGGAGACAGTGTGCGTCGTAGACGCAGCCTGGTCCGCAAAAGCGTTCGTTGCAGCGTAAGCCGACGGGGCCGGCATGTTCCAGGCACCAAGAGTCGGCCCGGTGTTGCCTAAGCCGTACAAGGCAAAATCCATGCCACGTGAGTCCACGGACGCGTCACGCATGGGCAGGTGCCCGTTGGCAAGGGAGCCGTTGCTGGAGTCCATGACTGCAGGAAACTGGGCGGCGTGCAAGCCCGCCCTGACGTGAGTGTTTGCTGCGGCAGAGGCGGATAGCCCGACGTAGGTTTGCCGACGTAGGATGTTTGCAGAAGAGGATGGGGCCGATGAGGCGTAGAAGGGCTCGCCGTTAAACGTATGCCCAGGGATCGGCTGACTTGAGGGCCGCCGACGATGAGACTGCGGGGCCGGAGTAGGATAGAGAGTAAAATCCCCTTGAGGTTGAAAGACGGCTGGATCGTAGTGAGAGTTCAGAGGCTGCTGCCTTGGTGCTGGTGGAGGGAGCCATGATGACTGTGGTTGAGCCGTGATGGACGACTGAAGGTTAAACGTGGGAATGGTTTCAAGGGGAGCAAGCTCGCAAGCAAGAGAAGAGAGCTGGTGAGGGCTAAAGCAAGATATCTTGTCAGGTAAAGACAAGACGGACGAGAGGTGGGGTGGGAAACTACAGGACAGCCATAGCAGTTGTCCTCTTGTCCCTGTAGTGTTTGAGTGTGCTTCGTTCAGGATGCAGAAAGTGGGTGAGTGTCAACGACGAGAGAAAGCTCTACAGCGAGTGCCAGTGTCTGAAGCGCGGGTGTGGGTTCTTTGATGACGGTTGTGGTTGAGAGAAGGAGGATGAAGAGGAGAAGAGAAGAAGAAGAGGAGGGGAAAATTGAGTGGGAGAAAGAGACCTTATTAAGTGGTTGAGGCAGCACTTCTCAGGTTGCGGCCTCGCTTACTAGCCCCGTCGCAGGCAATGAGTCACACTCCCAAGGGGGCTTAGCGTGCACGGGATCTGGCGCCATTCTCCAATCAGGACACTCAGTCGCGGACTGGAGTGGGAAAAAGACGCCTCGAGAGAGTCTGAGAGACGCGGCAACGGCCGCAAGGCTTACTCCGCCTCTTGCTTTTCCTCGACGAAACCGACAGCTGAAACCATCGTGTTTGCTCAGGTTGCACAGCTAAGGACAGCTTAAGCACAGCTCAAGCAGAGTTACTGTTGCACTCGACGCTGGGAAACAACGTTTTCTAATTACTTAATTGAAGGAAATGTGAATTCACAGAAGAGCCATATAAGAGGTGGATATGGTGATTGATACCGACGGAATGTGCACTATTGATTCCTGGAACAGGCATCGATCTTTTCAGGCAGGACAGAACATCGAATGAGTCACTTGTGCATGGCTGTCGGCCCGTCTCTGGTACTCCACATTCTCCAACCTTGGCTTGGAAGGCTTATATAAGCGGAAACTTCCAAGGTTCAGACGGAAACCCTTGACGCTCAGACAATCATCGTCACGTATCTGGTCGATTGAGGCGGCTGATAAACTTGCCAAATACATAGTAATGATGGTATATGGATGGTGCTAGTCAAATATGCAGAGTCGGATCAAACATTGGACATCGTGAGTATCGCAATTGGTCTGTGATGCTCAATGCCACAAATGTGCAGCACGTGATATTGAATTCTCATCCTCCACTATCCAAAAAGTTGGGAAACAATCAACCCTCGAGCTCAAATTCTCAGCCTGAATAAAACATTGCACAATGGCCACTCCCAGCAGCGCCGGAGACAAAACAAGTAAACCTCTGCCCTCACATACTCTCGTCCCAATGCATGACTGACCCATCATCCTCCACCAGTCGACCTCGCGACCCTCAGCTACCCGCAGCTCACGCAGCTGAAGAAACAGCTCGACGACGAGCTCACCCACCTGACCACATCCTTCCAGTCCCTGCGCGGCGCGCAGTCCAAGTTCCGCGACTGTCTCAAGTCGATCGCGTCGGCCGGCCTGTCGACGTCCGCGGGGTCGGCGTCAAAAGACGATGACGACAGGGACTCTGCGACGGGGTCCACGTCGATTCTAGTGCCTCTCACGTCCTCGCTCTACGTCCCCGGCACACTGTCTCCGACGGCGCCGCTGCTTGTGGATGTCGGCACTGGGTTTTTCATCGAGAAGAACGGCGCCGAGGCGATTGACTTTTACAATCGCAAGGTCGAGGAGCTGGGCGGGAACTTGAAGGAGCTGGAGGCTGTCATTCAGGTCAAGGGCCGGACTGTGAGGATAGTCGAGGACGGTGAGCTTGCGTTGTCCGGATTGCGCGCGTCGCTTGTGGGCCTAGTCAGATGTGGGACTCTCTGCTGACATCGCTGTCTCTCCTAGTTCTGCGGCAAAAGGTCGTGAGCGGCGCTTCTGCAGGCCCGGTGTCAGGCTCGAAAGCGGCAGCAGCTGCTGCTTGAGCCATCACCGAGGTCTGTTTGAGAACGACGTTGTGACGTATCCGCAGTGATTCATCAGATGTTTTCGGACATCTAGCAAGACGAAGCTTGGATGCGTGTTGCCATTGCTCAACAGCGACACAGCCAGCCCACGCAAAACCTAATCTGCCACGTATCTGCTTCGGGGCACAAGCATTTGAGGTCCATAGGCCTAGATCATGCGCACGAACCTGCCGGCTTGGTAGGACCATTCTCTCAGGTGCACCTACCTCATGGTATACAGGTAGCTTTGCTTGAGACCAGGGCGTGCGCGCAAATGATGCAATGAGAGGTATGCCGCTAGCATTGGCTTGACCTGAAGCAATGCATCCGAGTCAAATCCTCTTGTCTAAACCAATCCTCAATGATATTATCATGGTCCTGAAATTCGGAGGGTTACGCTGTGGCCGGAACAATCGGGGTCTCCCGCACTTCATTTGTTTCGTATTTGGGAGAAGTCGTCACACATCTCACGTTAAGCAGCGAGTAATTGCAATTGCATTTTTCTTGATTACAGCATGGAGCACCGCAAAGAGAACAGATAGTATGACAAAAAGCCCTGGGATGTGAGCGTTTAACACAGCACAGTAATGACCGAGAGCGGTTACATTGAGTCGTGGTCGGAGCAAAATGAAACTCTTCACATTAAGCCACAGCGACACTGCCCCAGTTTTTCTTGGGAGAAGCAATGATGTGTGGGCACTCGATAGCTAATCTGCTCAGCCAAGGTCGATAAGTTTGCCAAGTTTCGCCGCTGGGTTCGCGCGAGGGAGAACGGGCTTCGCCGGTCTGCTGAAGTGCGAGCTCTCCCAGCCAGCACCCTCCGCCGTTTCGGTCAGGGCCCAGTCGTCCGCGAAGAGGTTGGCCGCAGGCTTCGGCGGCAAGGCTGCCGGGCCTGCAAATGGCACCGGCTGAGCCGGCATTGTTTGCGTTGGACGAACAGAGACAGCAGCAGCACTAGCAGCGATTGAGACGTTGTCTCCGTCGACCTCGGGTCCGGCGACCGAATTTTCTTCCCCGCTCTGAGAGCCGGCGTGGAAGCTGTCGCTGGGGCTTTGAC
>QQTW01002576.1_pt1 | contig 13218 bp, 12 predicted proteins | sample 1904831 | NCBI WGS metagenome assembly QQTW01 (sample SAMN09435610, study PRJNA476489) | Subsurface metagenome, whole genome shotgun sequencing project. | reverse complement strand
GTAGCCGCCAGCCCATCGAACGATGCCATGCCGACCGTGGGGGGGTTGATGGCCATTGTGTTGTTGAGGTACACACCACTGCCGGGTTGCCAGCGAGCGGGGTCGGGCGATGCGTCGCCGGGCCGACCAGCCGTCGTCTGCGGCCCGGTCGAGAAGTCATCGAAGAAGGGCAGGCTGAGCGACGGTTGCGCCAGCGCGGGCAGGCCGAAGCAGCAGCAAAGCAGGAGCAAAAACCCGCTCAGGAAGCGCTTGAGCCGGTATAGAGTTAATCGATCAGGTAAAGCAAGTATCATTGGGTATCCCGCCCCGGCGGGACGCGCTGTTTATCAGTCCGGGTCAACTGGTCCTACCACCCACAAATCCATCGTTTCGCCCACCCGGATTCGTTCGCCCGACCGCGCTTCGGGCCGTTGCTTAACAACCGTACCCACTTCTTTTTCGGGGTCATCGACGGGAATTTTGGTACCTATCTTCAGGTTGGAACCGCGGATTGCCGCTTCGGCTTCGTCAATTGGCAACCCTACAACGTCGGGAATATCGAACATCGTATTTCCCAAGCCGTCGCCGATTTCGAGGTCGATTTTAGCGCCTTTCGGAATCGGCGTTCCGGCCGCAATTTCCTTGCCATTATAAAGTTGGCGAAGCACGGCGTTCTTGGCCACGTCGGGCACGTAGTTCTTATCGCCCACCTCCAAACCCATCGACCGAAGGTTCAACTCGGCGCTCCGAAACGTCAGGCTGACTAACTGGGGCATCGGTACTTTCGGGGCAACCCGGCGCGTGATGGTCACGTAGATTTTGCGCCCTTCCTTCACCTTCATGTTGGCCTGGGGGTATTGCTGGGTAACGGTGAGGGGCGGCATTTGGGCCACAAACGTGCAGTCGCTGACTTCGTAGCGCAGGTTGCGGTCGTCCAGAATACTCTGCAATTCATCGAGGCTCAGGCGCGTCACATCCGGCACGGTGATGGTTTGGCCGTGATTGGTGGTGAAGGGCAGATAAACAAAGAAGAACGCCAGAAACAGCGCAGTCACCAAGGCCAGGATAAGGCCGACGTGAATCAGCAGGTCAGGGAAGGATCGGGTGCTGATTTTAGCCATTCAATAAGAAGCCTTGTTAAACTGATTTGCGCAAAAGTAGTAGAATCATCAACCGCTCACTGGTAGGCAGCCAGCATTTTTTTGAGGTACTTACCCACAATGTCGAATTCCAAATTCACCAGATCGCCGGGCCTGAGTTCGCGGAAGTTGGTATGTTCGTAGGTGTAGGGGATGATGGTGACCCGAAACCGGTCGGGCTGGGAATTAAAAACGGTCAAACTAACGCCATTGATACAAATGGACCCTTTCTCAACCGTCACATTGTCGGACGTATCGGCGTACTCAAAATCGAAGAGCCAGCTTCCATCCATGTCCTGCACCGCCGTGCAAACGCCGGTCTGGTCGACGTGCCCCTGCACAATGTGGCCGTCGAAGCGGCCGTTGGCGGGCATACAGCGTTCGAGGTTAAGGCGGTCGCCGGGCTGAACGCGGCCGAGGTTTGTTTTCTTCAGCGTTTCATCCACCGCCGTTACGGTGTAACTGTCATCAGCCACGCTGGTCACGGTCAGGCAAACGCCGTTGTGGCTGACGCTCTGGTCTATTTTAAGTTCGGCCGCCAGGGGCGATTCGATCCGAAAGGTCAGGTTCGTGCCTGCTGATTCAATGTCCGACACAAGGCCGGTGGTTTCAATAACTCCGGTGAACATGGTTATTTAATAGTAGGCAACACCGGGCTTCAGACCGGTATTGCGGGGGTCACTACCATAAACAGCGAACTGCCGAATGGGGTTCGGGGGAGCAGTTTTTGTTCGGTGCGGACGACGTGATAAAGCATTTTATTGAGCCAGGTGGGAGGCATATACACATCCGAGTGGGCCTCGTCCGGTTTGCGCCTGCCACTGCGCAACTGGTAGTTCTGCCACTGCCGCATCAGCAGAATCAGGGGCGACAGCACTAAACTCCAGTACGTTGCCGTTTTGGTCTGAAGCCCCGATGGCACGATAACCCGCTCCAGATCGGCTTGCACAAACCGACGCGTGCTGCCCACGGCCAGATCGTGCTGCCCCCTAAAAACCCCAAACGCGTTGTTGTTGCTGATAAGCACCCCGGCAGGGTTGAGCCGCCCGGCAATCTGGGTTATTAACCGCAGCAGATCAGCATCGTTGAAATAGCAGAAGACATCATTACAAACGACGGCCTCATAGCGGGTTTCCGGCTCGAAATCGGTCAGTTCATCCAGGTTTACCAGCGTAACGGGCAGGTTGCGTTCCTGACAGAACGCAACCGCATCAGCGGAACCGTCGATGCCGCGCAGATTGCTGTAGCCGCGCCGACGCAGGAAGTCGAGCAGGCCACCCGTGCCGCAGCCCGCATCCAGAATGCGCACGTCCCGGCGCGGACCGAAGTGCTGCTGCAAAGCCGCTTCAACCCGTTCGTGCAAAATCCGGTACCACCACAGTTGCCCTTCCAGCCGAAACATTTTTTCGTACTCTTCCAAACGCCCAATCATGCAGATCGTTTTTTTACCACATACGGCGGTAAGCCGCTGTGCGCCATGAATAGTTTGCCCAAATATTCGCCCAAAACGCCCATGAACAGGAGTTGCAGGCCTAAGCCCGTTCCGATAGACCACAGAACCAGCCCCCAGCCCGGCACGGCAAATGCCCCCAACAGTGACCCGGCCAGCAAACCCAGCCCGGCCAGCAGCCCGGCCCCGAACAGGCAGGCACCCAGCACCGTAAACACCCGGATTGGCCAGAGCGAATAGCCAATGAACACGTTCAGGAACAGGGCAACTAACTTACCGGGCGTGTAGTTAGAGCGGCCTTCGGTGCGGGCGTTGTGGGGCACTTCCACGCTGCCGACGTTGCGCGTAACCCGGAAAATCAGCCCGTCGATGTACGGATATGGGCCGGTGTACCGGATGATTTCGTCGACCACCTCGCGCCGGATGAGTTTAAAGCTCGACAGATACAGCGCACGCGGTTTGCCGAGCGAGTAGGTAGTGAGGGTATTGACGAGCCAACTGCCCCAGTTCCTGAACCAGTGGTGCTGTTTGGTGGCATAGCGGCTGTATACCACGTCGAAACGATCAGTTTCGGCCGTTTCCAGCAACGTCAGAATGGATTCCGGTGGGTTTTGGAAATCATCGTCGATGATCGCTACATATTGCCCCCGTGCGTAAGTAAGCCCGCACAACACCGCGTTGAACTCGCCAAAGTTCCGGCGTAACGCGATGAACTGCACATTGGCATACGTGCTGGCTATCCGCTCGCAGGCTTGCTCCGATTGGTCTTTACTGCCATCATTAACGAGCACCACCTCAAACGCCCGGCCACTCAGGGTCTCTTGTAGCCGTTCGACTAATGGGCCGATGGTTCGTTCGCTGTTGTAAACCGGTATGACGACGGAAAGCTGCATGGATCAAAGGCAAAGGAGCGAAAGAGTGAATAGGACAGCGTTTGTTTACTCTTTCACTCTTTCACTCATTGAGTTTATTACGTTAACAATATACGTCACCTCCTCGTCGGTCAGCGTTGGGTTGAGCGGAAGGCTAACAACCTCGCGGTGCAACTGCTCCGAAATGGACAACGACAGGTGGGCATACTGAGCGTAGGCCCGCTGCTGATGCGGTGGAATCGGGTAATGGACGTCCGTACCAATACCTTGTTCGCGAAGGTGTTCCCGCAGGGCATCACGCCGGGGGTGCCGCACCACGAATAAATGCCAGACGTCCCCATCGGACTGGTCGGCGGGGGGCAGTTGGACAGCTGGGTTCGTAATACCCGTCAGGTACAGGTGCGCCAGGGCACGACGTCGGTCGTTTTCGGCGTCTAACAACGGTAGCTTAGCCAACAGGATAGCCGCCTGTATTTCATCCAAGCGGCTGTTGTGGCCAACGTAGTCGTTGACATATTTCTGGACTGAGCCGTAGTTGCGCAGGGCACGGAGCCGGTCGGCGAGGGCGTCGTCATTGGTCGTGATGGCCCCGGCATCGCCCAGTGCACCGAGGTTCTTGCTGGGGTAGAAGCTCCACCCGGCCGCGTCTCCGAGGCTCCCCGCCCGTCGGCCTCCGTGGACCGCCCCATGCGCCTGGGCGGCATCTTCCAGCACGTTCAGCCCAAACCGCTGCGCTACGGCGTTGATGGCAGTCATGTCACAGCACCGGCCATAGAGATGAACAGGTAGAATAGCCTTCGTACGGGTGGTTACGGCGGCTCCGATGCGGCCGGGATCGAGCAGGTACGTGCGCGGGTCGGGTTCCACAAAAACGGGCGTCAGGCCCGCCTGGGTTACACTCAGCACCGACGCGATGTACGCGTTCGACGGAACAATTACCTCACTGCCGGGCGCAAATGCCCAGGCTTTCAGGACCAATGTCAGTGCCTCCAGCCCGTTGGCAACGCCAACGCAGTGACGGGTGCCGCAGTATCGGGCAAAGGCCCGCTCAAACGCGCTGACCTCATTCCCCAGAATATACCAGCCCGATTGCAGGATCCGGTCCATAGCCGCCCGGATAGCGTCCTGATGCGAGTCGTTTAGCTGCTTCAGATTCAGAAACGGAATCATTCTGAATCGACCATCACCGATACGTCGGACCGCGACGCACCGGACCGCTGGTGCTGGGAATACGGTTCGTAGATGTAGTCGTTTTTGTCGTATAGCTCATTGGATACGACCAGCAGGATGGCATCCTCCGTGAACTCATCCATCGTATGCCAGTCTTCCGGCTGCAGCACTAAACACTGCCGTGGACTGTTCAGGCGAAACGTCTGTTCTTCCCGGCCATTGTCGTTGTAGACCCGGCAACTGCCGCTCAGGCAGATCAGCGCGTTCCAGGCCTGGTGATGCCGGTGGCCCGCCCGGGGATTCTGACCAGCCTGGTAAATGTAGAAAATGCGCTGTATGGTACCCGGAATTATGTTTTCAAACACAGTCAGGCTCCCCTTATCCGATGAAAAGGTTTCTAGTTCGTACAGTTTAGCCATAGATAAAGAACGTGAATGGAGAAAATAGCACTAATTCAGAGAACTGAGTAAATATACGCAACGGACAAATATAGCGGAAAGCGGTTAATTGATTAAGTAACCTTCATGAACCTTATCCTACGTTAGGCAACGCTTAGTGATGTTGCACTATTTTTACGGCGTTCTTTGCGCAATGGCAGTCGGTTATTGAGTTATGGGGTAAATTCGCAGGTATGTTGAAAAATAAATATTTATCGGGTGGCCTGCTGTTGGGCGTGTTGCTCGTGCTGTACTACGCATTTTTCGACGGTGGAGACGCAGCCTCGACCAATGACCTGCATGCGGTTGGTAATCCCGAAACATACCGGCAACAAGTCGACACCGCCCGCCGGGACAAAGACCGATTCATGCGTACCAGTGCCGAGTCGCCCCTGCCTGACAAAGCCAATTTCACGGGCCTCCCCTATTTTAGCCCCGACCTGTCGTACCGGGTAACGGCCCGGCTCGAACCTTTCGCCGACAAGACCCAGAAGCTCGTTGTCCGCATGAGTGACGGCAGTGAAGAGGTATACGATAAATTTGCGCATGCGGTCTTCAGTCTGAATGGAGAAGCGTGCCGGTTGCTGATCGTTAAATTAGGCGACACGTACTCTATTCTGTTCCGGGACGCTACGTCTACCAGAGAAACCTATGGCGGGGGGCGCTACCTCGAACTCGAACCGGCCGACCTGACCGATAACCGCGCCGTCCTGGATTTTAACAAAGCGTATAATCCCTACTGCGCCTACAACCCGAGCTACGCCTGTCCCCTTCCCCCCGCCGAGAACACCCTTCCCATAGCCGTTAAAGCAGGGGAGCGCTACACACAAACTCATGATTGAAATCGTGGGCGGACACTGGCATCAGCCCACGATTTCAATCGTAGACTGTCGGTGCCGACTGCTTTCTCCTATCTTTGTGGCCTTCATTTGCTACGCTGCCGTATGGACGTTTCCTATAAATGGTTACAAGAATTTATTGACTTGCCCGAATCACCCGAAGACGTTGGCAAATTACTGACCGGAACGGGCCTTGAAGTTGAAGGAATTGAAAAGATTGGACCGTCGGGAGAACCGGTTAGGGCGGATGCGCTGGCAGGCGTTGTGATTGGCGAAGTGCTCACCTGCACCAAACACCCCGATGCCGATAAACTGAGCCTGACAACGGTGGACGTGGGTTCCGACCAGCCACTATCCATCGTTTGTGGAGCACCCAACGTAGCTGCGGGGCAGAAAGTATTGGTAGCGCTCGTAGGCACTACGCTGCACCCCACATCCGGCGAACCGTTTACCATAAAAAAAGCCAAAATTCGCGGGACCGTATCGGAAGGCATGATCTGTGCCGAGGACGAAATCGGGCTGGGCACGTCCCACGATGGAATTATGGTGCTCACCACCAACCTGCCCAACGGTACCCCGGCCGATCAATACGTTAACCGTGAAGCCGACTACCGCATCAGCATCGGCCTGACGCCCAACCGCATCGACGCGGCCTCCCATTTCGGTGTCGCCCGCGATCTGCACGCGGTGCTGAACCGGCCGATGTGCTATCCGAGCGGGAAAATCAAGGGGTTTGCCGTGGACAACCACGACCTAACGCCCGATGTGCGGGTGGAGGATTCGGCCGCCTGTCCATTCTACAGTGGTCTGACCATCAGTGGCCTGATCGTTGGTGAGTCGCCCGATTGGCTGAAACAACGGTTGCTCAGCATCGGCCTAAAACCGATCAACAACATTGTGGACGTTACCAATTTCGTTTGTCACGACCTCGGCCAGCCCCTCCACGCGTTCGATGCCGACAAGATCGTTGGTAATCAGGTGGTCGTTAAAACCCTGTCGGAAGGTACGCCCTTCGTAACGCTCGACGGGGTGGATCGCAAGCTGACGGCGACCGACCTGATGATCTGCGACGCCGAAAAACCCATGTGCATTGCCGGTGTGTTTGGCGGTCAACATTCGGGCGTAACGGCGCAGACGACGCGTATCTTTCTGGAGTCGGCGTATTTCTCACCCATGTCCGTTCGGAAGACGGCGCAGCACCACGGCCTGAAAACCGATGCGTCGTTCCGGTTCGAGCGCGGCACCGACCCCCGAATGCCAATTCCGGCGCTGACGCGGGCGGCAGTGCTCATTAAGGAAGTAGCCGGGGGCGTAATCAGTTCGGAGCCAATACAGGTTGAGTCCGACGCCTACCCGTCCATCAGCGACTTCTTCCGGGTACCGGTCCGTTACCGGAATATTGACCGGCTCATCGGCATCCAAATTGATCGGCTCGAAGTTGAAGCTATTTTAGGTCGGCTGGACATCCTGTGTTCGGGTACCGAAGGCCACAACATGGCTGACGAGGATGGGTTTGTGGCCTTGGTGCCGCCCTACCGGGTCGACGTGACGCGCGAGGCCGATGTGATCGAAGAGATCCTCCGGATTTACGGATTGGACAATGTACCACTCTCGCAAAACCTCGCGGCCGATTCGCTCTCGGCATTCCCGAAGACCGACCCCGATCAGTGGCAAAACCGCGTGGGACAGCTCATGGCGGCCAATGGTTTCCACGAAATCCTGACGCTTTCGCTCACCCGTCCGGCCTACCACGAGGCTATCCGATCCAGCCTGCCCGGTGCCGACGTGACCTTGCTCAACCCGCTCAGTGATGAATTGTCCGTCATGCGGCAAACCCTGCTGTTCTCCAGTCTGGAGACGCTGGTCTACAACCTGAACCGGCGGCAAAAAGACCTGAAACTGTTTGAGTTCGGCAAGGTGTACCACAAGGCAGTGAGTGACAACGGCACGACGAAGTACGTTGAACGGATGCGGCTAAGCATGACCCTCTCGGGCAATCGACAGGCTGAAAGCTGGCTACAGAAGGGGCAGCCGGTGGCGTATCATGACCTGGCAGCGGCCGTTCAGCGGGTGCTGAACCTGTTCCGCATCAAGTCGTTCGACACCCAGCCCGCCGACGCTACCCTTTTTCAGTACGGCTTAACGTATATAATTAACAAAAAACCATTGGTCACGTTGGGGTTAGTGAAGCCCGCGCTCACGAAGTTAGTGGACCTGAAACAACCCGTTTTCTACGCCGACTTCGACTGGGCAGCCCTGATAAAAACCGCGGGTGGCAAAATTCGGTATGAAGAAGTATCCCGTTTCCCGGATGTCCGGCGCGACCTGTCGCTTGTGCTCGAACAGGGCATTACGTTTGAGCAAATCAGTCGGCTGGCGCACCAAACGGAGCGAAAACTGCTGCGTTCGGTGAACGCGTTCGATGTGTATGAAGGCGAGCAACTCGGGGCGGGCAAGAAATCCTATTCGGTGAGTTTCGTTCTCCAGGACGCCACGCAAACCCTGACCGACGCGACCATCGACCGAATTATACAGCGCCTGATTGCGGCTTTTGAGCGGGAATTGGGTGCCGTAATCCGAAAATAATTTGTGGCCGCTCAGCACCTGACCAATACGCCTGCTAACCTTACTTTAATCAGCAATTAACAACACAATCTGTCAATTCCGTGATTAATGAAAACGAACTTTTCGGTGCTTTTCAACAACTCGAGCGAAAGATCAAGTTGCTGAAAAGCGCGCATGATAAGGCCAAAGAGCGCGTAGAGGAGTTGCAGAACGCGAATAAAGAATTGCGCCAAAAAAATCGTGACCAGGACGCAGAATTAAAACAGTTACAGAAAAACCAGAATGAATCAGAAAAAATCGCGGCAAAGTCAAAAGATTTTGTTAAGATTGTAAGTAACAATCTGTCTGGAACAGATACGAATGCAGAATTAAAACAACAACTCGACGAGTATATCCGGGAATTGGAACGGTGTATTGCTCACTTGAGTAGTTTGTCATAAACCCAAACAGGCTCCGGGGCTGAAACCCTGCCTGAGCCGACCGTAGTGATGGAAGAACTGCTAATTCGCGTGAAGATTGCTGACCGGCACTACAAGCTTTTTGTGGAGCCGGAGTCAGAAGCTCTCGTCCGTGAAGCCGTCAAACTCATTCAGGAAGAGTTTGAGCGGAACAAAGGCATGGGTATTAGCGACACGCAGGAGGCTTTAGCCAAGGTTGCCTTTACCTGCTTAGTAGCGAAGCTCAAAGCAGACCGACAGGTACAGCGATTACAACAGATGGTGTTTGACAAAATAACTCAGTTAGACCAGGTCGTTACGCCGGTCAGTACGACGTAGACAAACGGCGGGGCGCTCCACCCCACAATACCCCGAGTTGGTGTTCTTAAGCACGCGTATCGCGGCAGGTTGATAATTATTTGTTCAACCTTAACGATATAGTCCAATGGACACTCAAGTTTGGTACCTTATTCTTGCCGCCCTCGTCGGGGGTGGCATTGGCATACTTATCGGCCGTCAGATGATGGCAGGCATGCGGGCAAAACAGGAGCAGGAAGCGGAAGAAAAGGCCGCCCTGATTTTGAAAAATGCTGAACTCCAAGCCGAAACAACCAAGAAAAACCGAATTCTGGAAGCGAAAGAAGAGTACTTAAGATTGAAAACAGAATTTGAAGAAACGACCAATCAAAAACGAAACGCGCTGCTTCAAAACGAAGGCAAACTAAAACAGCGTGAGCAGCAACTGAATCAGCAGGCCGATGGTCAGAAATCCCGCGAAGCAGAATTAAATCAACTACGCAACGAAATTGGTCAGCAGAAAAATGGCCTGACTCAACAAATCGACGCCCTCACCAAACGCAAGGAAGACGTTGACCGGCGGCAACAGGAAGCCGACCGAATGCTGGCGGATCAGTTGGCGCAACTCGAAAAGATTGCGGGTCTCTCGGCCGATCAGGCCCGCGAACAACTCATCGACAACCTGAAAGCCGAAGCCGAAACGCGGGCGTCGTCCTACATCAAAAACATCGTTGAAGAAGCCAAGCTGACGGCAACGAAAGAAGCCAAAAAGGTCGTTATCGAGACTATTCAGCGCACCGCTACCGAACACGCTATCGAAAACTGCGTGTCGGTGTTCAACATCGAATCCGACGACGTAAAGGGCAAAGTAATCGGTCGGGAAGGCCGCAACATCCGGGCGCTCGAAGCGGCTACCGGCGTTGAAATCATCGTTGACGATACACCCGAGGCCATAATCATTTCGGGTTTCGATCCCGTCCGGCGCGAGATTGCCCGGCTGAGTCTGCACCGGCTCGTGCAGGACGGCCGCATTCACCCGGCCCGTATTGAGGAAATCGTCGCCAAGACCCGCAAAAACATCGAAGACGAGATCGTGGAAATTGGCGAGCGGACGGTGATCGACCTCGGTATTCACGGCCTGCACCCCGAACTTATCAAGATGATTGGGCGGATGCGGTTCCGGTCGTCCTACGGCCAGAATCTGCTGCAACACTCCCGCGAGGTAGCTAAATTATGCGCCACAATGGCTGCCGAACTGGGCCTGAATGCCAAGTTAGCCAAACGCGCCGGACTGCTTCACGACATTGGTAAGGTGTGGCCCGAAGAGGCTGAGCTTCCCCACGCCATTCTGGGCATGGAACTGGCCAAAAAGTACAAAGAGAACCCCGAGGTTATCAATGCCATCGGTGCCCACCACGACGAAATTGAAATGACCAGCATGATCTCACCCATTGTGCAGGTCTGCGATGCGGTATCCGGTTCGCGGCCCGGTGCCCGGCGTGAGATGATGGAATCCTACATCCGGCGGCTGAAAGAACTCGAAGAACTGGCCAGCAACTTCCCCGGCGTAACGAAATGCTACGCCATTCAGGCCGGGCGTGAACTGCGCATTATGGTCGACGCTGATCACGTGTCGGACGACCGGGCAGGAACGCTTTCCTACGAAATATCCCAGAAGATTGAGAAAGAAATGCAGTACCCCGGCCAGATTAAAGTGACCGTTATTCGGGAAATGCGGGCGGTGGCCTACGCCAAATAAGATTGGAACGCGGATCAGACGGATTATGCTGATCAACACAGATTTCTTTATTCGTGTTGATCAGCATAATCCGTCTGATCCGCGTTCCAATCATTTTTAATCAATTCAAGATGGATTTCCTAACGACTGCCTTACTACTCCTCGTTGGTGCGGGCGGGGGCGTGGCTGCGGCCAATGCACTGCGCAAACGTTCGGGGCTAACCGATGTTCAGCGCGACTCGGTAATTTTACTCGAACGCATCGAGAAAGTATTCAAGGTTGTGATGGCAGAGGGTTACTTTTCGGAGATCTATAATTACCAAGATCAGAAGAAGATCCTGTACCTGCTCAACGACCCTAAAAAGGCGATGGTCATTGCCAAATCGAAAGTACTGGTGGGATTCGACTTCGCCAAAGTACGCTTCCGGACACCCGCCACCGACGAGAAAACGCTCATCATCGAAGCCTTTCCTGAACCCGAAGTGCTGTCCATTGATACCGATTATAGATTTTACGACATTCAGGCGGGCTACCTCAACCATTTCAGCGGGGAGGACTACACCAAGATTCTGGACGAGGCCAAGCAGGCCATGAACGAGCGGGCCATGCAAAGTGACCTGCCCAAGATTGCTAATAATCAGATTCAGTACATGATGTATCAGTTGGCGGCTTCAATGGGCTGGCAACTGCAACTGCCCGAAGCCGAACAGCGGCAGTTAGACGCCCTGAAAGCAAGAGCAGAGGATGAGCCAGTCAACCCAAGACAACTCCCATTCGGCCAATAACTTTCCGGGTAACACAACGTTGGTATGGTGTACGCCATCGACAATCGCCCGCTACTCATGCGCTTCGTTTATCTGCTCATACTACTGCCTTTCCTAACTAATGGTCAGTCAACCGTTGACGGCGGAACGTATTGTCAGGAAGGCAAAACACGCGCGATGGGGCGGCTGGCAACGAACCCGAAAGCGCGGCTGGCTTACCCCGGCGACGCCACGATTGATGTTACGTATTATGGTCTCGACCTCCGCCTGACCCATACACCCAACTACCTGCGCGGGGCCGCCACCATTACCCTCAAGAGTACGGTTACCAGTCTCAGCAGTTTTTTTTTAGACAGTAAACCTCAGCTCACCGTCGATTCGGTGCTGAGTGCCGGGCAGCGGCTGACGTTCGTGCGGACGGCGGACCGGATCAGCATTACGTCTCCGCAGCCACTCGGTGCGGGGCAGGCCCTGACAGTTACGGTTTACTACCAGGGCAACCCGGCCAGCCAGAGCGGGTTTGGCAGCTTTGCCTTCTCGACCCACGGGCCGAACAGCGCACCCGTAATCTGGAGCCTGAGCGAACCCTACGGAGCCAGCGACTGGTTTCCGTGCAAAGACACCCCCGCCGACAAAGCGGATTCGTCGGCGGTCAACATCACGGCCGACAAACAGTTTGTGTCGGTCTCGAACGGGGTGTTGCTCAGCACTACCGATAACGCGGACGGAACCCGAACGTATCGCTGGCGTAACAGCTACTCCATTGCGCACTACCTGATTTCGCTGGCGATGACTAACTACGAGCGTTATGACACGCCGTTTACGTTCCAGAACCAAACGATGCCGGTCACGCACTACATCTACCCCGAAACGCTGCCGGGTATCCGCCCGAACCTCGACCGCACTACCGATATGCTGCGCGTGTTCTCAGACCGGTTTGGGCCGTATCCGTTCCTGCGCGAAAAATACGGCCATGCACAGTTTGGATGGGGCGGGGGCATGGAGCACCAGACCATCTCCTCGATGGGTGCGTGGAATACGGGTATCATTGCCCACGAATTGGCTCACCAGTGGTTCGGGAATAAGATTACCTGCCGCGACTGGCAGAACATCTGGCTCAATGAGGGATTTGCATCCTACGCTGAAGCCGTGTATGCCGAAGCCGCGAACGGCCCGGTAGCCTACACCACCAGTATGAACAGCTTCCTAACCCGTGCCCGGACCGCACGGGGCAGCATCTACGTGCAGGATATCTTGAATGTAAACACCATTTTCAACGGCGAACGTACTTACGCCAAGGGGGCCACGGTGCTGCACATGCTGCGGGGCGTGGTGGGCGACAGCACATTTTTTCGCATCCTGCGTGCCTATGCCAACAGTCCGTCAGTAGCGTACGGTACGGCCGTAACGGAGGACTTTCAGTCGGTGGCGCAGCAGGTATCCGGGCAAAACTTGACTAATTTCTTCCAGCAGTGGATCTATGGTGAAGGGTACCCAACCTATCGGGCATCGGTCGTGGGTGGTACATCGG
>QQTW01002575.1_pt1 | contig 13220 bp, 10 predicted proteins | sample 1904831 | NCBI WGS metagenome assembly QQTW01 (sample SAMN09435610, study PRJNA476489) | Subsurface metagenome, whole genome shotgun sequencing project. | reverse complement strand
GCAGCAGTGGTGCGAACAGGCAGAAAACAAACAAGAGATGGTAGATATCATCTCCAAGCAAAAGTGGTTTAAAGTCCCAGCCAAAGACATTATCGAGCGCGCTAACGGCAATATTGACTATGGCGACGGTCGCACAGTCCAAGACTACCCGTACAGAATGAAGTTTTGGGCAAATAATGCTTCTTATCCTTATAAGAGCCATGATTTATGGTTTTTGACGGAAAATATCCGCTGGGGCTACTTGCCAGCAGATACAGATACCAAGAAAATTATCGACCAAGTAAACCGTGAAGATTTGTGGAAAGCAGCAGCTAAAGAACTGGGCGTTCCCGCCGCAGAAATTCCGACTAGTACCTCGCGTGGCACTGAGAAGTTTTTTGATGGTGTCACCTTTGACCCAGAAAACCCCGCCGCTTACTTGAAGTCTTTGAAAATCAAAAAAGCCTAAGTCCATAAAGGTTAAAGGATAACAAATAAAAATTATCCTTTAACCTCTCCAAGCGATCAAGAAAATACCCCAGGAGAAACTAGAGGATGACCGCAACGCTTGCTAGTCGCAGTAAAAAGAAAACTTCCCAAAAGGCAATTTCTTCAATAATTACTAAGAAGATTATTCCGCCCGTAGCCGCGATCGCTATATTTCTGCTGATCTGGCAATTAATGACTTTAGGCGAAAGCCCTAATATTCCATCTCCCATCACAGTTTTGACAGAGACTTGGGACCCTTATATTATTAATCCTTTCTTTGATAACGGCGGCACTGATAAAGGACTAGGTTGGCAGCTATTTGAAAGCTTGAAGCGGGTAGCGATTGGCTTTTCCTTGTCAGCTATTGTCGGAGTTACGTTAGGTATTTTGATTGGTGCTAATGTCTGGGTTTATAACGCTGTAGACCCTTTGTTTCAGGTGTTGCGGACTGTTCCGCCTCTTGCCTGGTTGCCGATTTCTTTAGCAGCTTTTCAACAATCTAATCCTTCAGCAATTTTCGTAATTTTCATCACTTCGATTTGGCCCATCATCATCAATACGACGGTAGGCGTTCAGCAATTACCTCAAGACTATAGAAATGTCGCCAGAGTATTGAAGCTGTCTGGTTCTAAGTATTTCTTCAAAATTCTCTTTCCTGCTACTGTTCCTTATATTTTTACGGGCTTAAGAATTGGTATCGGTCTATCTTGGCTAGCGATTGTTGCAGCAGAAATGTTAGTTGGTGGGGTTGGGATTGGTTTCTTTATCTGGGATGCGTACAACAGTTCTTTACTTAGCCAAATTATCTTGGCACTGATTTATGTAGGCATTGTCGGTCTACTACTAGATCGCTTAGTAGCATTTGTTGCTAGCAAAGTAGTTCCTGAAGAACAGAAATAAGCACTAGTTATGAAGTAAGAAGGATGAATATAAATTCAGCCTTCTATCTTTTACCTTTATCCTTCAGCCTTAAATTAAATCATGTCTGTATTTGTTGAAGTAGACCACATCGATCGCATATTTCCCTTGCCCAACGGCAATACTTACACTGCCTTGAAAAATATCGATCTGAAGATCGCGCAAGGAGAATTTGTTTCCTTGATCGGACACTCTGGTTGTGGCAAGTCTACCTTGCTTAATATTATTGCCGGACTCGATCGCGCTAGCACTGGCGGCGTAATTTTAGAAGGGCGCGAGGTCAAAGGTCCTGGACCCGATCGCATGGTAGTGTTTCAAAACTACTCGCTATTGCCTTGGCTAACTGTCTCGGAAAATATTACCTTGGCAGTAGATGAAGTCTATAAAAGTAAACCCAAGGGTGAACGGCGCTCAATTGTCGAAGAACATATTGACTTAGTAGGGTTGCGCCCAGCCTCAAATAAGCGTCCTGGGGAACTATCAGGTGGGATGAAACAACGGGTTGCGATCGCGCGCGCCTTGGCAATCCGTCCCAAATTACTACTTTTAGACGAACCATTTGGGGCGCTAGATGCTTTGACGCGGGGTGGTTTGCAAGAACAACTGATGAAAATCTGCAACGAAAGCAACCTAACTTGCGTAATGGTGACGCACGATGTCGATGAAGCATTGCTATTAAGCGATCGCATCGTCATGTTAACCAACGGACCTGAAGCGCAAATCGGGCAAATTCTTGATGTCCCCATTCCCCGCCCCCGCCAAAAGCTAGAAGTAGTCAATCATCCTAGTTACTACGGCTTACGTAACGAAATAATTTACTTCCTCAATCAGCAAAAACGCGCTAAACAGCGTAAAGCAAAGCAGCAAACAGTTGTGGCTGGCAATGGTTTAGAAAAAGTCAATTTAGAACTTGGCTTCATCCCCTTAACTGACTGTGCGCCTTTGGTAGTAGCCAAAGAAAGAGGATTTTTTGAGAAATATGGTTTAACAGACGTAGTTTTAAGCCGCGAACCGAGTTGGAAGGAAATTGCTAAGGGTGTAGGTACAGGTAGACTAGACGCTGCCCAAATGGTCGCCGGAATGCCTCTTGCTTTAACATTAGGTGCTGGCGATAAAGCCCCAATTCCAGTAGTTAGCGCTATGAACTTATCGCGCAACGGTAACGCGATTACATTTAGTAAAAAACTGTACAACCAAGGTGTAAGGACTCTAGCAGACTTTAAAGCAGCGATCGCCCAAACTCCTGACAAAATTCATACCTTGGGCATGGTGCATCCCTCTTCAATGCACAACTTGTTACTGCGTTACTGGCTAGCCTCTGGCGGTATCGACCCCGATAAAGATGTTAGCTTAACTGTAATTCCGCCGCCGCAGATGGTATCCAACCTCAAAGCTGGCAATATTGACGGTTACTGTGCTGGCGAACCTTGGAACTCCCGCGCCGTCTACGAAGATCTTGGCTTTGTCATGGCTACTGATTTAGAAATTTGGGCAGGGCATCCAGAAAAAGTCTTGGGTGTAACTGAAGAATGGGCAAATAAATATCCCCAAACTCATCTAGCATTAGTCAAAGCCCTCCTAGAAGCCTGCGAATACTGCGACGACAGGCGCAACCGAGATGAAATTGTCGAACTCCTCTGCCGAAGCGAATATATTGGTTCTGCGCCAGAATACACCCGCCCTGGATTTATCGATCCTTACGATCGCGGCGATGGGCAAGAACCGCAGCAAATGTTTTCCTTCAACCAATTCTACGTCAACAAAACTAACTACCCAGACCGCACTGAAAAATTGTGGATTATGACGCAGTTAGCACGTTGGGGTCTAGTACCGTTCCCCAAAAACTGGGTAGAAATTCTAGATCGCGTCTGTCGCGCTGATGTATTTGGTGAAGCAGCTAGAGACTTAGGCTTTTTGGATACTGGACGCGATCCAAGAACAATGGTGTTTGATGGCATCGTATTTGACCCTGATGAGCCAATTAAATACCTCAAGAGTCTAGAAATCAAGCATCCCCTCCGTGTGGAGGAAGTAGAAATTGATTTGGTTGCCAGTAGGTAGAGATGGGGAGATGGGGAGATAGGGAGGAAGCTTATTTTTGATGCCTTTGTCCACTAACCACTAATACGTTAGCACTCAGCAATTTTTTAACTAATTACCACTAAAATCATGCAAACACTCGGTACTACTAGCACACTTAGCCAATCAACTAAATCATCAACTCGTAAAGGCGATCCTTTTCTTGTTATTGAGAACGTATCTAAGATTTACCCGACTCCTACAGGTCCTTATACAGTATTAGATGGTGTAGAACTTACAGTCCGCGAAGGTGAATTTGTTTGCCTAATCGGTCACTCTGGGTGTGGCAAATCGACCCTGCTAAATATGGTGGCAGGCTTTAATACACCCTCCGATGGTGAAGTTAGACTGCAATCAAAAGCAATTACCGAACCTGGTCCCGACCGGATGATGGTGTTTCAAAACTACTGCTTATTGCCTTGGCTAACAGCATTTGAAAATGTCTACTTAGCTGTAGATTCTGTTTTTCCAGATAAGCCAGAAGCACAAAAAAGAGCAATTGTCAAAGAACATCTAGCAATGGTAGGGCTAACAGAAGCCGCCGACAAAAAGCCTACTCAGCTATCGGGAGGGATGAAACAACGAGTAGCGATCGCTAGAGCATTATCGATTCGCCCGCAAGTATTGATTTTAGACGAACCTTTTGGTGCTTTGGATGCCATTACCAAAGAAGAATTGCAAGAAGAATTGTTGAAAATTTGGCAGGAGCATCAAGTTACAGTCTTGATGATTACCCACGATATTGACGAAGCGCTATTTTTAGCCGATCGCTTGGTAATGATGACCAACGGACCATCAGCAAAAATTGGCGAAGTATTGAATATCCCCTTCTCCCGTCCCCGCAATCGCACTCGAATTATGGAAGATCCCGAATACTACAACTTGCGTAACTACGCTCTTGACTTCTTATTCCGCCGCTTTGCTCACGACGACGAATAATTTAGCAGCAGGATATTAAATGGTAAGCTTAGAAATTACGGAAAAACTATTAAAGGCAAAACAAGTCAAAAGCATGAGCTTTCAAGACTTGGGCAACTTGATAGGGCGCGATCCGATGTGGGTTGCAGCGTTAATTTACCGCCAAGCAACAGCTTCAGAAGACGAAGCCAGCAAGTTAGTTCATGCATTAGATTTGTCAGAAGAAATTGCCGCAGAACTAACGCAATTTCCCGTTAAAGGCTCTTTAGACCCAGTAATTCCGACCGATCCATTAATTTATCGGTTCTATGAAATTATGCAAGTTTATGGAATGCCGCTAAAAGCCGTTATTCAAGAAGAATTTGGTGACGGGATTATGAGCGCTATTGATTTTACGCTCAATGTTGAGAAAGAAACTGACCCAAAAGGCGATCGCGTCAAAATCGTCATGTCAGGAAAATTTCTACCTTACAAAAAGTGGTAGTAAAAGCGTAAAGGGGGTGATCAGACGGTGACAGAAAATATTAAAACACAATGTCCCTACTGCGGTGTCGGCTGCGGTTTGGAAGTGTCGCCGCCAGCCGCCCTTGGCAAACCAGTCAATCGAGATAGTCAAGGCAACCCAGTTTGGAAAGTCAAAGGCGATCGCGCTCATCCCTCTAGTCAAGGGATGGTATGCGTCAAAGGAGCGACAATCGCGGAATCCATAGATCGCGATCGCTTGCGCTACCCAATGGTACGCGAATCTCTAGACCAGCCTTTTCGCCGTGCTAGTTGGGATGAAGCCCTCGATCTAGTTGCCAATCGCCTCAAAACTGTATGCGACGAGTCGGGAACTGACGCGGCTTGTATGTACGGTTCTGGGCAAATGCAAACAGAAGAATACTATGTCGCCCAAAAACTGCTTAAAGGCTGTCTCGGTACAAATAACTTTGATTCCAACTCTCGCCTGTGTATGTCGTCAGCAGTAGCAGGTTATGTGCAAAGCTTGGGTTCTGATGGACCGCCCTGCTGTTACGAAGACTTAGACTTAACTGATTGTGCTTTTATTATTGGCTCTAACACTGCTGAGTGTCACCCCATTGTTTTTAACCGTCTGCAAAAACACCACAAACGCAACCATCACGTCAAGCTAATTGTTGTCGATCCGCGCCGCACCCCTACAGCAGAAGTTGCAGACTTGCATTTAGCTATTCAACCAGGTACAGATATTGACCTGCTTAATGGCATTGGTTACTTACTAATGCAATGGGGAGAAATAGACAGAAGTTTTATCGATGAATGTACTAGCAAATTCTCAGATTTTGCTGAAGTTGTCCAGCACTATCCACCTCACGAAGTTGCTAAACGCTGTGGTATTTCTGCGGCTGAAGTCGAACTTGCAGCGCGATATTGGAGCGAATCTAAGCGCGTTTTATCCTTGTGGTCGCAGGGAGTAAATCAGTCGTCTGAAGGTACTGCTAAGGTATGCAGCCTGATCAACTTGCACCTACTGACAGGACAAATTGGCAAACCTGGTTGCGGTCCTTTTTCCCTCACAGGTCAACCGAACGCTATGGGCGGAAGGGAAGTAGGCGGGTTAGCGCACCTATTACCAGGCTATCGCTCCGTTAGTAATGCCCAGCATCGGCAAGAATTAGAGCAATTGTGGCAACTTCCCCCAGGGCAGATTTCACCCAATCCTGGTCGCACAGCTTGGGATATTATTAGAGGTTTAGAAACGGGTGAAGTCCAATTTCTTTGGGTTGTGGCAACTAATCCAGCAGTTAGTCTACCCGATTTGGAACGAGTAAAAGCCGCCTTGGTCAAGTCGCCTTTTACTATCTGTCAAGACGCATATTATCCAACGGAAACAACAGCTTACGCTCATGTTTTGTTACCTGCTGCCCAATGGGGTGAAAAAACAGGAGTAATGACCAATTCAGAAAGAGTAGTAACTTTGTGTTCGGCTTTTCGCCCTCCTGTCGGTGAAGCAAAGCCCGATTGGGAAATAATTGCTCAAGTAGCGCGGCGAATTGGATTTGCCGATAAGTTTGCATTTACTAATTCTGCCCAAGTATATGCCGAATACGTGCAAGTCACGCGCGATCGCCCCTGCGACATGACGGGAATTAGCCACCAGCGTCTTTTAGCTGATGGCCCGATCCAATGGCCTTGTCCTGATCAGGGTAATCCTTCCCCCAAAAGGCTTTATACCGACCTGCGTTTTCCAACGGCTGACGGAAGAGCCAAGTTTATAGCTTGTCACTCAGGAGGACTAGCTGAACCCGCAGATCCAGAATATCCCTTTGTCTTGACTACAGGCAGATTATACGGACACTGGCACACGCAAACTCGCACCGGACGCATTGATAAAATTAAACAAATGCATCCAGAACCGTTTATAGAAATTCATCCCCGCGATGCTCATAAACTAGGAATTGAAGATAATCAGTGGGTAGAAGTGCGAAGTCGTCGAGGCATAGCTCAGTTCCCCGCGAAAATTACTAAAGCGATCGCACCCAATACAGTTTTTGTTCCTATGCACTGGGGTTATTTATGGGCAGATAAATCAGAAGCCAACGCCCTAACGCATCCTAAATCTTGTCCCCAGTCTCTGCAACCTGAATTAAAAGCTTGTGCAGTGCAAATAGTAAGTTTGGCAGTAAAGTCACCTGATGAGCGTCGCCTTAGTGTCTTGCAAAGCTCTTAATGTAAAAAATCAGCTACTAAAATTAAATATGTAGCACCGCTTTACCCAAAAACTGGCGATCAGTTAATTGCTGAGCAACATCAGCGATCGCGCTCCAAGGTGCTTCTATCTCAATGTGGGGAACTAACAAACCATTGGCAACGAACTGCACTAACTGAGCTAATCCAGCAGACGCAGGCTGTTTTTTCAGTTCGTGAAATAGAATAAATCCATACAAACTCAAGCCGCCTTTGCCATAGAACTTAGAAGCATTAAAGGTAACATTTGAACCAGCAGTTGCACCGAATGTGACACAGGTTCCATCAAGCGCCAAGGATTCTAGTACCAATGGCAGAACTTCTCCGCCTACCGAATCTAGCACCAAGTCATAAGGGGCATATTGGTCAAAAGCATTACCCACAACTACCTGATGAGCCTTTGCTGCTTTGACAAACTCCACTAATTCAGGGCGGCGCACTTGAGCCGTAACAATCGCACCTGCTTGAGCGGCTAACTGACACGCAAAGTAGCCCACACCACCAGATGCGCCCGTAATTAATACCGATTTTCCTAGTAGCATCCCGCCTCGTTCTAGGGATAACAACGCCGTTAAACCAGCTACAGGAAGCGTTGCAGCAGCTTTAAAGTCCACTGCATCGGGGAGAGATGCGATCGCATTAGTTGGCACAACGACTTGTTCTGCCCAAGCACCACTTGGTAGAAACCCCACCACGCGAGTACCAACGGGAAAACCAGAACCATCACTAGCCGCCGTTTCAATTGTCCCTGCAAAATCCCAGCCTGGTTGCCATCCTGCTTCTGCACTTTGAACTCGTCGCACTTCCCCACGATTGAGCGAAAATGAAGCAACTTTTACGATCGCTTCATTCGGTAATGGTGAAGCACGCGCTACTTCTCGAATCACTAATCGTCCCGCAACTGAGGGATCGACAACAACTGCTTGTACTAAATTTGGCATGGATAACTCCTTTAAGCCCCAAACTTTAGTAGATTTTAGGGCAAACAGTAAAATTTAAGGGATCGCGCTTGAAATCTAAGGGACAGCGACAATAATTTTGCCATTTTGCTGATTCGATTCCATATATCGATGGGCTTCGACAATTTGCTCAAGCAAAAAATCGTTCGCTCTGAAGCCTCCCATCAATTAGCCGCTCTAGTTTGCAAGCCGAGCCAATATTAATACTTAAAATAGTCTGAGCTAAATGATTTTCTGGCATTTCCCAAGCGGGCTGGCGATGATGAGCCAGAAAAATTCCTTGCCATTTAGTTGGATCGCTGACTTGAACGGGCGATCGCGGAAATATCTGCAAAGAGGATGTTTGTTCCTGTAGATTAGCGGTCAGCGATTTGGGTTTGACCATCGTTTGTCAGTTGCAAATCCAATAGCATTTCGATCTTACTTGCTTTGGCTAAATATTGAAATAATAAGCATCAACCCCATACTCATTTTTCAATTTGACTATAGGCAGCCTATTCGGACACTGGCATACGTAAATCACTAGACGCATAAACAAAGTTAACCAAATACATCCCAAACCTTTCGTAGAGATTCATCTGTGCGATGTTCGTTAACTAAGCCAAAATCTCCTATTTTTCCCCAAAAACGCTCCAAACTCCTGCTTCTGAAGCAACGATCGCCTTTGGAGCCGGATTTGCGTTTTCTTGAGTCGAGGCATAAGTCAATGGTATCAATCCTGCGGCAAACGAGCTTAGAACTACAAGCAAAACTAACCATACAGAGTGAGAGCGATCATCCAGCATCCATTCTTGCTTTATGGCTCGTCTGTTCAATCTTTCTTGGGAATCCATATCAGTACCTTGCTTTCACTTCCGTTGCTATTTTCTATTTTTACAATATTTCTGTATCTATAGCTACGGAATTTTTCTATTTTTATGATTCGCTCACATTAATTAACATCTTTAGATAGCTAGATAGCGATTAATATATTTCAACTCAAGTAAAACAGAGATGATCGAATTCTCAATTCGCATCCTGTAAAACAAGTTATTTTTTATACGTATCAAAATAAATCAAATATAATCATTGAACCAACTAACTATGCTTAGTTTTACTGGCAAAAGAGACAGAAGTCCCAAATAACACCAGCACTTACTTAAAGACGGAAATTCCATCAAATTAAATTGAGTTAGTTGCTCAAAAAATTGTGAACCTATAATGCGTTAATTACATGAAAACTATGTAATTAACGCATTAATGAATAAAAAATACAAGCAATTGGTTGCAACAGATACTAAGCAGGTTGGCAACTTTAGCTAAGGTGGTTCTAAATCTATTAACTAGAAAAAATAATCTTTGTAAAACAAATTTTATTGTTTAGGAGATTCAAGCCTGCAAGCAATCGATAGCTATTGAAATATCAGGAGGATACAACAACGTGGCTGGAATATGGTCATTTCAGGGTCGCTACCGCATCTTACACATGACATGGTTTGCTTTCTTTCTTACCTTTGTAGTGTGGTTCAACTTTGCTCCTTTTGCTACAGCAGTAAAAGCAGAGTTTGGCTTAACCGAAGGTCAACTGAGAACTCTTGCCATTTGTAACGTAGCCCTTACAGTTCCAGCCCGAATTATCGTCGGCATGGTATTAGATCGCTACGGACCTCGCATCACTTATTCCTGCTTGCTAGTATTTGCAGCTATCCCTTGTCTGACATTTGCCCTAGCACAAGACTTTAGCCAATTGGTTTATAGTCGTTTGGCACTTAGCATAGTTGGTTGCGGCTTTGTCATTGGCATTCGCATGGTAGCAGAGTGGTTTCCTGCCAAAGAAATTGGGCTAGCAGAAGGTATTTATGGCGGTTGGGGTAACTTTGGTTCAGCAGGTGCAGCCTTTACATTACCCTCAATTGCTGCCGCCACAGCTTTTTTAGCGGCTGGTCAAATCAATTGGCGTTTGGCGATCGCCTTGACTGGAATTGTTGCCGCTATTTACGGAGTAGTTTATTTCTTTAGCGTCCAAGATACTCCCCCAGGCAAAGTCTACGAACGACCCGCCAGCAGCGCCGGAATGGAAGTCACAACAGTTAAAGACTTTTGGTTTATGTTGGTGATGAATATTCCCTTGGTGGGGATATTAGGAGTAATTGCTTGGCGTTTAAATAGAGTTAACTTTATTAGTGCAACGCAGCTATATATCACATGGTTTTTGCTGGTTTGTTTGTATGCATTCCAAGCTTACAACTGCTGGCAAGCAAACAAAGACTTGATGACTGGCAAAAAGCACTATCCCCCAAGCGATCGTTACAAATTCTCTCAAGTAGCAAACTTAGAGATAGCATATCTTGCCTGCTTTGGTTCGGAATTAGCCGTTGTCTCTATGCTGCCAACCTTTTTTCAAAGAAGCTTCGGCTTAACAGCAGCAATAGCAGGGGCAGTAGCTGGTACTTATGCCTTTATGAACTTAGTTGCCCGTCCTGGTGGTGGATTAATCTCAGACAAAATTGGTAGCCGCAAATGGACTTTAGCTGTAACGCTTGCTGGTACGGGAATAGGTTATTTAGCATTTAGCAGTTTGGGAGGAAATATCGCCCTGCCTATTGTTGTAATGATGACGATGATTGCCTCATTTTTTGTGATGGCAGCAGAAGGAGCAACTTATGCGATCGTACCTTTAATCAAGCGGCGCGTAACAGGTCAAATTGCTGGTAATGTAGGTGCTTACGGCAATGTTGGGGCAGTTGCTTACTTAACAATTTATAGCTTATTGCCAGAAGGGGCAGCAGGCGATCGCACTTTTTTTCAAATGTTAGGAATAGTTGCCTTAATTGCTGCTAGTTTGTGCGGATTCTTATTACAGGAACCGAAAGCCTCGCATACAGAAGAAGTTTTAGTAGTACCTAGAGAAGTTTCAGCAAAACAACGCCAGTTGTAGAGACAATCAATTTTTTTTGTCAATTAGGAAAGTAAGGACAAGTAGATAGCTTTACTTTCCTGACCTATACAAATACCTCAAAAGGTAGGTTTAAAGAGTTTGAACTAGCTTTTGTAACTACTTCTACAAAATCAGATTGCTAGAACGCATAGCTTAAACAAAAAGATATATTTCAGCGCTGCTCAAGCGCAATTAATAAAACCTATCAAATTAAAATTATGATGGACGCAAACGGAACTCCAGGCACAGCAGGTAACACCCAAGCGGACACAGACGCACCTCAAAATGGTGCAGCCGAATCACAATTGATCCAAGCAGGAGAAGCCAAAGCAACTTTAAACAAGTTTGAAAAAATCAAAGCTGAAAAAGATGGTATAGCCCTCAAACAAGAACTAGATTACTTAGCCAAAATTGGCTGGGAAGCAATGGATGAAGCCGATCGCGATTACCGCCTGCGCGACTTAGGATTATTTTACCGTACCGTTACCCCAGGCAAATTTATGCTGCGGATGCGGATGGCTAACGGGATCATTAACTCTAGTCAAATGCGCGTATTAGCAGAAATCGTCCAACAGTACGGCGATGAAGGTAACGCAGACATCACCACTAGACAAAATATTCAGTTGCGCGGCATTCGGATTGAAGATGTACCAGATATCTTCAAAAAGTTGCATCAGCACGGTATGACTTCGGTGCAATCGGGTGTAGACAACGTGCGTAACATTACAGGTTCGCCTTTAGCTGGGATAGATCCTGATGAACTAATCGACACGCGGGGATTGTGCCGCATGGTGCAAGACATGATTACCTCTGGTGGCGAAGGCAACCCCGCAATGGTCAACTTACCGCGCAAATTTAATATTGCGATCGCAGGTTGCAAAGATAACTCAGTTCATGCCGAACTCAATGACCTTGCCTTTATCCCAGCTTATAAAAACGATACCATCGGCTTCAATGTCATTGTTGGCGGGATGTTTTCACCCAAAAGGTACGAAGCTGCCGTACCCCTCAACGCGTGGGTAAGTCCCGATCAGGTAGTAGCAATTAGCGAAGCTATTTTACTAATTTATCGAAACAATGGCTTACGGGCAAATAGACAAAAGTCGCGCCTCATGTATCTGATTGACAAATGGGGAATAGAGAAGTTTCGCGCTGAAGTAGAAAATCAAATTGGTCATGCCCTAGAACCTGCTGCCGAAAAAGATGAATTTATGTGGGACAAGTACGACCACATTGGCGCATCCAAACAAAAGCAACCAGGCTTAAACTTTGTCGGCTTACATATCCCCATCGGGCGCTTATATGCCCAAGATATGTTCGATCTAGCACGAATGGCAGAAGTGTATGGTAGTGGCGAAATGCGCTTTACTGTAGAGCAAAATCTAATTATTCCGAATATTCCTGATTCTAGGTTAGAGGCATTTTTACAAGAACCACTTTTAGAGCGTTTTTCTCTCGATCCCGAAAACCTATCGCGCCGACTGGTTTCTTGTACTGGTAGCCAATTTTGCGGATTTGCCCTAATTGAAACCAAAAATCGCGCCTTAGCAATGATTAAAGCTTTGGAAGCAGAACTTGAAGTGTCTCAAAGCGTACGCATTCACTGGACAGGTTGCCCTAATTCCTGCGGACAGCCACAAGTTGCCGATATCGGCTTAATGGGAACCAAAGGACGCAAAAACGGGCAAGTAGTAGAAGCTGTAGATATTTGGATGGGCGGCAAAGTAGGCTTTGAAGCCGAACTAGGTAGCCGAGTAATGAAACAAATTCCTTGCGACGATCTCAAACCAGTCCTCAAAGATTTGCTAGTCGAACACTTTGGCGCAAAACCCAAACAATCGCTAGGACACTTCGTACCCCCAGTTTTAGCAGGCAAAAGTGAAGGATAGAAAAAGGGGACAAGGGAGACAAGGAAATAGAAGTTAAAAATAATTATCTCCCCCATCTTCTCATCTCCTTATCTGCGTTTATCTGCGTTTATCTGCGTTCGCCATCTCCCCATCTCTCACCCAATGTCCTTAAATACACCAGAAGCAAGCGCGATCGCATCTCCATCAACAAGTAGCGAACTTAGCTATCAAAAAACAATCCTCTGTGCAGCAGTAATTGGCATTGCTGGAGGATTGGTTGCAACTATCTATTACTACACCCTAGAAGCTTGCTTGCATATTGTCTGGCATACAATCCCAGAGTTGTTAGCGCCTTATGTATCGCCAGAAATCACGGTGACTAATTACGTTTGGATTGCAACT
>QQTW01002574.1_pt1 | contig 13223 bp, 9 predicted proteins | sample 1904831 | NCBI WGS metagenome assembly QQTW01 (sample SAMN09435610, study PRJNA476489) | Subsurface metagenome, whole genome shotgun sequencing project. | reverse complement strand
ATTAAATGGCTGAAAACTCTTGCTTTTCCGTTAGTGTCATAACTCCAACCCCGTACTAACTTACTTTTGCTAAAAGCTTGTAATAAAGCAATTAAATTATTTATAGCTGGTAGACTTCGCAATGCAATGGCTGGTTCTGATGCAACGGTTGGTAAATCGCCGCGTTTGAGTTCTATTTCGATAATACGCTGACGAATGCGATCGCCTATCTCTAATAAAATTGGATATTGGGCTAACTTAGGCGGTAATTTTCGACCCGTAATCTCTCTCAAATCTCGGAAATAGTCAATTCCTGAACCTAATACTTGATCTATTAAATCTGCTTCTGTTGCAGCACCGATACTAAAAGCAATTACAACATCTTCTAGATTCGGGCGATAGCGCCGTGCTTGCGGTACAGGTTCATCTAGCCAGCGTAATAATTGCCAAAATCTTGTTTGCTGCGCGTCACTCCAATCTGAGGCAAAAAAAGAATGATGATATTTAGTAATATTCAACCAGCTTAATAACGAATCTCTGTAGCGCCAATCATCCCATGAAGATTTAAAATTTTGTATTAATACTTCATGAGGAATGAATTTAAGGCTTGTCGTGACTGCATCAAGAAGAAAATCTACTGCTGTATTTGGTAAAGGATGCGATCGCATTAGCCAATAGCATATAGATTGAACTATATTTGAATAGCGTAGATTTTCGGTATCAATAAATAAAGTCTGGCAAGCATTTCTCCACCACAACTCATCGCTAAAATTAGATTTGTATTGACCTAAAGCAGCTAGGATTTGGAGTAATTCTAAATTACCCTCCTCTTGCGATTGAGATAAATTTTCTTGCCACCAAGTTTCCCACACTTCCCGTAGTGGTAAGCGGTTAATATCTTCTGCTAAAGGCTTAGTAAAATCGGGGTTAGGAAATCCATAACGGATATTTCCAAGTAATTGTTCTTCTTTTCCTTGGTAGGTGTCGAGAATAATTGCTGTTTGGCGGTGAGTATGAATTAACTCATCTAAGGATTCTAAACAAGCTTGTGCGGCGGGAGTTGCAAATAAACGCGGTTGTGTAGCGTCTGTTAGTTTTGGCGCTGTACGTTGGCTTGGATCTAACAATCCTAAAGCATTATCTAATGTTAAAACTTCTTGACTATCCGCCAAAATTGTATCTAAAAGTTGCTTTTCTGTAGCGGTTTGTTTGTGGCGCTGTGACTGGTACTCTTGAGCTAAAGTGCGAGATTCTGTAACTAAACGATTTTTAGTTACCAGTTGACACAAAAGTTCTAAGCCAGCTTGACGTTGCAATAGATTTGCATTGAGTAATCGTTCTGCGGAAGACTTTGCATTTATATCGGATTGATTGAGTAATAATTGCAATAAACCGCGCCGTAAATCCCCAGACTTGCGAGTTAATAAGTTTTCTAACTCTGTTGCTTCGGCGGGAGCAATAGTACAATCAGCTAAAGATTTTAACACCTGCGATCGCACCCAACTACTAGCGTCGCCAATGAGCGAAAACAAAGTTTGCCTAATCTCCTCATCCCAAGGTTGAACTTGAGCTAACTTGTATGCAATAGATGCGCGATCGCTTGCACTGCAAACAGATAAGTATGGTATTAGGCTTTTAGGCGATCGTGTCCCCAAGTTATGATACAAAGCTGATGCTACAGTTTCTTTATCTACCGAAATTGTCATCCAATCCCAAACTAACGACTCTAAAATTTTAGTTTTGCTGGGAAACTTGGGAATAATTTGTTCTAATTTTTCAAATAAATCTGTTTCTTGAATATTAGTGCTTCTATTTAATACTTTAAGTGCTGTAGCAGCTACTCGTAAATCTTCATCATTTAAAGCAGGTAGCAAAGCAATTTGGGCTTCAGCGATGCCTAATTGAGTTAATAAATGTGCGGCGACAAACCGACGTTCGACCATTGGATCTTGCAGTAGTTGACTAGCTGTTGTGATCGATAAAACTGCATCATTAAAAGCAATTGTCCATAGAGCTAAATATACAGTTTCAGCATTATTACTTGCTAAAGCTGCGTTTTGTTCTGCCGGATTTTCTAAAAATGTTAAAGTTTGCTCTAATATATTTTTTACTATTCGATTATTAACCGATTCCCAACCAAAGCCAAACCAAACATCTACCGCTCGAACTGTAGCACTAAAACGAGTTAAATCCTGTTCTACCAACAAGCGCAACATCCGGCAAAAAGCATCAGGATGAGCCTCATCAATAGTTTCTAAAATTGTTTGACGTAACCCTTCTTGACGCTGGGCGGCTAATAATAAATTCTCAATGAAAGCCCAGCCATCAGGGCGATTTGCGATTAACAAAGTACGGGTAACATGACGACCCATTGCCCCTATTTCGTGTTCGCCTCGTGCTGAATCTAAGAGAATATCAAAAACTTTATTTCCTTCTTCAGAATTACTATTTATAGCGGCTGCAAACAAAATTCCTAGAGTATCACTTGTATAACCTAAATAAGGAGTCCAAGCAGCAAACCAAGTTATATTTTGGTCGTAACCTTGTACGCTATAAAATAATTGTTTTATTAATTGACAACGGGCTGGTTGGGTAATATCTGGAGTATGGGGAGCGCGAAATGCTTTACGTAGCCAGCCAAGCTGATAAGGCAAACGTGAAATTAGTTGCCATGCTGCTTCTACATATAAATAGATTTGCGGAAACAGTAGTTCAAAAATTTTTAACCGTTCTTCAATACTTAAAATATCAAGATGAATAACTGCTCTATTTTGTGTATCATACCAGGTACAATAGGGTGAATAAGGTTGACCAGAACTATCGCAGTTTAAAATAGCAAAAACTATTTCTCTCAAGGCTTCTGGTAAATTAGCAACATTAGCAGCTTTAGTTGCTTTCCAATCGGCAAGGTGAAAAGCTTGTAATTGTTCTTTAGCGTATTCTGGATTTAACATTTTAGCCTCCTACCAGTGGTACTAAACGCAAAAACAAGAGTTCGCTATCGGGATTTACGATAACTTCGCTGTCTAATTTGTGCTGTTGGATATCATCAATAAAAATAAAGTACAATCCATCTTCAAAAGATTGCAACGCACTGGCTACAGCGATTTGCGGAGCTACTTCTTGGTTTAAATTCTCGCCGCCCATGTCTACTTTACCAAGCAAAACTTTTTGCTCGATTTCGGCTTTACTAAGTACATTTATTAGTCGTCTTTGTTCTTGACGGGTTTGGAAGGCTTCTACTTCAGTAAGGACAATCTGTGTAAGCAAAACTCTTAAGGTTAAAACTTCGCCTCCGTCGCCTATACTGGGTGGCAATGGTACGCACCAATCGGTAAATAGAGGTTTGGAACGCCCTAAAACCTTACCTGCAACAGTAATTGTAGACATAGTTAGACAGAAAAATTTGCAACCATTAGTCTAACTTCTGCACATTCAGATGTCTCGCCAGGCGATCGCTTAAGTATTTCCTTTACGACTTAAAACTATGTGCGCGTCTTAGCCCAAAAGACAAGCCGCAGGAAAAATTAGATATTCTAGAAAAAATAATTTCCAGATAAATTGATAAAAAGAGGCGATCGCACTTTTATCGAGCAAATCTACCTGAAAACTGCGCCACCACAACAAACCTAGCAACCCTAAATGAGTGATAACTAAAAATATAGAATTAACTTCAGGTAGCCAAAAAACCGCAGCTATTACCATTGCTATATAGCAAATACTTATTATCCAACGAGCTAGATTAAATACTCGCTCTTGACCTAAAGCAATGGTAAAAGTAGAAATTTGGTACTGGCGATCGCCTTCTAAATCGGGGATATCTTTAAATATAGCGATCGCTACCGTAAACACAATTACAAATAAAGTCAACGCCCACACTGTTCTGGGAATAGTCAAGCGATAGCTATAATGCAGAAATAGCCCTAAATTAACAACTGCTCCCCGCACGGTAAAAATACACAAAGCCGCCCAAACAGGAAACCGTTTCAACCGAATAGGTGGCAAAGAATACGCTGTACCAATTGCTAAACTAATTGCCACCATACCTAGCAAATAAGGCGATTGCAACCAAGCTATTAGTAACGATAGTACCCCAGTAATTGCCACAATTAGCTTACCCGTACTCAAAGAAAACTCGCCACTAGCTAGAGGTAAATGAGGCTTATTAATTTGATCGATAGCCACATCCTCCAACTGATTTAAGCCGACAATGTAGACATTGCCACACAGACAAGCAAGCCATGCTCCCAAAACTGACAGCAAAGAACTATGATTGATTCCTTGAGAAAAGGCGAAGCTCTGCGAGCGCGCTAGCGCTATCGCATATACGCCCCATACACTCAAACTCGTACCAATAATCGTATGAGGGCGCGAAAACTGCCAAAAAGCCGCCAGCTTATTATTTTTTGTGCTGCGGTTTGTTTCCTTATTTAGTACCACACAACAACCCAAATTTAATCAATCCGCGATCGTAACCCCGACTCATCAATCCTAAAGATAGCGCCGCTTGAATTGTCCCCCAACCGGAACGAATTAAGCCGATAACCGCCTCAAAATTAAACGCCGAATCAATCACCACATCCCAAAAAGGCGCAACGGCTTTTGACCAATCGGCGGTATGAATGTTTTGTAATGGTAGAGTTTGGGCAATTTTTTCGTACTCTGGTAAAGAAATCACGTAAGGCAAACAATAAACCCGATAAATATCTGCTAAATGCTGCTTTTCATCGGCACTTAGCGCCTCGTTTTCTGTAGCGCGATGACACCAAGTCACCATAATAAACTTACCACCAGGCTTTAGCACCCGATAACACTCTTGCATAAATTTAGTTTTATCTGGCATATGTTCGCCACTTTCGAGCGACCATAGCAAGTCAAAAGAATTGTCGGCAAAGGGCATATTTTGGGCATCAGCGACTTGAAAATTAGCTTGGCTGTCTAAACTTGCTTCTGTTGCTCTTTCTGCGGCTCTAGAGGCTTGCACGGGGCTAAGAGTAATTCCTGTCACCCTAGCATTGAATTTTTGCGCTAAATATAGCGAACTACCCCCAATCCCACAACCAACATCGAGAATATTCTCCGCTTGCTGTACGCCTGACCATTGCAGCACTTCTTCAATTAAATCTATTTGTGCTTGGCGGCGTTCTTTTTTGATTTTGCCATCTGCGCCATAATAGCCGTGATGCATATGTTCGCCCCATATCTGTTCCCACAGACTTGAGGAAGCATCGTAAAATTGCTGAATTTGCTGCTGTAGTGCCGTACTCATGTTTCTAGCGTTGAAGTAGACCGGAATTAGCGTAGCAGAAGATGCTATTACTTGACACGGCTCTTAAGTTTTAATTGAGGCATTTTATGAACAAAATGAGTATTATTTTCGATTGTGTTTGAACTTTAAGCTGGAGCTTGGGATGTGACTGTTTCGCGGACAATTTGCCTGGGATTTTTGGCAGTAATCGCTGTTGGCACAATTTTACTAATGATGCCTTTTTCTTCTACGGCGGGGACTTGGGGTAATTTAATTGTGGCGCTATTTACTTCTACTTCTGCCGTTTGCGTTACGGGATTATCGGTAGTTGACCCTGGTACTTACTTTTCTTTCTGGGGGCAATTTTTTGTAGCGGCGCTGGTGCAAATTGGCGGGTTAGGTTACATGACTGCAACTACGTTCCTTTTGCTGCTTTTGGGGGCAAAGTTTGGCTTGCGCGATAAAGTTGCGATTCAACAAGCTTTAGACCGCACGGGACTGCAAGATAGCGCTCAATTAATTCGCTCAATTATTGCGCTGACTTTAATTTTTGAAATTAGTGGAGTATTTTTACTCTTACCTGTTTTTACTCCCAATTATCCATTGAATGAAGCTTTATGGTATGCGATTTTTCATAGCATAAATTCTTGGAATAATGCGGGTTTTAGTTTATTTAGTGACAGTTTCATTGGTTATCAAACTTCGGTGCTTTTGAACTTAGTAGTTACGGGATTAATCATTTTTGGTGGCATTGGTTATGGTGTAATTTTAGAACTATTTATTTGGTCGCGCGATCGCTTGCAGCGCAACCCCGAACGCATGATATTTTCTCTCAACTTCAAAGTTGCTGTTAGCACTACTATAGCTTTGTTATTTTTGGGGACAATTGCCTTTTTTTCTATAGAAGCAAAAAATCCGGCAACTTTTGGTACTTTAAGCTTACCCAATCAAATACTTGCTGCTTGGTTTCAATCGGTAACGCCAAGGACGGCGGGATTTAATACTATTGATATTGGCAAAATGACGACGGCGGGGTTATTTCTTACTATTGCTTTAATGTTTACTGGCGCAAGTCCTGGGGGTACAGGTGGCGGCATAAAAACTACTACTTTTCGAGTTTTGACAAGTTGTACGAAAGCAATTTTGCAAGGAAAAGAAGAAGTATTTTTGTACGAAAGAACCGTAGATATTTCTTTAATTTTAAAAGCGGTAGGTGTAGCAGTTGGCTCTGTAGCTACAGTCATTTCGGCAACTATTTTAATTGCTGTAACCGATCCAAAAGTTAGCTTTATTCAAATTTTATTTGAAGTAGTTTCAGCGTTTGCTACGGTAGGACTTTCCACAGGCATTACTGCTAGTATAACGGCAGTAGCTAAATTAATTTTAGTTATGACTATGTATATAGGTAGAGTGGGAATCTTACTACTAATGGCTGCACTGCTCGGAGATCCTAAACCCAGCTTACTTCGCTACCCTGAAGAAAATTTAATTGTGGGTTAAAATCGTAGTACAAAATTCTATAACAATAGCAATAAACCTCAGTTTAAATAGGGTCAATTAGCCAAGGTAATAAAAAGAGTGAATCTGTCATCTTTAGGTTTTTTACGCAGTCTCCGCAAAGATAATCGCCAGTTTGCTGTTATTGGTTTGGGACGTTTTGGTAGAGCAGTTTGTACAACATTTCATAAGTTGGGTTATGAAGTGCTGGGAACAGATATTAGTGAAAAATTTGTTGCTCAAGTGCTAACAGATCAAATCGTTTCTCATGCAGTGCAACTAGATTCTACTCAACCTGCGGCGTTAAAAGAAGCAGGAATTTTTGAGTTTGACACGGTAATTATTGCAATTGGAAATTACATTCAAGAAAGTATTGTGACAACGTTAAATGTCAAAGAAGCTGGCGTACCTCATGTAGTGGCAAAAGCATCATCAGAAGTACACGGAAAATTGTTGCAAAAAGTGGGAGCAGATCATGTAGTTTATCCTGAATTTGAGGCGGGTTCTACTTTGGCACGCAGTTTAACTAAACCCCATATTTTAGATCGTTTTGACCTCGACCCCGACAACAGTATCGTCGAATTGATTGTCCCGGATGTATTTCACGGCAAAACCATTACCGAGCTTCAACTCCGCACTCGCTACGGTTTAAACTTGATAGCCGTAAGTCAAGATGGCAAGTTTGAAATTAATCCCAATCCTAACAAACAATTGCAGCAAGGCTCGGCGATGGTAGTAATTGGATGTAATAAAGATATTAATCGCTTGCCAATTTGATAAATTTTTCTGTATACGGGTAGAGCAATCGTTAAAGTTTTAGAATAAAGATAGGAAAGCTAGTCCGATTGGTTACGTCCAACCGGGTGCAAGACAATAGTTGAGAAGAAAAAAAGCACCATGCTGGATTTGTTGCTGATTCTAGCGGTAGGTTTTTTTGGTAGCTTTGGGCATTGTGTGGGAATGTGCGGGCCACTGACGGCGGCGTTTTCTCTGTCGCAAACACAAGACACTTCCCAAAAAGTGCGATCGCAAATATTATTCCATATCTTGCTCAATGCTGGCAGGCTAGTAAGTTATGCCTTCGTTGGTGCGGGTATTGGGGCGATAGGCTCGGTCATTTTGGCAAGCGGACAATTAGCCGGAAGTGGTAGCGCTTTGCGTCAAACTGTTGCCATTGTTACAGGAATACTACTAATTTGGTTTGGTATTATTCAAATTAACTCTAAGTTTTTACCACCTATTCCCTTTTTACACCCTCTAACTCAAGGAAACTGGCATCAGCGCCTTAGTAAAGCAATGGTACAGCTTTCTATGAGTAGCCAATGGTGGACACCAGCAATTTTAGGCTTTGTTTGGGGTTTAATGCCTTGTGGTTTTCTGTACGCCGCCCAAATTAAAGCCGCCGAAACTGGTAATATTTGGCAAGGTGCGGCAACAATGGCAGCTTTTGGCGCGGGTACGCTGCCAACCATGTTAGGGGTAGGTATTTCTACTTCCCTCGTTAGCAAAGATCGGCGCAGTCAACTATTTAGATTAGCTGGTTGGGTAACAATTACAGTAGGCGTATTAACTCTCCTGCGGGCGATGGGAGAGGAAATGATGGTTTATTTTACGGGACATGGAGCCTTACTGTGTTTAATGTTAGCTTTGGTTGCTCGTCCGATTAGCCGCTTGTGGGCGCAACCATTAAAGTATCGTCGCGCTTTGGGATTAGGAGCTTTTATCTTGGCGATCGCTCATATTATTAATACTATGCAGCATAACTATGGTTGGGACTTGAATGCGATCGCATTTTTGCTTCCCAATCATCAAATTGCGATCGTTATGGGGTTAGTTGCCTTTCTCCTGCTTACTCCTGTCGCTTTTACTAGCAGGGATAAAATCCAAAAAAGTTTAGGCAAGTATTGGCGACAAATTCATTTATTAAGTATTCCCGCTTTAATCCTGGCGGTAATTCATGCCGTACTTATTGGGACTCATTATTTAGGCGGGATTAATAATACGTGGATAAATCAGCTAATGGTCGTTAGTTTGGGGTTGATGGTTTTGGGAGTATTAGTATTACGTTGGCAAAACTCACCGAAAACGCGCAATTTATGATTCAAAAGTTTAAAACTCGCACTTTCCCCCTAACCCCCCTTTTTAAGGGGGGGAAATATCTTAAAGTCTGGGTAGTATTACTCGCAACTTTAGTTACTACTCCCGCCACTGCTCACAAAATAGAAATTCAAAAAGATGTCGGCGCAACTATCCATATAGAGCCAAATGATGCGCCTCGCGCGGGTGAAAGTGCTTTAACTTGGTTTGCGCTTACTCAAAAAGGAGGGAAAATTATCCCTTTAAATGAATGTAACTGCAAGCTGTCTGTTTACTCCCAAACTTCCGCAGAAAAACCTTTCCAGCAACCGCAACTTAAAGCTGTATCTCAAGAGCGCTATCAGGGCATTCCTGGCGCAGAAATTACTTTTCCTGTGGCGGGAGCTTATCAACTGCAATTGCAGGGAAACCCCACAAATGGAGCGAATTTTTCACCTTTTGAACTAAAATTTGATGTCAATGTTACACCGGGAATTACTGCACCCAAAAGCAGCGATTCTCAGGTAGCACCGGGAGTTACGACCGAAAAAACTACCGATCTTATAGTTACTCAAACAACGTCCACATGGTTAGCTCCCGCCGTCGCTATCGGGGCAATTTTTACAGGTGCGATCGCATTTTTAGTTTGGCGCAAACTTTAACTTTTTACTTTCTTGCGGGTTGTTAAAGCGATCGCTAATCCAATTATTACCGCACCTATCAAATAACTAAAGCTAATTAATCTAGTTAATAAGGGTGTTGCAACGGCGGCTACTTCAATTTCTTCTGTAGCTACAACGGTTTGAAACTGACTACTTGCAGAATTTGGGATAACTTCTACTTCTAACAAGTGGGGTGCGCCATCAAAAAACTGTTGCTGCCAGTTTAACTTACCCGTACTATCAGGAATCCCTTGATAGGCAAAAGCTACCCAGTTATTTTCTAATTGGGTAGTTTTCAACTTAAAAGTTACATCTTTTACAGGTTGGTTGGTTTTTGGATCGATAGCTTCAACTTGTAAATTAGCTAGTTTCCCTACGGTGGCGTATTTGTCACCGCTTATTTGTACTTGTAGCTCGGAGTCGTTGATTGTGGCTGTTTCTACAGGTGAATGATGAGTATGTTCGTGAGACTTAGATACCTCAGCGCTGACATTAACTACAACTAAACAAGCGATCGCAACTAATACAGCCCCACTTAATAATAATCGCACCTTTACCGGAGCAATTTCACCTCTTTGAGGTAAAGCTTGTTTACCCATTATCCAACCGCCACCGATTCCCACCGCCAATAAAACTACAATTAAAATCGCGTAATTGCGGTACTTCACCGGATTTTCTGGCACATCTAAAGTTAAAGTTTGCTCGATGGGGCTAAATTGATTGGCAACAATTGGCGTAACATTTACCAATAACCTGTATTTGCCCCGAATTGGTAGCATTTGTTGAAATTGTACTTTTCCTTCGGGGGCGATCGCATTTAATTCTAGTAACTTAGTACCTTCTACAACGGGAAAATCTGTAGATAAAAAAGGCGTTGCAGGTGGTGTAAATATTTGAACTTTAAACAAACTATTTGCCAGCAATTCCCCGGCAGGATTTCGCGCCGTAAACGTTAATAATGTAGGAGTTTGGGGCGTTGTCGCTTCTGCCTCAAAGGGGTAAAATTGCCCTACTTCTGGAGTTGTAGTTAGTTGAATACTAGGAGTTATTGCTTGAGATAAGCCAACAATTGCCACCAAAAACAAGCTCATTAAACCCGTAAAGGTTATGATGAGCGCCGAGCGCTGAGATTTTGACATGAGAATTAATGACAGCTAATTGTCAAAGTGTGATGGCGCAAAGAGTGCATCGAATCATGGGCGGCGGGATAAGTAGAAAAATATACCGTCCACAGGCTCAAAGCGCACAGGGAAGTATAAAGTGTAACTTGTACGGGTAATGATAAAGTCCAATCAATTGCCCGATTTTGAACGAAACTAAGATTATTTGTAGCTCTCACAATCAGTGTTCCTCGCACGTTAATGTAAGTTGTTAGCGATCGCAGGCATTCTGACTTAGAGACTTTAGAATAGACTCATCACAGTTGCGGAACAGCGCCGGAATCTCACCGAACTTTCCCTCAGAATCAATCGCATCGAACAATTATTCTATCACTAAGCGACTTCGCCAAAACTAGCAGTAAAATGTAATGCTAATTAGTCTTGAGGATAAGTAACAATATGTGTACGGGATGTTTACTTTTTTCCGCTTTAATGCTGTTTACACCTGCCGGAGACGCAAAGCCATCTTCGGGAGTTTCTGTAGCTCAAGAAACTCAAGTAGCCATTACCCAAATGGTTAAACAATTGCCCAAGTCTTCAGATACAACGTTATTACGCAGTGGGTTATTAGAATTACATTCCCAACTAGCGACGACAAAAAACGACGTAGAAGCTCAAAAAATTATTGATAGCGAACTAAATGTTTTATCTCAGCAATTAAACAATTCTTCTAGCGGCGAAGAAGTCACCGATTTGTTAGAAGATATGTTGATAGAAGACGAACCAAAACCCCTGGTAAAAAGTTTAAATTCCGCACCGAATAAATCTATTCCAACCTGGGGATGGTTGCGTTGAATAGTAGGGGCGCGGCGGCATTGCGCCCCTACGCATCCCGGTTTATTGGCGTAGGCTAGGGAAATCTCCAAATATTCCCTAAAACCCGCCCCAACTAACTCACTTCAATATTTCCTCTAATTGGTGCTGATTCCATAGAGTTTGATACAACCCTGGCTTTTGCACCAATTCCCCATGATTACCCGCTTGGACAATTTGCCCTTTATCCATCACCAAAATTCTATCGGCGGTTGCTGTAGCGGATAATTGGTGAGATATAAACACCACAGTTTTACGTTTAGTACCGTGAGAAAGATTATTTAAGATATCGGTAGCAGTTTGATTATCCACGCTAGAAAGCGCATCATCCAAAATTAGCACGGGCGCATCTACTAACATCGCTCTAGCTAAAGCGGTACGTTGTCTTTGACCGCCAGAGAGAGTAATTCCACGCTCGCCGACAATAGTTTTGTATTGTTGGGGAAAATTGCGAATTTCTCCGTCTATTTGGGCAACTTTAGCGCTATATTCTACCTCTGATTGGTCGCTTACCGGATCGCCGTAGCGGATGTTATTTTTAATCGTAGTGCTAAAAAGAAAGCTATCTTGAGGAACATAAGCGATCGCACTACGCAAAGAATCTAAGTCAAGCTGTGTAATATCTATCCCATCTAAAAATAATTGTCCCGGTTCAATATCTAGTAAACGCGGAATTGCATTAGCTAAAGTAGATTTACCCGAACCAATAGCACCCACAATAGCCACGGTTTCTCCAGGGGAAATTGTCAAATTGACATGATCTAAAGCTGGAGTAGTAGCGCCAGGATAAGTAAAGTTGAGATTAACCGCTTTGAGTTCGCCTTTTACTTGCTCTTTGGGTAAATGTATAACTTGGTCAGAGTTTTGAATTTTGGGTGTGACAGTCAGGATAGATTCAATGCGATCGATACTAACTTCCCCTCGTTGATAAGCTGTAATTGTAAAACCTAAAAGGGCGGTGGGAAATACCAAACGCTCTACATAAATTAAGAGCTTGAGAAAGTCACCAATCGTAATTTGTCCAGAAATAATTTGACTAGATCCCAACCACAGTAAAATTAGCAAGCTAATATAAGCAAGCCCCCCCACCAGTGGAAACAAAGTGTTACGGGTTTTTGCTAGTTTTAAGTTAGCAGCTAACAGCCTTTGATTGTTTTGACTAAAAGCCCGGCGTTCATTTTCTTCTTGGGCGTAGATTTTAATTAAGGCAATCCCGCTCATATCTTCTTGAATCAACTCGCTGACAAGAGAAAGTTCTTCTTGTACTTCCACTTGTTCGTTGCGGAGGCGATCGCTAAATAACAGTACAGTAATTAGCATGAACGGATAAATAGCTATAGTGGCAAGGGTTAGCTGGACGCTAATTGCTAACATTACCGGAAGCGTTAGAGCGTAAGCAAATACGGTATTTGCCAAACTCAACACCGCAAAACCCAATAAGCGCCGGATATTTTCCACATCGCTAGTAGCGCGGTTAATTAAGTCACCCGCCGTATTGAGAGCAAAATAAGCGGGTTCTAACTTCAGCAAGTGTTGAAAAATCTTTTGTTTGAGGTCAAATTCTACTTGTCGCCCAACCCCAAATAAAGCGATACGAGACACCATGCGGATTACCCACATGACCGAACTAAGAACAATAATTAGAATGACATAACGTAAAACTTGGTCAAAAGTGAAAGCATAGCGAAATTTATCGACTATTTCCCCAATTAACTGCGGAATATATACACCAATAGCATTGACAACGAATAAAGCAACAATACCTACAGTAGTTGCTTGCCAATGGGG
>QQTW01002573.1_pt1 | contig 13223 bp, 11 predicted proteins | sample 1904831 | NCBI WGS metagenome assembly QQTW01 (sample SAMN09435610, study PRJNA476489) | Subsurface metagenome, whole genome shotgun sequencing project. | reverse complement strand
GGAGGGGCCGACATTGTACGAGACGTTGTGATAATCCAGTCCACCGCCTTGCCAGTACTCATTGAAGCTTGACGCAGGAGGTCCATATCCATTCAATGATTGGAGTAGTGGAAGAGCGTCTCGGTAAGATATTGGCACGGAGGGTATTGATGGTAAAACGTCGCTTGTATTCTGACGAGGCGCGCCTGGCTTAGATGGATATCCTATGGTTGTTGGATCGCCTGCTGCTAGGTCTATGAACATGACGCTACCTCTCTGTACACTTGAAGGATTGCGTGCAGGGCCATGAGGATAGGGCTGGTAACCGTTTTTCTCCGTTATCTCGCCGTCTTCTTGCGGATCTGTGTAAATGACAACGCCAACCATTCCAAGCTGTTGTGCTCGTTTGACCTTCAGTCCTCGGAAGCCACGGCCGTATTTGACAATTGCGATTTTACCTTCCAAAGTGATATTGGCTTTCACAAGATCTTCGAAGTCCCAGTAGGTCCCAAAATTGACATAGACATACTGGGCAGTAACGTCACCACTCGCTGAGTAGCCATGGAAGGTCGGCACGCGATTATCCAGGCCAGTGGTAGGGTCTTTTTCAAGAACGTCTTCTTCCATGGTGCACTCATATCGGACATCATACTTTTGTCTGCTAACATCGCCCCTTTTATTCGTGCTGTTACTCTCCAATAAGGCTAACCGGTGACCCAGTGGGTAGTTGATGTAGATATCGTAAGAGACAATATTCGAATCTGGAATTCCAAATTGCTGCCACCTCTCCCTGGTCCACAGCGCCTGGGTGAGGTTCTTGCCTGCTAGGTGAGGTCCGCTTGCATAGTATTCACTCCATTCTCTAGCTTTTGCTTCATTCGGTGTGTTAATGAGGACTTTCTGCAATTCTTCGAAAGACATCCCTTGGCTCGCCGGCCATGACTTGTGGGGATACGGCGTTGACGACTGCAGAGAAGACTGAGAACCTTGGTCCCAGCCATCGTTCCAATCCTGATGTGGTAGCCAGTTGATTGGAACTAGGAAGAGGGCAACGGCGACGAGGAGGGTGGTCGACAACGCTACTGTACAAAATCGACGTAAGGTACTGTGTCTGTATCGAGGTCGGCGAGGGACTACTTGTACCGTTGTGAGTAACGGGGTTCGCTCCGAGTTCAGAGACATCTCGATGGTCTGGAGCACTCCTATGCCAGCGCCCTTCTCGCACTCAAGCCTTCGATGTCTCGCCTGGAGTGGGATGACGGTCGCGTCTGCTGGATCCCATGGTAGCCTGGGTCGTAAATGCCACCTGTGTATTTGCAGATGGATTCTTGGACTACTGAACACCGGAGCTATAACCGGAGGCGGGGTTCTGACGCGCATTCTGTGTCACATGGAGTAAGGCGAGACGAGCATTGGTCCAAGGCATTAACCCGATACGGCTACGGTCTTCCTGCAGCCAATCATCCGCTGCGAGTCATCGCTTTCGCGGGATACGTTTTTAGCTCCATAAGGTACGTGGTCAGAAAAAGGATATTGATCACACTTGTAGATCATTCTCGTTTCTATTGGGTATCTCGAGCCCTTCTTCATCATCCAGGTCATCCAATGGAAACGTCAAAATTGCGGCGATCCCACCCAACCCATCTAGCCTTTTCCCACTCTCATGCTCGCTGCTCAATGTGCGCACCTCGCCGCCTTCCACATCCCTTACCTTGTCCGCCAATCTCACCCATCTTCTTCGGATGGCTACATCCTGCGCTCTGAAGAGTGCATTGGATATCAACAGTACACCGCCACCTCTTCCCACTGCCCCCTTCTCGACGGCCTTCTCAACCTCGTTTGGACCATACCATGCGCGTCCGTCATCTTTCCTCAGTAAAGCCATGAAATCATCCATGAGTTTCCCCTCCCTCGCGTACTGGGTATCTTTCAAGCGTGCGCTCACCTCGGGTGATTGGAGTACCTCGTTCAAGGAGTGTAGATGTCCCGATGATGCATGCACCACAACAATGTTTGCTTTCTGAGCGGCCAACGACTTGTTACCTGTCCTTATAGCTGTGTCCACTATAAACTTCTGGAACGAGGAAGCTGTAAATCCGGGGCTTGCTAGTAGTATCGGTTTGGATTCCGTCAGATCGATCTGTCGCAGCATAGTATCGAGAGTTGTCTGGAAGAACCTCTCAAGGCCCTTCGGTCGATCAACCCGGCTTCATATGGGCACGCACAAAGAATTAAACCCACCTTGTCATGATCGCTAGCTCGGCCTCCCCTTTTACGAGGGATGGACACCTCGATTCTTTGGCGCAATACGGTCCTTGCACCTGTAAGCACGGCGAGGTTGGCTAATCCTTCTTGCATGACCACAGCCCATACATCGGCACTCTTAACAGGATCACAAGCTTCCTTGATGATTCCTCTGGCCACGCTGTCCCATGCTTCCTCGCCATCTTTCTCGAGGGTGAAGTTCCGCTGCAATTCGAGGTCTAATGTGTGGTATTGACCAACTTTGGTGAACTTCGTCTCCTCTGCAATCCTCCCGGAGACGTGTAGCTGGGAGCTTTGTGGATCGAAGTCAAGGCTTGCAACACGAATGGTAAGGGTAGTGTGAACACGGGTGGAAGAAGTGGAGCCGGTAGAAGATTCTGTAGTCACACGGCGAATGGCAGAGGCGCGGAGCAGGTCCTTCGGCCTGATGAGATTATAGGCATACCACTTCGATGTCATCAGTACTACTGGAGCTTGCTGAGAAGGAGGGGCCAGTGGATTTCACCATGTCCTCTGGCTCTTCAGGGAAAAGGGTGACAAAACCCGAGCCATCACGCTCGAAGTTTTGTTTGATTAGGCGCATAACCGTATTTTACGCTTTCGAGGGTTGCCGATTTGCTTGCAATCGAAGGGCTGAATACAACATATCACACATGGTGGCAGTCTGTTGCTGGCTTATCGATAATGATCGAGCCACACAAGCCACACCCGTCACCAATCCTCATATTCGGGTATCATCGCTAGGCGTCATTCGTCTTGCAATTTTGATAGATTCCATGGGCACCAAGAATTGACCAATCATCTACTCAATCCCTACGGCTTCCAAAAATCCTTCCTTGGTCCCAACATCTGTAGCTCTTGTCTCATTTTCTCCCCGTTGCACAGACTTATACATCACTCGGACTACCAAGCAAGTATTGTACAGGACATGGTAAATAATTGAGAGGACGGATATTTTCGACGAGCTTCCTTTCAAGAGTGTCCTACCAAAAGTGAATCCCCAGACATGGATCGAACTGATATAGGGACGCTGGACGCCCCGCGAGTCACCTGTTAGGTTGCTGTTTGTGGTCATGGGAAGGTAAGAAGTTCTACGGGCATGCTCGCTAAATACTCTCCGTAGCCAACGTGGCCGAATGCCGCAATATCTGAACACCAAAACAGACTCACGTATCTTCATCCCTTAAATCACATCTAAGCCTCTGGCTACTTCCCTTTATCCTCAATATTAGCTGGCTCTTCTCCACTTCCTTTACCTATTTGATCGTTGGGGACCACCCCTATTCCACCTTGCCCATTTCTCTCACTCTGGGATATAGTTCGTCGTTCGCGTCACATATGGCCTGAATGCGTTTTTGATATTGTGGATGGTTTATGGTTATTGGGGGGTATATGACTGAGGATGGCGAGAATCTGGGGGAGGGTGTAGAGAATGCGGAAGTGAAGGACTAGGAGGGGATATTCGCGTTAGGATCGGAAAGGATACTATCTACGTATGGTTGGGAGGGTTGAAGAGAGGTGTCGTTGTCTTGGTTGAAATCTGAGGAGCTGGATATCGTGGTAATATTGAAGCCGGGTTTCGTGGCGGTAGTAAGGATGGTGTCAAAGGAAATGGACCCGCGAGGTTCCATATCGCATAGCTATAAGCATGGCTAGATTTACGAACAAGAGCTGATGCATGCGCTTGCCCACCGCAGCAGATTTGGATTCAGCAGATCGACCAGGGAGTATCTCCAGAAGCGCTAACATTAGGTATCATGACTCATTCTCACCCGGTATCCTATCTCTCTAACTCCACGCTAAAACGAGGCACGAGTCGTGAGCGTGGGAACGTTCTATCCGAACGCTTTAGAACCAAGCCAAGGTCCACAGAGCTGGCAAGTTTGGCCACTTTTCTTGCCAATTTGCGATCACATCTGGGACCCTATCATCGAAGCTGCTGGCACCACCCCCGGCGCCATTTCTCCATTCCCCTCCACTTTTATCACGTTCTTCTCGTGCCGCCATGTTGAGCATATCCGCCAGTTCCAAGATAGCTTTACCACCGACGAGTGCCTCTTCGTGATTATCCTTGATATCGACATTGATGACATGCACCGGCCTGTTCAGCTTCCCTTCTCTTTCTACTAGGTTGTCCACGACAGCATCCCAGCATCGCTCTTCGCATGTGATGACCACATCTACTACACCGCCTTCAACTCCGGCACTACCTCGATCATCCCGATGATCCAACCTTGGTTTCCCAATCGCCCAATCTTGCCATCTTTCCGGCCCAAATTTGACGCTTCGATTCCGTTCGAGCATTGTCAGAAGCCCATTTGCGCGATAAAGCCTGGGATCCTTCCCGTTCAACTCGGTGTACATGGTATCGTATGAGGTGCTGTTGAAGGGATAGACGTTTGGTTGGGATATGGATGGCCCAGGTAGACGGACGAGGGAACCAGTGCCAAAAGAGATGACGGGGTATGATGCCAAGGATAAGCGGAGATGGGCTTCCATGGATCGATTCTGGTTGCTAGCACAGACGGTGCAGAATTTAAGTTTGAAGCCGCCGTCATCACGGGACTGATTGGGTGGGTTTGAAGTTCCGTCATTTCGGTCAAGGTTGTTTTGCGCGTTCTGCTGTGATTGCTGGTCTAATGGTGGTGGAGGTGGAGGTGGGTGTTGGGGTGTGTTGGTCCGTCGGGGATCCCGAGCTAGTCGAGGATCTGTTGCCATGCCTAAGCTTGCCGCGATATCAAACGGTAAGGTGGTGGAATTGCCAAGAGTGAAGTGAAGGAAGTTGGTGGTCGATATGGAAACCAGAGCTGTGCTTTATGCACCACGGCTGTTCCCCAGTCAGTGTCCCCGATATACATAGCACAATAGGCTAAAAGCAAGATCAGAGGTAACAGCGAGTAGGTTCAGGTTCTTAAAGCGTATAGGTAATGTATGGTTTCCTCAGTCACAAATAATGTAGGACAGCTCCAATATAGATTCTCATCATTCAATCGCTGGTGGCTAAAGGCACATTTATCATACTCACATAGGCGGTTTCCTCAAGTGCCTCTACACAGTGCTGCGCTCACATTCTGGAAATTGGTGACGATGGAGTTGGTGGAGTCAGATTTGTAAGATACCAGACCAGTCCAAGGATCTAAGGTATGCTTGGTCCCCTGCTACGGCTAGGGCTGGCGATCGCTCAAGTCCAAAAGTAGTTAGTCGAGGGTGTTGGATCTGAAACGTTGTACATTGATAGAGCAAACATTCTCGAGTATCGCAAATATTGTCTAGCAATGCGAGTGGAAGGTCCAACATGTGGCTTTCGCAATAGAACCTGGAGATACTCTGGTGTGTTGCCTCAGGCATAACACCGAGAAAGCAACTGTATCGGGATACATACGCATATACAGTGCTTTATAGGCCGGCCTGGAACCATGGAAAAGGGTGTCAAGGGTGTCGTCGTTCTTGCTACTCGTATGCAAGCTTAGCTAAAAATACATCTGATTCGCTTTGGCGGACTTCTTCCAGACTCAGACAATGACAAGCAACATCAACCTTCACCACATCCACCAGTTTCTTTTCTTCAGACCTTCCAGAATATCGAGTACAGGAGCTTCGTCTGTCGTCACCAAATCATCTCAGCCTCTGTTTCAGTTCTCTGAAACGAACTTCCGCTCTACTTCTGTTACATCTTCGAAGCGCCGGGGCATCGGGTCAATTCATTCCATCGTCGCGCCATTTGTCCATACATTGAGCGACCTCAATTCTCGTCTCCACGTACTCTTCACCTATTTGACTCGCCTCCCTCGCGACCCGCAGGTCACCCGTGCGGCCTCACAATCTCCGGCGGCGTTGGAAATTGTAGCTTTCTGGGAATCCTTCGCCGCTGGTCTGGCCATACATCATAGCTGGGTCTGTGATCTTTTGAAACTGGTCTATCAACACTCGGCGCAGTATCGACCTTTCAAGAAATTAATGTTGGTACATCATGCTATTCTTAAATCCGTAGTCGGTTTGCGATTTGCTAACCATCAACATTTAGAATTTGCACAGCCAAACCACCTTCAAAGCCTGACACTCATACCTATCTATTCCCAAGACACCGAAAAAATCTGAGCGTAAGGTCGCATTCTTCGCATCCAGCCAGACCTTGATCGGGACCATTGCGATGGCTCCTTCTCCGCCACCCTCGCCTTCTCCCGCCCAACATGCGCAGTCGACGAATAATCCTAATCTAGTTTATTTACCTCCGCTCAACACAAATCACCTCAAGCATTCCACTTTGCAGCGCCCTCCTTCATACGCCAGAAACCGCATGTCACAGTATTCGACTCACTCTATGGCTTCTCAAGCCCGTTCGCGGCCAGGCTCATACGCATTTCCCCATTTCCACTCAAGCCTCGAATACGCCTTGGTTAGGGATTTTGCGTATCCCATAATACACCCATACCATTATGGGCCGCCGCCTGAGACATCAGGATTGAATTCTGGCACTTCCACTCCTGCCAGCGAGTATCCGCGACGGCTGTCGGATCCTTCTGGTACATCCTGGGATAACAGTAACCCACAGTGGGCACCAGGTCCTTGGAGTGGGGAGGGACTTGTTACCAATGACAGCACCGAGAGGCTTCCTCAAATGGCATATGGAGGCGGACCCCCATACAGTGAAGATGAAGACCTGCATAGTCCCGTCATCGTCAGCTCGCGTCAGAAGAGGTATAAGTCATCATTTCCAGGGGTAAGTGGAGGTGTAGGAAAAAGTAAAACTCGAAGCCCGGGACAGGACGAGGATGAAGACGACTATTTCGTGGGAAGCAATATAGTTATGGGGGAATCAATCGAAGATCCAAGGGTCAATGGGTTTCAAGGCAATCTGGTGTCTTACCCACCCGACGAAGGAGGTGGCTCAACACTGGCCCCCAGTCGGTACACTGGTCAAAGAGATAGTCACTTCCAAGCAATTCTACCGAACCGCTCATATCGGCAGGAGGAAGAAGGAGCCTCAGAAAGCTCAGAGGATGATCAGTCACCTTTTCAAGGCAATCCCATCGACTCGAGATATTCCAAGGACTATCAATTCACAATAGCATCGCCTGATGAGGAGATGCACGGCAAAGCTGTGGCCCTCTTTGATTTTGCACGAGAAAATGAGAATGAGCTTCCGCTTGCGGAGGGTCAAGTCATTTGGGTGTCATACCGTCACGGCCAAGGCTGGCTCGTCGCGGAAGATCCAAAGAGCGGAGATAAAGGCTTAGTACCGGAAGAGTATGTGCGGCTCCTACGTGATATCGAAGGTGGTTTGGGCTCCCTGAGCGGGGATACAGCGAACGAGCAAGACCTCTTATCACCGCTGTCAGCGGAGCCACAATCAGCCGTAACACCTACTCAAGCGGAACCTATACCAATTCAGACCCCCTACATAAGTAACGGCAATAACAGCAATAACAACGTCATCAACAATGGTCCGGACAAGCGGCCACCAGTCGTCAGTACCTTCTCGACCAGTAGCAAAGACCTGGATCCGTATCCACAGCATCTACTGGACAAGCAAGCTGGGCAACTACCTCCTCAGGTCGTCCACTACGGAAGTCAGTCCAACACCCCCACATTAACGAGTCCAACTCCTTTTGCACGTATCAACAGCGGTGACGTAACGCTACTTAGCAAGGAGAGTTTTGCTGGCAGCCAGGCCGAGAGCGAAGACACCGAAACAGATGACGACAGTGACGACGACCAGTTTCATGATTCTAGGGAACAGCAAAAGGCTTGATGCATGTTTTACATACCTCTTTCTACATTCGCTCATGATACCCGATTTCTCCTCTTTTTTATCCATTTCGTTCAGTTAGCATAGCACAAGTCTCGGTCAACATATGTTTTGCTATTATGAGCGAATGGCGTTTTCAATTCGGATGTTTATATTAGCATTTATTTCTGTCATGGCGGAGGGGGGGCGTTGGGAGGAATGAAAATTGGGAGTTGGCGAGGACGCATCACGATCAGCGAGTGGAGAAAGCATGTACTGGATACTCCTGGTGTTTTTCTTTGGATTTATATCCCGTCCTCACAGCACAATGTATGCTCTGTTGAAAAATGACTATTAGATCCGGGTAACTCGATCACCTATCCATAGATCACTGGGTCCCTATGGGACTGACAGAAAATCCGACGAAGATGAAAATGGAATATAAAGTCTAATGTTCAAATTATGTACTCACCCTCTGGTTTCTTTCCTACCCTGGGACACACGCTATGTTACTACTTGCCTTCTTCCGGCCTTTGAACCAGATATCTTCATTTTGCTCTTTCCCCCCCTCATCAGCTACACATCATCCCCATCCCTCACATTAGCAATTCCACCTAAAGTCAACTCAAATATCACTCTACTTATAACCCTTATTATCTCCCTCCCTCGAGGTTTCGTTTTCATTTCATCATGAGATATCTCCTCCTACCTTTCCCGCCCGATACATGCGTATCTCACCTACTGGACGCCAATCTCCATGAATTTCTATATCCCGTCCCATTTCTCTTTGTGTTGCCATACTCGAATAAGATAACCTAAGCTAAGCTAAACTAATCTGCACCGTATACTCGTTCTTATTTTCTTGAAACTTCGGGCTCCAAAGGAAATAGAAAGATAGAGGCTCAAAAAATTGTATAGATACTTCATCTTTATTGGAATGGATAGAACGGTTAACCAATTCAACCCATCTAACTAAAATCGACAATTAGTACGTGCCGCGTATGATATTCATATCTTCGTTGCCATGTCAAATATACTACTGTACACTCTACTCCGGTTAGAAAGAATAATGCAAAAGATTGTAAAAAATTGAAAACTAAAGAAAGAAGAAAGAGGCTTCGGCTGTGCCCTATATCACCAATTTTTACTTTCTCTCCAGATCCGTTTTTACTACTAGAGGAATGGCAGTAGCTTGCAAAACGTTCTCTCAATTTCGATTTTCTCTTGAGATAAAAAGGTAGATACTCTACATGTTTCATGTATCTTTCATCTTTCCCTCCGGGTCCCGCTTGCTGCTCGTTTTGAAGGGCTGAGTAGAGTGTACGGAGATCGATATCAGTAAGGGCTCCACTGCAACGGATCCCTGGTTCAATGGTCAACGTATCCAGCTCTTTCGCTTTTACTCTCCTCTTCCCAACTTGACCCGATCAATAACAACAGCAACGTACACTGCTTGTTCCATCTCTGATCCCGGTGATTTCGTATTACATCTCGTGAGCCTTCGCCGTCCGATACCCGTATATGACTTCATCGTAATCAACCCAATAAGTCATCCAGCCCCCCACCTACTTTCCGTCCGCCATTACTTTGCATCCCTGGCCCCGACGCCATGCCTCCCACCCCACCTGATGTTGCCGGTGCAGGACTCGCACCCCACATCCCTTGACTCGCTTTTTCCTTTGCCATACTCGCAAGGTTTGGTCCCGCGTTGCTCGGCGTATTTGTCTTTTTGATCCCAGCAGTCGAGCTGGCTGTAGTCCAGAGGTTGCTGAATGCATCGCCCCCTGATGATTTAGTTCCGCCAGCAGGCTTACTAGCAGCGGTAGTGCTGGTATAAGAAGGCGTTGATGTGAAGGAGGGTTTAGACATATTGGATTGCGTGGAGTTAGGTGTCGTGGAAGGCTGGACCTGGACGGAGGTGTAGTAATTTGGTTGGGCGGCTTGGTAGCCTGTTGGCTTGGGTTGTTGTTGGAGGCTGGAGAGTGGAGGTGGAGATTGATACACGCTGCTGGCTGGTACGGAGCTGTTGAATGTGTTTGCTGGAGGGGACGCCATGCCTGTAAGACTTGGTGCTGGGGAAATTGAATTGAAGCCTACGAGATCGTTGATATTGGCCCCCTGGGAGCTGGAGATGGGTTTCGGCGCTGCGAACTGGGTTGTTGAAGTTGACGATGATATTGGGTTTTGAGGGAGAGGAAGGCCGAGGCCTGGGGGATTTGACGTGGCTGATGGGTCTGGGGTTGCTGATTGGAAGTCGTCAAAGTCATCTTCTTCGTTGGCTGCACCAGATGACAACGAACCGAATCCGCTGTCCATAGGATTCGAGGATGGCTTCTTGCCGTTGGAGGTGAAATCTTTAGGTGGTGTTTTTGGAGGTATATCATCGGCATCAAAGCTTAGGATATCAATCTCTGGCTCCTTCTTCTTTGGGGGCGCGGGTTTCTGCGTTTCTCTTCGAGCTGTTGATGATGAGGCTTCTGGTTTCCGTCGCACTGAGCTGGCTGTAGTGCCATCGTCCCCTTCGTCGTACTCCTCGAACTTGTCTCGGCGGCTGGTGGAATCCTGGAACTCGGATGTGTTCCCCCCGAAACCGCCACCGTCTCCATAAACGCCTCCGCTGTATCCGCCGTAGCCAGCAGACTCGCTACCAAAGCCGCCATATCTGCTGCCGCTCGATAGACCTCCGCTCATGGCTCCGCCCTCGACTCCACCAAATTTGTTGCGGTTGGCCCTCGCTTTCTTCCGCTCGCTCCTGATTCGGTCGACATCACTCAATAGCTCGGTAAGCTCTTTCGACCTATTGCGTACGTTGACACCTTGATCCTTGCCGTTCTGATCGATGAAATGAAATTGACGAAGCATTTTTAGCAACGACATATGCGACCGTGCATCGTCAATGACCCGTTCTGACCCGTTCTTGATAAGGAACTCTAGAAGTTGGAGGCCCTGTGATTCGCATCAGATTGCGAATGCCGGAGTCTGAGGATCAATCGGGTGTACCTTATAGATCTGCCTCCATTCCTCGGCCGATTTCTCGGTGAAGCGTTTATAAATCATTGGCATTATTTCGTTCAGCAAGTGACTGACGAAAATCAGCGAAAGCTCCTTTCGATTTCGATGCCTATCTCACTAGCTATGTGTTGCATTGGCGATTTCCTGCATCAGAGACGAGGATGCCCCCCAAGGTTCATTGTTGGTCGCCTCTCGAACCTGCCATTGGGGTTAAACCAGGATTTGCCGAAGACTAATCGGTTCGTGTACCTTAGATTCCATCTCGGTATAATTCATGACAGCTAATAAGACAGCTCGGTCAGCTGCAGGTGTGACGATGGGCTTATCCCTGATCCTGGGGATATATCGCATTACCATTTTGGACCTTTCGTACGCCTGCCTTTAGGTCGTACAAAGTCAGATTGCTGACCTGGTCTTTGAGAGTATTAAGATCCATTTTATGGGGTTTGAAAGAGCACTTCGATGCTGCTGGTTAACGGTAAGGAGGAACAAAATAAGTGCCTCTCGTCATCCGCTGCAGCATGAATAGTCAAAATAGACACGAAGTTTAGCCGAGTGCCGAGACATTGTGAACTATACCAGAAACAGAAAAAGGGGCTGCCAGTGGCCAGTCAGCGAGGTACCTCTCATTGAGTACATCTGGCTATTTCTTTACGAAGACTTCCGTAATGCGACGCCCAACAAGATCTATATGGTCCCAGATACAGGTTTCATCTCACTATGTTTGGGAGCAGACCATGGAAGGCCGCTGAGAACGTATTTAAAGAATAAGATAATGTATATGTATATAGATGCCTTTCGAATCTAACTTCACCGATGCCAAAGCCTTTGTGTATGTACAGGAATGCAGATATGTACAGCGCGAGGTACACTCGGGTAAAACCATGCTGGTCCACCTTAGAAACGGTGAGCGGATGGACTGAGCGGGGCCATGCGGAGACCCCCTTGAGCCTGCAATCGGTCTGGCGCCGCAGAGAGAGCTGCCGAAACAGGCGTTGTGGATCTGGTAGGCGCCCCGCTGCGATTATGCTTCATATGTGCCGAAACAAGATGACCGGCTGCAAGGGCGGCGCAAAGACTAAGCTCTCCTGCGAGTACTGTGGCGGCGATAATGCGCGCCAGCCTTCGCGCATTCGCTCCCGGTTCTGGATGAGCGCCTCGGACACCTAAAAGGTCGAGCATCGCGCTTTGTGGTTCCAGGATCGTTCCTCCCCCAATCGTACCCACCTCGATCGACGGCATCGATACGCTGATTTGCAGATTACCGTTGAAACTATTGATGATTAGCATCACCTTGGGGTAAAAGCTTGGAGTACCGACTTTCGCATCACTGTAATACAATTACTGCTTTCAACGTTCTGCGCAGGATCTTGTCCCGTAGCCAAGAATATTGCCGTCACAACGTTCGCGGCGTGAGCATTGAATCCACCAATGCTTCCAGCCATAGCGCTTCCAATGAGGTTTTTACTGGTGTTGAGTTCCACGAGAGCATTGACATCACTCTTCAGCACCCTCCGTATCACTTCGCCCGGGATGATGGCTTCAGCTACCACGCTCTTGCCTCGCCCTTCTATCCAGTTGATTGCTGCTGGCTTTTTGTCTGTACAGTAGTTGCCAGAAACAGAGATGATGGACATGTCCTCGAAGCCGGCTTCGTTCATCATCACCTTCAATGCCTGTTCGACGCCTTTCGAGATCATGTTCATTCCCATGGCATCGCCCGTGGTCGTTTTAAATCGGATGAAGAGGTACGTGCCCGCCAGCGCTGTTTTCATACTTTGCAATCGGGCGAATCGACTAGTGGAGTCAAAAGCTCTTTGCATCGTTCTCTGGCCCTCTTCGGAATCGAGCCAGATCTTGGCAGCACCGGCTCTGGTCAAGGTATCGAATCCTACACAAGGCCCGCGGGTCATACCATCACCGGTCAAGACGGTGGTCGCTCCGCCCGCTGCGTTGATGGCTTTGCAACCCCGATTCGTACTGGCGACTAAGACACCTTCTGTCGTAGCCATAGGGACGTAGTAATGCTGGCCATCGATAATCAAGGGCCCTGCAACTCCTACTGGAATCGGCATATATCCAATAACGTTCTCACAGCAAGCGCCATGGACATTCTCGTAGTTGTAGTCCAGGTACGGTAGTTTCGATCTCTCGAGGTGATTGCTTCTCTCAGAGGTTGCTGGTGTTCGAGACACTAGTACTCGACGAATCTTTACAGCTCGAGTCAAAGAAGCAAGTC
>QQTW01002572.1_pt1 | contig 13225 bp, 11 predicted proteins | sample 1904831 | NCBI WGS metagenome assembly QQTW01 (sample SAMN09435610, study PRJNA476489) | Subsurface metagenome, whole genome shotgun sequencing project. | reverse complement strand
TCGCAATGATTTAATAACTTATGCCATCCATTATTCGATAGGATATATGGATACAGTCAAGCATTTTACAAAAGTAATACTTCAGTCTTTATCAAGATTTGATTATAATCATGTAGAGATGCTTATAAAATCTTTTGAAGACTATATAAAAGGTCCAGATTTTCTCAAAAACTCTGAGCCAGAAATCTTGCATTTAAACATTTTAAAGCTTAGTCAAAGCTATAAGATAAAAAATCAGATAGATAAATTAGCTGGTATTAAGCTTTTGACTAGGTGGATTAAAGTTGCTGCTAAAAGTAGTATTGAATGGTCATCCGTAAGTAGAGAATGGAAAAGTGCTTCAAAGGAGCTAACATCTACTATATTTTGGCAGCAATACCTTGGGTTAAAGAACTAGAATTGAGATAATAGCTAGTGAAGGTATGAACCGCTCAGACGATGGCAACCGATCCAACCATTTCAGTTGATAAAATTGGTCATATTCTGCTCTGACCCATCCGTGACAAGTTAAGCTAATTGCGCTTTTGTCAAGTAGGGGCGGGAAAAGGAGGTAAATCCAGCTTGGAGGCTGGCTTTCGGAGAGATTTAACCACACCTAAGTCTTGATTCTCCTTAGCAGTAAAGTACTTAGCTGGGTCGTCTGCTCGACCTTTGTCATAAGCGACGCTGAAATGGTACAAACCCCGATAAACCATCTCCAAAGAAATACGGTCAAATGGTAGAGATAATTCATCAGCAACTGCGTCTTTGCTCGTCAACCAAAACCGCATAAAATAGCCAAGTAGCTCACACCTGTAACCAGGGCAAACGCATCTAATGAATGCATAATGAAATACTAATAAGTGCTTTGGGCTAACCAAAGTGACAAAATAAAGATAACAAATCTTCTCGTGCCAACAGACGAGTTAACTCTTGTACACCCGGAACTTGTCTCCACAACAGTGTTAAAACTGCTGCAACCATTAATGACAAATTGAACACATGGTCTCGTAATCCTAACTGCCATAGTATTTTTGTTGGGCAGCGATCGCACTGGTCAATAAAGCTTCTAACTGATGTGCAATTTCTTCGTTATTTGCGCTCTGTCTACTGGGCCGTTTTCCGTAGTCGGGATTACGACTTTTTCGCTTGGGCATGGTGATGAGCCAAACATTTCATCACCTAGTTTGACATTTTTATTCAACACATAAATCACCAATTTTCTGTTAAACAATTCTCTTGTATATTTGGGATTGAAGTACCCTGTTATAGTTTTTGGTCCTTTAGAGATAATGATAATAAAATAGGGAGGGATAGAGCCGAGCGCCGCTCAACTCTATCCCCCTCCTTGCCAAATGATTATCGTTGTCGTATACAATAATTTCAGTATATGGAGGTATTGACAAAATGTACGTAACTTTAACCTGCCACGAATGACTCCTTGCTGATGTCTTTGAAGACGGCTTGCGCTTTGCTGCTGGTTTTAGAGTAGTATCCTTCTTTTCCGTTAGCTTAGGAGTAGTTTCTGCTTCTTGTGATGATTGAGGAGTAATTTCTGCCTCTGCTGTCGCTTGAGCAGCAATTTTTGGTTCTACTGTCGGCTCTGAATTTGCTTGACTTGCGGGTTGTGCTGTTTGGGTTTGGGAAAGGGCGATACACGGGGGGTAAAGAGTCCCACAGTGCCTCTGCGAGCCAATTCGCTCCACCGACAATCTGGCGGGTGACAACATCCATCGCTAGCCTGGACTACTGTTCATTGCCTTTGTTATCTACAAACGACGTGCAAGTTTCCCATCGGGGGGTGACTCCGTTAATGAAACTTGCACCACAACTGATCGAGAATGCACTGTCAGCCGTCGTTTCGGATTTGGGCGCACTTTCACTTCCCGAAGCACGTTCTTGGACTTGTGATTGACTCCCTGCTGCAACCACACCTCTGAAATCTGTAAGCAACGGGCAATACCTGCTAGCGAGATTTTCTCTAACAGCAACCGAGCGATGATTGCTTTTGTTTCGTTTGATATTGCTCGCCACTACAGGCCTTCAACGAACTGACACCCACACTCACGGCATTTATAATTTTGCTTCCCATGCCGCGTTCTACCATTTGTCACGACATCCTCACAATGAGAACTCGGACAGGGAGACAAGGCGGGATACATAGTGAATCATTCAATCAAAACCGCTCTATTCTTCGATCATTTCCTCTTTAGCACTATTAATTTTTATTCAGGGGTGTTAGAACGAAGGCAGAAAAAGGAATTATTTATAATAGTAACGGAGGAATAGGTTTTAATGAACTTGTTAGATCTGGAGAATGGCAAAACTGCTTTATGCCACCATGTCAATAAGCAGACAATTTTTAGCATGGAAGAACAAATACACCCACGGCCACAGTTACAGCGATCGCACTGGCAAAGTCTAAACGGTTCGTGGAAGTTCGCATATGACGACTCTGGGCAATGCGTCCAGCCTAGCAACATTAGCGAATGGACAAATTATATCGAAGTTCCGTTTGCTCCCGAATCTATCAAAAGTGGTATTGGCGATCCAGGTTTTCACCCTAACTGCTGGTACGAGCGCGAATTTGAAACACCCAGTGGTGAGGGGAGATTAATACTACACTTTGGGGCTGTAGATTATCGCGCTCGTGTTTGGGTTAACGATCAATTCATGGCTGACCATGAAGGTGGACATACGCCTTTTAGCATTGATATCACCCCAGTCTTAAATAACAGTGGGATAACGAAGGTAACAGTATGGGCACAGGACGATCCACACGATATTGCCAAACCTCGCGGCAAACAGGATTGGCAGTTAGAACCGCACGGTATTTGGTATCCTCGCACAAGTGGCATTTGGCAAACTGTTTGGGTTGAGCGAGTAGGTAAGACTTATATCGATTGCATCCGCTGGTCACCGCATATGGAGCGGTGGGAAATTGACTTTTACGCTGCTGTCGCGGGTGAGTGGCAAGATGGTATACAAATTAAGGTAAGGCTGAGTGTTGGCGATACTGTGGTAGCGAATGATACCTATGAAGTTTTCAACGGGGAGATTCATCGCCGCATTGCCCTTTCCGATCCAGGAATTGACGACTACCGCAACGAACTACTTTGGAGTCCTGAAAAGCCGACACTGATCGATGCCGAAATTGGGCTGTACTACAAAGATGAACTGCTAGATCAGGTGAAATCTTATACGGCAATGCGGACGGTGGGAATACAGCGGGATCGCTTTATGCTTAACGGTCGTCCCTACTATTTGCGGCTGGTTCTCGATCAAGGCTACTGGCCCGATACGCTGATGACTGCACCTTCTGATGAGGCGTTGCGGCGCGATGTGGAACTGGCCAAAGCAATGGGTTTCAATGGGGTACGCAAGCACCAAAAAATTGAAGATCCGCGCTTTTTATATTGGGCGGATGTGCTAGGGCTATTAGTATGGGAGGAGATGCCGAGTGCCTATCGCTTCACACCTAAAGCAGTGGAGCGGATGACACGAGAGTGGACTGAAGCAATCCAACGGGATGCTAGCCATCCTTGTATTGTGGCTTGGGTACCGTTCAATGAATCCTGGGGAGTTCCAAATTTGGTCGAGACACCGGCTCACCGAAACTATGTCTTGGCAATGTACCACTTGACCAAGACTCTCGATCCGAGCCGCCCAGTGATTGGCAACGATGGCTGGGAAAGTACAGATACTGATATTCTCGCTATTCACGACTACGAAACCAAGCCCCTGCACTTGGCTCATCGTTATGGCTCTGAAATTCAGTTATCGGATCTTTTAGCTCGTAAGCGTCCCGGAGGGCGCATCCTGGCACTCGATGGTTATCCTCATCAGGGACAGCCAGTGATGCTAACTGAATTTGGTGGCATTGCCTATACCCCAGAGGACAAGCCGGGTGCTAATAAGGTTTGGGGATATGAGCGCTGCTTCAATATCTCTGAGCTACAAATTAAATACGCCGCCCTGCTGGAAACGATTAATAATATCGAGATGTTTAGCGGATTTTGTTACACGCAGTTAACGGATACCTTTCAAGAAGCTAATGGTTTGTTGTACGCCGATCGCACGCCAAAGTTTCCGCTTGAAGCAATCCGAGCTGCAACCCTTTCAGGAGGATTATGTACTCCCACAAGCTGTTAAAGCCGGATGGTCGCCAATTGACCTTGTACAGCCGATACCCAATTGCGGAAGATATTACAGCTACTAGCCCAAGTCATGAGCCAGTGCAGGCAAATCCTCACTTGCGCTGGCATCCATTGCGCGGTGAATGGGTGGCTTATGCAAGTCACCGTCAAGGGCGGACTTTTATGCCACCCCCAGAGTATAATCCCCTTGCACCAACCAAAGATCCGCAGTTTCCCACTGAACTCCCCCAAGGTAGGTATGACGTGGCGGTGTTTGACAACCGCTTTCCTTCAATGGCGCTAGCAGCACATGATCCGCCAGCTAGTATCGTTGAAACGTTGCCTGCTAGTGGAGCGTGTGAGGTGGTGGTGTTTACTCAAGATCCGCAAGCAACACTTAGTTCCCTGGAACTGGAACACCTGGATTTGCTCCTGCAAGTCTGGGGCGATCGCACTCGCGTACTCGGAGCAAATTCGCAAATTCATTACGTGCTGCCTTTTGAAAATAAAGGTGTAGAGGTGGGCGTTACTTTGCACCATCCTCACGGGCAAATCTATGCCTATCCTTTTATCCCGCCAGTTCCAGCACGAATGTTGGAGATGCAGCAAGCGTATTACCAACAGCATCAGCGGGGTTTGTTGGCAGATTTGATTCAAAAGGAGATTGCCGAAAGAGCGCGAATTATTTATCAGGATAAGTATGCGATCGCTTTCGTCCCAGCGTGCGCTCGTTACCCGTATGAAGTTTGGATTGCTCCGATTCAACCTGTTGCTACGTTTATGGATCTTACGCCACAGCAACGCAAGGGACTTGCCAGAGCGTTAAAAACTGTCACGCTTAAGTATGATGGTTTGTGGAATCGTCCTTTTCCTTACTTGATGGCTTGGTTTGGGGCACCGACTGATGGTAAAGCACATCCCGAAGCGCATTTACACGTTCAGTTTTATCCACCATATCGGACTCGCGATCGGCTAAAGTATTTGGCTGGAACGGAACTTGCAGCAGGGATGTTTGCTAATGATGCCTTGCCAGAAGAGAAGGCTAAGGAGTTACAGGCTGTGGTTGTAAACATCGAAACGTCGATTTCTGTTTGATTTTGAAACCGTAGATGGACGCAAAGGGACATAGATAAACTTGACAATTATTTGTGTCCCTTTGCGTCTTGCCGGTTCGTTTATGAATCAAGAAGTCTCTACCAAGCTGGAGTTAGTCAGGGAAATTCTCCTTGAAAATGAGGCTCAGGGTTTGCTGCTACGCGGTACAGATTGGTTTGCTTGGGCGACTGCTGGCGGTTCTAATACCGTGCTACTCACAGCTGAAACTGGGATAGCAGAAGTGTTGGTAACTGCCCAAGATGCTTGGGTATTGACGGATGAAATTGAAGCGCAACGCCTACAGGATGAAGAACTTCCAGCAAATTTCAAGCTGCACGTTAATCCTTGGGCTGATGCTGCTGCCCGCGAGTCTTTTGTCCGCGAGGCTACTAATGGGGGGAAGGTGTTGAGCGATCGCCCCATCCCCGATCTAGAGAAACGACTGCCTCCGTCCCTAGTGGCTCATAAAAGAGTAATGATGTCAAGCGAACTAGAGCGATATCGCCAAGTAGGGCGTAAGGCAAGCGAAGCGATGACGGAGGTACTAAAAGCAGCCAAGCCTACTTGGACAGAATATCAGTTAGCAGGTGCGGGTGCAGAGGCATTGTGGGCAAGAGGGCTGCATCCAGCGCTAACTTTGGTGGCTGGCGAGAGGCGTTTACCGCTTTACCGTCATGCTACACCTAGTAGTGAGCCTTTGGGGCAGCAAGCGATGCTGGTGTTTTGCGCTAGGGGATATGGTTTGTATGCGAATCTGACGCGATTTGTCTGTTTTGGTTCGCTTCCAGATGAATACGCCAAATTACACAGTCACGTCCGCGAAATTGAAGCCCTAGCGCTGAATTTGTGCCAAGCTGGAATAACTCTGGATGTAGTTTATCATGCTTTGGCTCAGGCTTATGAACAGCACGGATTTCCCAATGCAATCCGCGAACATCACCAAGGAGGAACCACAGGATATCTAGCGCGAGAAATTGTGGCAAATCCACTCACAACAGATACTCTGGTAGAAAACATGGCTGTAGCCTGGAATCCAAGTTTACCTGGGGCAAAGATTGAAGATACTTTTGTCATTCTTAATGATGGCAAGTTAGAAAATTTGACTTTCGAGCCAAATTTTCCCAGCCTGGAGGTAGAAGGAAGGCTGCGCCCTGTGCCTTTAAGCAATTAGAATTATGAATTTCCAACAAATATTTGGTAAACCACCTGAAACAGAAGCTAGTGCGCCAGGAAGGGTAAACCTACTGGGCGAACATACTGATTATAACGATGGCTTTGTTCTCCCAACTGCGATTCCTCAATGTACGACAGTACAGTTAGGTTTTAGTAGCGATCGTGCCTCCCACTTTTACTCCCAAAATTTAGACGAGCAAGTGAGCATTTCAGAAGGCAATCGCCCGCCGTCTGGATTTGCAAGTTATATCTTTGGGTGTATTGAAATCTTAAAAAAAGAAGGATATAAAGTACCGCCGCTTTCTGTATACGTCAAATCTTCGGTTCCTATCGGTTCGGGTTTGTCTAGCAGCGCGGCTTTGGAAGTGGCAACACTTAGGGGAGTGCGCGAACTCCTCAATCTCCCTCTCGATGATGTACGTATCGCCCAACTCGCACAGCAAGCTGAAATTCATTACGCTGGCGTACAATGCGGCATTATGGATCAGATGGCTTCCAGCTTGGCCAACCCTGAGCATATCCTGTTTTTAGATACCCGTACTCTCGAACGCCGCGTGTTACCTTTCCCAGCTAAAGCAGAGGTTGTAGTGATAGATAGCGGTGTTCCTCGTACTCTTGCAGGTAGCGGATATAACCAGCGTCGGGCTGAGTGTGAGGAGGCAGCAAGGTTGCTGAGAGTAAAAGCGCTCAGAGACATCACCGATCCGCAAGCCACAGAGCAATTAGCCGAACCGCTACGGTGCCGCGCCCGTCATGTAGTTACGGAAAACAATCGCGTTTTGGAGGTTTTGCAGGGAGTATCATCTGAGCGCTTTGGCGAACTGATGAACGCATCCCACACCAGTTTAAGGGACGATTACGAGGTTTCCGTACCAGCCCTGGATACGCTGGTAGGTATGTTGCAGAAAACCCCTGGAGTGTATGGCGCAAGGCTAACGGGTGCTGGTTTTGGCGGTGCTTGCGTGGCTTTGGTTGCAGCAGGTGAGGGGAGAGATATTGCAACAAAAGTACTTGAACAATACAATTATGCGGGTTACACAGGACGAATTTTGGTTCCCGCTACCGATTTTAGATTTTAGATTTTGGATGCGCGGATTGGGAGTTTATGAGTGAAAAGTAGACAACTAACAAATGACAAAAGTCGTTTTTGGTAAGGCTGTGACAGAAGGCGCTAGTCGCTGGGGATGGTTTATTGGTCACTTTATCACCCCTCCTGACGCTCCGCGCTCGACCGAAGACCTAGAAGTAAAATGGGCAGTCCATAAAATAGGAGACAGTAGAACCGAGTGGGCAGTCAATTACCAAGCCGCCACTCTTTCCATCCTCATCAACGGGCGATTCCGCTGGCAATTTGAAGATAGAGAAATTTTACTATCTCGCGATGGTGACTACGTTCTCTAGTGTGCAGGCGTAGCCTATTCGTGGGTAGCTGAGTCTGACTGCACTATTGTTACTCTCAAGTAGTCCTCAAAGTCGAGCGATAGTGTTGGGATACAGAGTGGCGTTGCTGAAAATATAATGATAAATGTTGTCCAATGGAATTATGAATTGTCCAAATTGCAACAGCACATCTGTACAGAAAAATGGTCATCCTCGCAGCTTGCAGTGTTATCAATGTAAAACCTGTGGTCGCTAGTTTCTAGAGTCATACAAGGATTGGAAGTACCCTGATGCGGTGAAGCAACTGTGGAGCGAAGATGTACTTGAGCGGGATGGGGTTACGAGCCACCCTTACGGGCATGAGAAATTCACCACACTACCGTGATGCATTGGATTCGGGAAACTGCTGCCACCCTACCTAACGCTCCACAAGTAGAGGAGATGCCTGAGATTACAGAGTTAGATGAGAGATTTTGGCAGGAATTATTCCCCCAAAACTCTCTGATGAATTCAGACTTTTGCCCTGAGTAAAAAGAATAAGTACTGACTGTGGACTGCGGTTAACCATTGGCAAATGCGGTATTTTAGCCCCGGTAATTGGAGACCGTAGTGCCGAAACATTTGAGTTATTGTGGCAGCAGGCGCTCGAAGTGGAAGAGTTTCTGGTATGTTATGGACGGCTATAAAGTTTACCCACGTTTCATTGAGTCATCCGACCACTTAGTTAGTAAAACATACATGACACGGGAGCTGATGCCAAAATAATGGCGGAACGTTAGAACCCAATGAGTTATTCGTTTGTACTAACAGATCGGACATTGAACGTTCCGCCATTATTTTTAAGGCAATATTCCAAGAGTTGAGAATGATTTCAGCCGCGTACGTCATTACCTCGCACGCTTACACCGCAAAACATTCTCCTGCTCCAAATCTGCCTTTGATGCTTGAACTCTCGGTTCGTCTGCTACTGCACTACTAATACCAATTCTTTATAAAGCTGCGCTAAATAAAGCTTCAAGAATAAATTCGTAAGAGGTAAAAAAAACAATCTCCTCTGGTGTAATATTTTCTAGCACAGAGGCCAAATTATGACGCAGTTGGGTAAGGGTGCTGCAATTTTCCCATTGAAGTTTACTTTTGAGAAACTCCCAAAACCTCTCAGTCGGGTTTAATTCAGGAGAGTGGGGTGGTTGGAAAATCGGTCTAATATTTTCTGGACAATCAAGGGTTTTAACTGTATGAAATGAGCCTTGGTCAAATTGGATAACTGCAACGTCCTCGCCAAGTTCTGCTGACAAGTAGCTCTAAAAACCTCTGAAAACAATCACCATCAAGATGTGAAAACTCGTAGAAAAAACTGTATCCGCTTAAACGTTCAACGACACCATACAAGTAAAAATTATTACGTTGCCGCTGACTCAAACCGATGGGTTTAACACCGGGAGCGGTAATTAAACGTCCCGCAACCCGCTTTAATCCCAGGCGGGTTTCGTCTTGACACATATTAACCCGGCAATTGAAGAGGCAACAAATTGAGCGGTAAATATAGATAGAATAGCAACATGGATAAACCTGATGCTAGATTGCTCAATCCCACGACTCAAAACTACCTGCGTCAGCAAGCAATTCGGCTGCGAGAACTAGGATTGCGGATAGGCGAAATTGCGACGTATCTCGGCGTGCATCGTACTACCGTTTCAGGATGGTGGCGACAGTACCAACAGGAGGGACAGACGGCACTTAAGCAGCAGCCAAGAGGAGCTAAGTTTGGTGAGGGACGCACCTTGAGTGTGGCAGAAGAGGCAACGGTGCAACGATTGATGCAAGCTCATTTTCCAGATGAATTGAATATCGACAGCGCCCTGTGGACGCGGCAAGCTGTACAGACATTGATTGCCTGTGAGTGCGGCGTAAAGATGCCAATTCGCACAGTCGGTGAGTACCTCAAGCGCTGGGGGTATACGCCACAAAAGCCCCTCCTCCGCGCTTATGAGCAAGACCCCAAAGCTGTCAAAGCTTGGTTAGAAACAGACTACCCAGCCATTGAGCAACGGGCAGAAGCCGAAAATGCAGAAATTGCGTGGGGCGATGAATCGTTCTCTACGCTCCGATGCTCAAACCGGACGGGGCTATGCACCCGTAGGACACACCCCTGAAATCCAACCGAATACGCAGCGAGTCAGTGTCAACTACATTGCGAGCATCAGCAATTCTGGCAAAGTTCGCTTCATGCTCTACATTCAAAAGTTGACCGCGCAAGTGTTCATCCGCTTTCTAGAGCGTTTAATTGCTAAACGAGAGCGTAAGTTAATCTGGATTGTAGACCGCCATCCGGTTCATCGTTCCAATGCTGTCCAACAGTGGCTACATCAGCATCGAGACTCCTTTGAGATGCACTTGTTGCCGCCGTACTCGCCGCAGTTGAATCCAGCAGAGTATCTCAATTGTGATGTCAAGCAAGGGGTGCATTCCAAGCCACCGACACGCAACCTAACTCAGTTAAAAGAGCGAGTGCGATCGCATCTGCACAAACTGCAAAAGTTACCCGCTCGAATTGTCAAGTATTTCCAGCATCCGTTCATCGCTTATGCCGCCTGAATAGATGTAGTCTCAATCATTGCCGGGTTAATATATTTAAGTCGTTGACCTTCTCCAAATTCTTCTGGCAAGAATTTGAGTGCTAAAGGGAGTTTTTTTTAAAGTGAGACTGACTTTCCTGGTGCTGTTTTCGGCTTTTGGGACGAGGAACTTTTAGTTTGGCACCTAAACCATAGCGCACAAGCTGATAAACCGTTTTGTAGCCAATCTTTAGTCCCAGTTCGTTTTCTAGCCATTGTTGAATTTGACTGTACCTGTGAAATCCTTGTGGTTCGGACAATCGCTGTTTCAACCGTTCCAAGTTTTCTCCACTAACTATAGATTCTTTACCAGGTGCATGTTTCACACATAGCAACCCACTTCGTCCCTCGTCTTTATACCTTCGTAAACCTTCGAGTTACGGTAGCTTCATCCCGTCCTAAACGTTTGGCGATCGCTTGCCGACTTGTGACTTGACCACTTTTTAGCCGAGTTTTGCATTTGTAATCGCTCTTTGCTACTTGCCGTTGTCGCATATTTAACAGCTTTTTCCAACTCTTCAAGGCTTTCTTTAATCTCGACTTGCAATCTTAAACCCATCACGTTTAAACCAAACGCACCCTTAGTTTTAATTTAGCTCAGCTTCATACAGAAATGGTATTAAAATTCAAAACCATTCCTCTTCCCGCCTAAACCATTACTTATTCGGCAACGCCGTCTTTTGACTAGACAGCTATCGCATAAGCTGACTGATTTCCAGCAGGATCAGGTATTGATACACTTGACCGGTCTATCACTTTGACATGGCGACCGCAGCATAGATTTAAAGGCATTACCTTATCTTGTAATTTCTGGGCAACAGAACTAAAAAGTTTTTATAATAGCTTTTTTTGGTAGTCTTGATCTTGCCTGACAGTAAGGCGCTTTTTCAGTTGAAGGAATTTCTACTCGTTTATCCGCGTGCATAAGCAATTACTCTACTGGCTGAATTGTGGCAGCTTTTGTCAACATCTAAAACCTGTGATAGAAAGGCCCACAACGTTACAATTGGGTCAAATAGTCGCCAACGATATTTAATTTGTAACTGATAATTTATTTTCTGGATTTTTGATTCTGGTAACAGTTCTTGCAATGGCAGTTCCAAGCTTTGGGTGAATTTATCCTTGAGGATTTTGACTCAATTTGGCACAGTAGTAATAGTCATATTCGCTTCCCATCATCCATTTCTTTTTTACCGGAATTGGAAGCTTTTTCTACATACAGAACAATTTTTTAGCGATTGCCTGCATCACCGTTGTGCCAACAGTAAGGCTGCTTGTCGAATGCTGCTCTTGATTGCTTAACTCCAACGAGCAAGCCATTTTGCTCAAGCCTTTACATTTCAAGAATTTCCCCTTATCTTAGTGCCATTCGTACATAGCGTAATGGCTAACAGAAATTGGACAATTCATAATTCCATCTTACAACATTTATCATTATATTTTCAGCAACGCCATATTTATTATTGCCTTTTTGTAAACTAGCGTACATAACTAAAGGTAAAACAATTGTGCAAGTTAAGAGTAAGTTTTCTGACGTAATTAAGTCGTAAGTTGTAAAACTTGCTTAAAGCATACATTTTATAACATTGGAAGCTGGTTATAAATTCTACTCGTTATGCATAGTTACCTTTTAAAAGCATCGCCACACCAAAGAGCCTTCCGATGTCAGTGTCCAATACTCCCTTGAAGCCAACGGCATTAAGTTAACCATAAAATTAGACTGCAATTGCTGCAATTTATTAGAAGTGCCGCTATTAATTTGTGCTTGTCTTCGTGCCGCTCCCTTATAGCACTTACTTGTAGCATTTAATCGATGCCTAGTTTTATCTTTCAGATGCTTCCCAAATGATTTTTGTGTGATCGTTCTCTCATTTCGTCAACGTTTGAATGAGAACTAAACATTTTTCACAGCCTTGAGATTTTGAATCACATATAAATTTAATACTTTTTTCATTTTAGAGATAGGTCGATCTGTCCAGTAGCGCATTCCATTAGCTAGAGAAGAGGAAATGGAACGTAGCTTAGGATATCGAATAAAACAAAGAACTCGAACTAGGACAATGAGCTTATTACTAGTAGACATGGACGGCACACTCCGCGAACCACTCAGCGGGCACCAATACTTCCAACATCCCAAAGATCAACGCATTATTGCAGGTGTCGAAATTGCCATTCGCGCTTACAAAGACGATTGGATTATGGTTGGCATTACCAACCAAGGCGGAGTTGCTGCCGGTCATAAGTCTATCCAAGAGTGCATCAAAGAACAGCAATACACGCTTGAGTTATTTCCACAGTTGAAAGAAATCTACTTCTGCCCTGATTTTGAAGGCACAAAGTGTTTCCGCGTCACCCATCACAATGTTCATAACCACAGCAAAACCAAGTGGTCTGGACAGTACCGCAAACCTCGGTCGGGTATGTTACAACTGGCAATGGTTAGACACAAACACACATGGCAAAATTCGCGCTCATGTGGGCGATCATCGCATAGAAGACGAAGAGGCAGCCCAGCGAGCAGGCATATCTTTTAGACTTGTCCGAAAACTCCTCGCGCCAGACTGCTCAAAGCTTTGAGGCAAAACTTTGAGATTTTGCTGAAAACGCAGTGACAAGGTTTTGAGATAGTTAGTGATAGTTTAGAGGCATAAAGATAAACTCCTAATTTCTAAAAATTTATGATTTTTGCTACTAGCTAAGTTGGCAGAGTCAAGCTACCAATTCTTAATCTAACTAATCCGCCTTCTGTTAAAATAATCTGCTCATAAGTGTCAAGTTTTAGACGAAATCTTTGTGAGGCTAGCCGAAATATTTTAAGTAGCCGAATCAAATGCTCGATAAATA
>QQTW01002571.1_pt1 | contig 13228 bp, 8 predicted proteins | sample 1904831 | NCBI WGS metagenome assembly QQTW01 (sample SAMN09435610, study PRJNA476489) | Subsurface metagenome, whole genome shotgun sequencing project. | reverse complement strand
CTCGAATGGACCTTGCTTGGGATCATGTGGTGGGCATGTTTCAAAAGTTTCATGTCTTTGTGAATTTCCTTTCGGCACAGAATAAATCATATCACTGTACTTTATCAGACTGCGATCGAAAAATGGCCAAAGCATTCTGAACCTGTTCAATTAGAGAGATGATGTAAACCCAACTGTCAAGGGTATCAAAAAACACCGCCAGTCCCCGAGATCCCTCTTGTACCAACTAGAGTACAGCCCAGAGCCCTCGCTATGCTTCGCTTGATGTACCAATAAAACTCAATATGTACAAATCTCACGAGGCTGAAGCAGTGTGGTCCAGTTATGTCACAGCCAGAAGAGCCATCTGACGGCACCCACTATACCCCCAATTCCACCTTTAATCAATCGTATCATCACAACTATTAACCAAGCCCACCACATGATCCCAAGCAAGGTCCATTCGAGAAGAACGTAACCAGTCCGCCGTATCCATTTCAGGCGCCTCCGTCGCCTCCTGAAGATCTGATTGATGCTGTCGTTGAGCTGTTTTACTGCAAGAGTTTGTGTGGTCGTCAAATCTGCACTGAACGCATCCGCATCATCGGCACAAGCTCGCAGGAGAGGTGTTAGATTGTTTTGGATTTTGTCATCAATCGTCTTAATGCGGTTATGTATTTCTCCGATCGTATAGCCACGGAATTGCTCTTTCGCTTCCTCCAGAGCTCCCTGGGTGAGCTCAATGTTACTGATGACGACGCGTGCGGCAAGTATATGCTCCTGGGACCGAGGCACACGTGGCAAAGGCTTCTCTGAAAGGCCGCGTAGAAATTCTGGTACTGGTTCTCGAACTACGTGTGCACGTTTGCAAATCTCCTTAGCTTTGATGCCAGAGGAGAGCAATAAGGCCTTGATGTGTGCAATTTCACGCTTTGTTGCGGAGCCATGTGAAGGTGAGACGCCATGGTCGGAAATACTCCATTGTCTTTGATGTTCCATGTTCGGCCGTTGGTTAGAGTTTTGATGACCAGTGACATCCAGGCCTGTAAGGCCTGTAACCGGGATCCCTCTACCAACAGCGCCAGGACGACTTGAAAGAATATCCGAATGCTTCCTTGGGGTATTGACCCCTTGCTCGAACGAGATAGAGCCCCCGTTGAGAGCGATATGCCCATTTGACTGGGCCGTACTCTCTGTGTGTGTACCTTGTGTTTCACCATGAGGAGACCGTGAGGCATTCCGAACGTCAATCTTTGGCGGAGAAAGCCTCTCGAATCGAGCTGACCTGCCTCGGTCTCTCTGTGCAGCCTGCTGACGGGCTATATGATCGGTCCCAAGACCAGGCAGTCCCGGCTTTAAACCAGGCTCATCGCCTTTAGAGGCGGGTTTGAAAACTGGAAGGTTACTCATATGATACTTCTGTGGATCGGAGCCTTGCATATTCCTTGAGAGGGCTCGGCCCTCATCAGACCTCGTTGATATACGGGATATGTTGTTTTGTTTTGTCTCAGAGTCCAAATGTGAAGTGTCTGAGGGATCGGAATCCGAGAGATCTGGAGGCATGATCAACACGGGAGATGATTGTAGTGTTCGATCTATGGGCAAGTCTCGTTTCCAGAAGAAATCGCCAACTCTTGAGACCTCGTTTCCGACAAGCTCAGCAATTCTACGTCCCCTGAAAATTCCACGGAGCCGAGACTCAGGCTCTTTCGTTTCCTTATCATCTTGGAATGACCTGTGTTCAGGGCGTTGAATGTCTTTACCTGAATTATCATTAACACTGCGAGAGAAGAGTTTTCTGGTCGGACTAGGCAAGCGCCGTCGACCAGCACTATCTTTACGTTGCAGGTCTATCTCACCACTGGCTTGTCTGGAATTTTTGCGGATAAGATCATTTCCCAGGGCAAGGTCATTGTCCTCAGGAAGTCGTCTTTCTTTACTTCTATCGGGTCTCAAAAGGTTGAGCTTCGATTTGAGTGGATGTTTAGAAGGCGATGTGGAGCGGCTCGGAGGAGGCGACAAGTTTATGGCAATGCTGGGCACAAAATTCGGCATTGTAGGTGAGCTAGGTGCGGTCGTGTCCAACTCGTCAATTGAGTTCCGTCGCCTGTCCCGATTCGAGTCTAAACTGGCCCTCGGCGAGGAGGTAATCTGCCTCCGGGAGAAACTGATGCGATCATCTAGCGCAGCTGATTTATCAAGTCGAGAATCCTTACTGTGGTAAGAGGCTATATTTACACCGGAGGATAAGAGATCGCGGTCACGCTCGTCTTCGCCCGCCTGAGACATCTCTCCTTCAAGAGCAGAGGGACCACTTTGCTCAGTATTTCTCCTTCCTGATTCAAGACTTCCTCTCGCGGACGTTAGGTTTTCAAGATAATCTCGCTCGACTGTACTGTCTCGAGAAATTTTGCCTCCTCGCTTAGAGTTGTGCTTATCAAAAAAGGAGGATTTTGACGACGTTCGCGATGTAAGAGGCTCTTGATATCGAGAATCTTCTCCATCCCAAGATACACTTCTTTCATGAAGACTGTGAGTCGGTCTGCGCTGCTGGTAGCGCTGCCGACCACGTTCCATGTTACTTTCATCGAACTCAGCCTGATGGATTGGAGAAGACTTGGGCTCTGATGCTGAAGGGACAAGGATACGATCCGCTTCGTTCGTGAGAGTTTGGTTACCGCTCCTGCCATCGCCATTGCCCACTTGGTGCCTTGACGGATTGAGCGAGGGGCGTTGGCGGATGAGCTTGTTACCGTCCCTGTCTTCAATAATGTACTTGTTGATTCCTTGTTCGAGCCAGAATGCGTCTGCAAGCAGATCCGCAGGGGTTATTATCCAATCCAGCCTTGGCCGTCGTACTCTGGAGGCAGTGGTGCCATCATGGTGGCTTAGGCTTGAAGGAGGTGAAGACCTGCTGGATGGGAGCCCCTGACCGTCTACTTGGAATTCGGGGAGGACAGGATGGTCCTCACCTGAAAGCTTGGCTTGCTGGGACTGATCAACTACCTTATCCACCCAGGCTTTGACTTTCTCGACATCGTTCCAGCCAGTTGCCTCCGCATCTAATGACATTTTATTCCGCGCCCTGAGTCTGCGATTTCGGATGTACTGTAGGGGATTGTACTGTCTTCCAAGCAACGGAGATTCCCCGGGATTAGCAGTCTGTACTCCAGCACTACTAGGAGGCCTGGCTGATTGTTCCGTAGCCATGGTAAAGCTTTGGCTAAGCGGAGGGAGGTACTGTAGAAGACGCCTGTACTCATAGAAGAGTTCCATAGACGACCTAGCTTTGGCGGCTCGATTGATTGTTGCGTCCGACAAGTTATATTGCACTTGGTGATCTAGTCCAACTTGTAAGGGTGAAAGGGTAACAGCCTGAGGACTACCATGCCCTTGGGAGAACCCGTTCTGTACAGGTAAAGGGGTGCCAAGTCGGCTGCCCCTAGCTTTTCCCGACAGTGGTGAAACGGTTCTGGACGATTGTCGCGCTTGCTGAAAGTGTTGCCGTAAGCTGCTGCCAGCTCCGCTTGCAGGAAAACTATCAGCATGACCGGGGCTTGCAAGTCCCATTGAAACAACGCGCCGGCCTCCGACAGGAGTGGCTGTGGAAAGCCGACCAGCACTGAAATTCCTACGGCGACTCTCGCTCAGGTTCAGTGCTAGGCTAACGATCTCCACCGGATCGGTTTCTAGCCCCAGGGCTGGTGTCAAGCTTCCACTGGGTTGAACGTCGCCGCCAGTCTTTCTCTGCCCGTAGTTGCTCCTAACATCCTGCTTCATGGCCATATTATCCGCCCTGCTACTGCTTGAGTTCGGTGATGAAGTTCGAGCTGGAGACTCTGATTGCCGGTTTGTATTTGGTTCCTCTCCATGACCGGCTGCATTAGTCACCACACTTGCGAGAGGTGAGCTTCCTAGCGAGGTTCTAGGACGATGACGATGATGTGAGACTCTCTTCTCGCTGATATTGATACCATCATCCATTATCTTTCGCTTGCCTTTGACATCCGTAGACTCATGAGGAGGTTTTTGTTGGGGGTTGTTGGGTCGGTGGCTCGGTGCGAAAGCAGACTCCAACAGGAATCCTCCAGAATTCCGTAGTCTATGTCTTCTGAAGCTCCTGCCATCCTCATCTCTAGAAGGTCCTTCCAGTGATTCGCCGTGACCGCTTCGAATGTTCCCTGACCCATCATCCACAGTGTGTTCCTCATCGAGACTGCCCACAGTTATAGGCCCGGTTGAAGTGCTTGACCCGCCACCCTCAGTCTCATCTAATCCTCTGTTTGGATATCCTGCAACGGAGGACGAGAGATGAGACTCTATTGCCGGGCCGTCGGACGGTTTAAACATTTCCTGTTCATGCGGGCGCGGTTCTAATGCTCAGGACAAAGTGGATGGTCCGATCCAGCTGGTCGGTGGATATTCGCTCCCGGAGTCCAGACACTTGTATTGCGTTCAAGGGCACGCATGATCTCCATCGATTGTGAGATTCCTATGACGAGGCCGAACACCGGTCAGAGCTTGATCCCATGCAAGGTACCCATATATGATGGGATAAGGTATGGTAATGTACAATCACATGAATGTAAGGTAATGTACTTGCCATTCTGCCAAGAATAACCGTACTTTTGCCGTGCGCTAGAGTATCTAAAGGTACGAGATCGGGCCGTAAAGTATTCGGACTGGCCCACCGTACAGATTCGGCCAACGTAACACCAAAAAGCTGGTAGAAGCTGCATTTGCTCGCACACTTCCTACGGTGGCCATTCCGAATACTTTTTGGCCCGACTTCGTACCTTCTGGACCAGTCCTGGCCTGAAACATTACTTACATAACATCTAACGTACTCGCCTTAAGGTATTGAACCCATCGATTTAAGGTAGGTGTCTTTGTGTAAGAGTACCTTTTCTGCATACTAGGTAGCTCCAAGTGACCTGTGTTGATCTCTCACAGCCTCTCTCGACTACCACAAAACGAAACCTGCTCTGCAGCTTCACATAATTACGGCAGTCCTGAAAGCGAATACTCGCATTGGTTGTACTATTTCCCTCCCAGTAGATGTTTCTCTCCTTAGTGCTAGCGACAGACTCACATATGTTCCTGTGATTGTGCGGTGAGACTGCTCTGGATCTCCGGTTTCCCTTGTAGGGCGTGCTCATATCCAGACCCTTTGCCGGATTGCATTTCATTCAAGACTCGTACGAATCCACTTGCTTGAGCCCAAGGAGTCTGTTTGCAGGCATTGAGAGCCTCCACTTGAAAAGATCTTTGTAAGGTATCGCTGATTGACTCTGATCTTGCCTCTCAAAAAGACATGATTACCTTTGATTCTCCCCATGTTTCTGCCCATAACATCATGCATATGCTTCAGTACAGCTTGAGCATCAACAACTTTTGGCGCAGCGGTAGGTTCATCTGTTTGTTTCAAGGTTGTTCAAAGACAAAGCATCTACGGATCTCTGCTCGGGCGGAAGATAGACAAGTGAAGGGGCAGTCTCGGCCTCGGAGGAATCCAGCAGAGGTGCTTCCACAGTGTCCATTATTTCGAGCTTTCAATTCCACATCCTGACCCACTTAGAACTAGGCAATAAACACAGAAATCTATGTCCTCTCATTGAAACATACGTTCCCAGCATAGCTCAAGCGCATGGAGTCGCCATCGTCAACCCTGACCGGTATGGGCCCCCCATTCTTCCCCAAACATTCTTCCCCAGATGCAGCCCATAAGGATAAGCAATCTTGCTGCAACTGGGCCAAGGCCATGTTTACTGGGCTTGTCCATCGTGGGAAGGTTGTCCATTATTGACCTGGCAATTTCATGTCATCAAACCCGCATTTTGTGTCTTGCTGTATAGGCTGGCTGCGTGGGTTGAGTGCAACGCAGCGGGTTGTAGGGCAGTTAATGGGTTGTTGGGTCACAACGTGGCTGCTGTGGGTGCAGAGGAGGATTACTGCCTCAGAACCCACAGTGACTTACAGCTCAGCCAGATATCGGTAAAAGAAGGTAGACTGGCCGTTTGGATTGTATAATGCAGTCGCGTGAACAGTCACTGGGGATGGCATTCTTCGGAAGAACCAAAAATCAATGTTTGTGATTTAATTGCTCTCACTCAGAATCGAACTGAGAATCTCCTCATTATCCACCATAAGTAATTACTAGTGAGGCGCTTTACCATTAAGCCATAAGAGCGACAAATTCAACAGGGCCAATATTACTTTATAACCGTAACAACTATTACGGAAGACTGAATCTAAACTTACCGACAACTGTTGCCCACGAATTCTATAGCCATGTAGGACCCGATTTCACGCGCGATCTATAGCTATGTAGGGCCTGACATCACACGCCTTTGATAGCTACGTAGAGTCTGATCTCACTCATGATTTATAGCTATGTAGGGCTCAATTCCAAGCGCAATTAAAAGCTATGTAGGCCCTAGTTCCACTCACGATTCATAGTTGTGTAGGGCATGACTTCCTGAATGATCTATAAGTAACTATGTAGGGTCTGATTTCACACATAGTTCATAGCTATATAAGACTCAATTTTACATATGATCTATAGCTATGATTTCAAATGCAATTTACACAGCTATGAATTGCGTGTGAAATCAGGGCCTACATAGCTGTAGACCATGCATAGAATCAGGATCTATATACCTATAGATCATGCGTGAAATCACGGCCTCCAATTTGATTCTCGATTTTTGGAATTTTTGATTGTCGGTAAGCTAGGTTCAGTCTTCCGGTTATACTTGGAGTGGCTACGGTACCGTTGGGACAGGATTTGGCCAGCCTCCAGATAAGGAGGAATTGGCAGATTACCGACGACACAGTACTAGGTAGAAGTTCAGTAGGATCCTCATAGACTCATACATTAGACATAGTTCGGGTTAAGTTTGCTGCGAGTCCTTGTTTACACTGGCAGCTTCAGTCGTACGTGTATGTGCCTGGGAGAATTGCAACACAGTGGTATTGCATCGGATTGCAATTACCACGTACCGAAGAAAGGGCTTGGTGCGACTATACACAGGCTGCCGATGCCCAGTGCATCTAATACATCTGTACATGCTGTTTTACATTGGAACAGTTACTGGACTCGTAAGCTCTGAAGCTTTGCTTCTGTTGCAATAACCTGGGAATAGTGAGCATGGCCCATCGAATCGGTACTGCCAGGAGACCAGAACTCACCTCGAGCGCCTGCTGTACCTCAAGGACCCTCCGTACCTCAGCCAGCCAGTCTTTGCTCAGGGTCTTCGCCCAGCCCTGAAGGCTGTTCATCTCTCTCGCCGCTTCGTCCAGATTGCCTTCCTCAAGCAGCGTTTCTGTCCGGGTCAACAAGCTCTCCACGTCGTCACCTACAGCAAGGCCCTTTTTCTTGAAAAGGACCTTGCTCAACATCATGCTTGCTGCGTGACTCGCGACGCCTGCTTCTTCGGGGAGAAGAGAAGCTTTGCGGACCTCGGTGGCCACACGACGGAAGCGATCAATCAGCTGAGCTAGCGTCGGTACGCCTCGTTGATATGCAGTCGGGTTTATCGACGCAATAGCAGCGTTGACCACTGGGTCATCTTCAGCCACTTCCTTGAGGGCCGCTAATTCTTTGATGAAAGGTGTTGGGCGGTCGGCCAACTCGAGAGTCGTTCGAACGGCATCTACGGCGACTTGGAGATGCTGGGTCTTGAGATTAGCATCGATGACAGAGTTCCATTCCGCGGCGAGCTTTTCAAGCTCTTCGACTTTGGAGGAGAGCTCGGAGAGCTTCCCAAGACGCCCATTGCGTTCCGTCTCCACGCGATCCTTGACTTCAGCGATGAACCTGCGTTTCATCTCAATGGCTTGTTCAAGAAGCTCGTTACGCAGGCGCTGCTCCGAAACCTGCTTTGATCGTTCGAGTTCGGTCTTGAGCTTTTCTTGATAAGACTCGGAGATCTTTTCTCGTTCAGCCTCGAACTCATCCTTCCACCGAGCTTCCTGATCTCGCATCTCTTCTTCCAGACGTTTGACGAGCTCTTTGGCAGCCTTGTCAAATTCTAATTGTATTGATTTGATCTTGTCATCGGCGGTCTTCTTCTCGGAATTTCTCAAATTCTGAATCTTTCCGCCAACTGCCGCCAGCTCTGCTTTGGCTTTATCCAGTGAAGGGGACAGCTGATCCGACGATTTATCGACTGTGAGAGCACCGATGATATCATTAACAACTTTTACAACGTCTTGTACGATCGGCTCGTCCGCATCGGTAACGCTCAATGGGTCGAGACGAGCGGGTCTCGCATGTGGTTCGTCCACTTCTGGCTTCATCTTTTGTCCAGACTCCTTATGCACCTTCTGGTCTGAGGCTGCCGTCTTTGGGACATCTGTTGGCTCTTTCGCAGGAGTTGGTTGAGGCGAATCCTTATTTGGAGTGTCTGTTTTCTCCTTCACAGGAGCCGGCTGATGTTGATCTTTCTTAACTTGCTCAACGGCCTCAGTCCTTTCCTTGGGTTGGGCGTCCGCAGGATGCTGCTTGGCCTCATCCACCTTGGGCTTCGGGTCGTTTGCATCCAAAGCACTCATGTGCCTTCCTTTGCGCTGCAGATCACTACCTTTATTCTCGTCTTCCGCGACTCTCCAGGAAATCCCACTCTTACTTGGTATTGTTACCTTACGGTCGGTTTGTCCAGCAGAGTGCACTACTCGCCTCGAAGGGTTTGTAGCGTTGGGGAATCGGCGGCGGTACTCTCGTTCCTCAAAGTAGAGCACAGCATCCTCTCCGAAAGGAACGTACTCCGTGAAAAAGTCGTGAAAGTTGTCCGAAACGAGGGAGTAGTAGACCCCTCCGCCATATCCTAAACCACCTAACAACAGCAGAGTAATCAAAAATCTCCTGAATCGTCGAGGTTTTCTTTTCGGCGGAGGTGGGGGCGGAGCATTGGGCGAGCCAGAAGGTGCGCTAGGAGTCGTGGGTGGAGGAGGCGGCGGGGGGTTCGGGGTCGAGGTTGGTGCTTGCAACTTGGGTTTCGGAGGAGGTGGTGGTACTAGTGGAATGCTTTGAGGCGGTATCGTAGACTTCTGAGTAAGGCTGTCAGAGGTTGCTGAAGCTGGAGATGCTATGATAATGGGGCCAGGAGCTGGCGGCGCTGGTCCTGCGGTGTTGGTACTTTGCGAGCCAGGTAGAACGACCGCGTCGGAGTCCTGGATACTAGGCTTCGAGGTTGAGCCTGGCCTCTTGGTGTCGGCCAAAAACCTCTGCACGTATTGTCAGTAGAAAGACCAACCCATTGGTCATGGCTGCTGATATTGTGCTCTAACCAAGAAATATCTCATACCTTGTTGGAAACCGAAGTTTTTCCCTCCAACCGGGGAAGCCATTGGACCCCACTCCTGGGTGCAAACGATCTACTTCCAATCCGCCGACCTTGGAGAAGACCGGCGCGCAGCATGACCGGCTGCGATATCATAGAAAACCGTTGCTCAGGAACGCGTGAGCTATCCGGAAGTTGAGTGCTTCGGGTGCTTGTGTCTGTAGCCGAGTAATTCAGGTGTAGGATACGCTAAGCCTAATTGGGAGCAGCAGTCAAGCTGGAGTGCTTCGTACGCAAAATACCAAAGTACTATATTATTATGGTGGTATCACAGCTTAGGGGTAGGGAGGGCTCAATAACTATTCTCCACCCAGGATACCCCGACGCTCCAGAAGCATCCGTGAGCGAGGAGGAGCAACTTCGCTGGATCACATAATCGAACCTGAGAGCCATACAAAGGCATTAGGTAGGACTATCTGGATATTAAACAGTGCGAACGAAGGACAGATGTATTTAAGGACATGGCAAACGCCTGATGCACCCCTTGAAAGATCTGAAACAGTGACAAGAACCTTACCTGAGAGCTGGTCGCACCTGACCATACCCTGGGACATCTTAACCAGATCGGACTACATAGGTAGTCCAAGTCTCGACAGCCCTGGAGCAGGAAGCTCCGGTCTACTTACGCGAGACGCCCAGAGCAACGTGATTAAAAAATAATGAGTGCCATGTAAGGTCTCGCTCTAGCAGTTGCATCCCCCCGCACCTTGAGTACCTGAAGCATCTGGCCGCAAATCAACACCGGGCCGTGGATTCGATCTCAGATTTCGTGCCCCTGCTTGTTCAATAGGGAGCTTGCGGGCGATTGCGGTGAACAGTTCCCGGACATTCTCCGCCGTCTTCGCTGACGTCTCAAAGAACAGTAATCCAGCCTCCGTCGCGTACCCTTGCGCGTCCGCCGCTGTGATGGCGCGCTTATCTGGGTGTTCCGTCACGAGATCAAGCTTGTTGCCAGCCAGAGCAATGATTATGTTCTCATTTGCTTGTCGTTGGAGTTCCTTCACCCATGCCTTTGCTTTATCCAGAGATGACTGGCCATTCATGGTCAGCGTGACCCTTAGAGGTAGACTTTGTAGCACTTACGGCCTGGGTGATATCATATACTACAACGGCGCAGTTTGCGTTCCTGTAGTACATCGGCGCTAAAGACTTATATCTTTCTTGCCCGGCCGTATCCCATATCTCAAACTTGACTGTAGTATTATCATCGAGAGCGATGGTTTGAGTCAAGAATGCGGCTCCGATAGTGGATTCTCGGTAGTCGTCAAATTGATCCTAGAAGGTCACCCTATGAGCTATATCCTTGGCCGCCCAGCTTGCCTTTCGTGAATGATAGGATATGCCATGATCTTACTTTGACGAATCTAAGGACTAATGAACTCTGGTCACGCAGGTCAGCTTTTCGGTTCCGAAGATATCAGGTATACTCGGCTAACCTTCCCAACAGCAGATTCGCCTTTCGTGACAAGGTCAGTAAATCCACTCAGATATCTTTGCGCAAGCGGCGGAAGAGGTACGAACCTAACAGGACCAGCTTGAACTGAGCAAATCGAACACCAGGCCGGACATTTGCAGGTCCTCTCGACGACATGCTGCAGAATGTTGAAATCCGAGGTACGCTTCAGGCGACTGAAGAGTTGGGGACGATTTGAGAGCGTAAAGGTGTATAGTAGAGGCTTAGAAGTCTGATGGACTAGAAGGAGGCGTTGTTTTGCTGGGAGTTGCGTTGACTTCACAGGGTTGTCAGTCAATCACTTGCTGCCTTTAGCGCATGACGAACGGCTTCAGCCACAAGGTGGCACTAACAATATCAACGGGAGCTTGGGCCACCGTGTTCGTTTACTCGTAAGTTACGGATCCAGGGTTTCCTTTTACTCAACACCGCACAATCACCTATGCTTGCTTTTTTTACATGATCTGGATCTGTTCCTGCTCGAATCGGTCTTGAAGTGTGGTGTTTTGTGTTTGGCAGCGAAGATGGCTTATACCCTTCCGTTCCGCGATATCAACGTCCATGCTTCTCCTTCTCGATATGCCTTCACGTCCCCTTCCGCTCCCTCCGCGCCAACGCTAGTCGTTGATAGACCGTCCGGAGACTTGCGGATGATCGATGGCACTCCAACAGGCGCGAAGCGAATATCCAGTATTGCTGGCATTCTCGGCATCATCAAGCTTAGACTAGGTACTGCCCTGAGGGATCTTACGCTTGCGCCTGCATTGAGATGCTGATCACAGACACAGACAAGTATATAATAGTAATCACCAAAGCTCAGCCAATGGGTCGGCTGAAAGGTCATATGGTCTATAAAGTGATTGCGACAGACTTCCTCCCCCTACACGAACGCGCGCTCCACGACCCGGATGAAGACACTTATCTCGCCCTTCTCAAGACCCAGCTCAAAACCGGTCCCATGTATTTCTCTTACTCGCTCGACATAACCAACAGCTTTCAAAGACAGTCTCAGGCAGATCTTACGGCACCTCTATGGAAAAGGGCAGATGATCGCTTCTTCTGGAACAGGTTCGTCCAGACAGATCTGATTGACTTCAGAACAGGTGGAGGAGGTGGTTTGGTTGGACGGCTACCGTATCCACAGCAGCCTGCTGTAGACCCATACATTCTACCAGTCATGTTCGGCATGATGCGAATCACACATACCAGGGTATACTCAACCCCGTTGACTTTCACCCTGATCACTCGGCGGTCGAGGCACAGAGCTGGGACAAGGTACTTCTCTCGAGGGATTGACGAGCACGGACACGTTTCGAATTACAACGAGACAGAACAGATAGTCATATTGAATGACAATCTAGGCAGTTTAGGGGGCTTTTCGGGCGACGGAACCATCCAGAATGGCAAAGTTGGAGGGGACGGACAGGAGCTGCAGGTTCTATCATATGTTCAGACGAGAGGAAGTGTGCCGGTGTACTGGGCCGAGGTCAATGATCTCCATTATGTGCCTAAACTCCAAGTCCGAGGAGTTGAGACCGCAGTGGAAGCCGCAAGAAAACATTTCGATGAGCAGATACGACTGTACGGTGATAATTACCTTGTGAACCTAGTCAATCAGAAGGGAAGGGAAGTCCGGGTAAAAAACGCTTATGAGCAGATGATCCGGACTTTACTCTCATCTCCCACAGAGAATACAGCAGCCGACCGCCTCTCGGACGAGAAACATCGCAAAATCGAATCGACCCAAAGGAGACAGGAATATGACCGTCTACACTACATATACTTTGACTTTCACAACGAAACAAAAGGGTTGCAATGGCATCGTGCGCAACTTCTTTTGGACCAGCTCACGGAAGGCCTTGTCAAGGCGCAATACTTTCGTGGAGTCGACATGCCCGGTGACCCCACGGGACGCTTGGAGGTGCGGAATATGCAGAGCGCCGTCGTTCGCACGAACTGCATGGACTGCTTGGATAGAACCAATGTGGTCCAGAGCATGTTAGGACGGTGGATCCTAACCAGACAGCTCACGGACTTGGGTATTTTGCAGCGTGGACAGTCAGCTAGTGACGACACCAGATTTGAGGACGTCTTCCGAAACGTCTGGGCGGATAACGCCGACGTTGTCTCGAAGTCATACTCCGGGACTGGTGCACTGAAGACGGATTTTACGAGAACGGGAAACAGAACGAGAGCCGGGATGGTGCAGGATATGAACAACTCGATTACCCGCTACCTCCGAAATAACTTCGCGGATGGCCCTCGACAAGACGGGTTCGACCTCTTCCTCGGGACGTATCTGCCATCGACGTCAAACATCGGCAGCACGTTGCTGTTTGTGGACCGAAGACCCGCCTTCATCCAAGCCATGCCTTATGTCCTCGGCGCAAGCATACTTATGATCATGTTAGCTGCGCTCACGCAACGTATTCCTTCCTCGGCTGTATGGCCG
>QQTW01002570.1_pt1 | contig 13229 bp, 11 predicted proteins | sample 1904831 | NCBI WGS metagenome assembly QQTW01 (sample SAMN09435610, study PRJNA476489) | Subsurface metagenome, whole genome shotgun sequencing project. | reverse complement strand
AGACGAAGACAAAGACGGGTGGAAAGCTCATTGGGACCTGCTTGTGGCTTTAGCAATTCTTGTAACCCTCTTGGTACTCGAATATGGCTTTGGTGTAGAACTGCCAAAGATTGCGGCACTTGCTATTAACCTCCTGGCTTATCTTCTAGCTGGTCGTAAGGTCTTAGATCTTGCTTTCCGAAAGGCAAGGCGTAGGGATTTCTTCAACGAATTTGTGCTGATGAGTGTTGCCACCATTGGAGCATTTTTAATAGGAGAATATGAAGAAGGTGTTGCTGTAATGGTTTTCTACCAAATTGGTGAGTGGTTTCAGGATGCTGCTGTCAATAGGGCTAAGAGAAATATTAAAGCACTCCTCGACATTCGACCAGACCAGGTTACCGTTTTTAGGAATGGTACCCCTCAGACCTTAAACCCTTCCCAAGTGGAACTGGGAGAAACCATACAAATCAAGCCTGGTGAAAAGGTAGCGCTTGACGGTGAACTGCTTTCTGAGAACGGCTCTTTTAACACGGCAGCACTCACTGGTGAAAGTAAACCGGACACTAAGTATAAAGGTGAACCTATACTTGCCGGTATGATCAACCTGAACACAGTAGTGGAAGTCAAGGTGAATGCACTGTTTAAGGATAGTAAACTGAGCCAGATCCTAGCCATGGTGCAAGATGCCACTGCCCGCAAATCTCAAACTCAGTTGTTCATATCAAGGTTTGCAAAGGTGTACACGCCCATAGTTTTCTTTCTTGCTGTAGCAGTGTGCTTTGTACCATATTTTTTTGTTTCCTCATATGATTTTCAGACTTGGTTTTACCGGGCTCTGGTTTTTCTTGTCATTAGTTGCCCGTGCGCATTGGTGGTTTCCATCCCCTTGGGATATTTTGGAGGTATAGGATTAGCCTCCAAGAATGGCATTTTGTTCAAGGGGGGCAACTTTCTGGATGTGATGACGCAAGTTGACACGGTTGTAATGGACAAAACAGGCACTTTAACAAAAGGCGTATTCAAAGTGCAACAGGTTGTTCCTAAGGGATTTGAAAAAGAAGAATTGCTCAAAATAGCATCAGCTTTGGAGCAGCATTCAACACACCCGATTGCCAAGGCTGTTACTGAGTACGCTAATAGGGTTTATGAAGGGTTACAAACAGCCAATATTGAAGAGGTCGCCGGCCATGGGCTGAAAGGCACCGTCGACGGGAACGAAGTGTTGGCAGGAAATGCAAAGCTCCTGAGAAAGTACAATATCTCCTTTCCGCCAGAAGTGGAGCAAATAGTAGATACCATTGTTGTTGTAGCAATTGGCGGCAAATATGCTGGTTATATTACCATAGCCGATGAAATAAAGGAAGATGCGCAAATAGCAGTTAATGCTTTGCACCAACTTCGGATCAAGACCGTAATGCTCTCCGGAGACAAACAATCAGTAGTTGACCAAGTGGCAAAAACCTTGGGTATTGATGAAGCGTATGGCGGTTTGTTACCCGAAGGCAAAGTTGAAAAAGTACAAAAGCTCAAAAATGAAGGTCGTAAGCTTGCATTTGTGGGAGATGGTGTAAATGATGCACCTGTCGTTGCGCTAGCAGATGCTGGAATTGCAATGGGTGGCTTGGGCAGCGATGCAACCATCGAAACGGCAGATATAGTAATACAGAATGATCAGCCTTCAAAAATTCCTGCTGCTATCAAGGCAGGGAAGGTGACCAGAAGCATTGTTTGGCAAAATATTGTTCTTGCAATGGTGGTAAAAGTTATTGTACTTATTTTAGGTGCAGGTGGTGTTGCTACCTTGTGGGAGGCGGTAATCGCCGATGTAGGTGTTGCCTTGCTGGCAATCTTGAATGCGGTGAGAATTCAGCGTATCAAACTTTAAAATAACCAAAAACAAAAAAGCACTCAGATTTGTTTCCAATTTAGGTCAGATAGCAACTAGGATGTTTTTTGCAGCTTCATTACTTAATGTGATGGAGCTCTTTTTATGTATAATGGTTACTGATTTATCAAAATCCTCAATCTCTTCTACCTGTAGTGTGCCGCCGATTGCCAATCCAACTTTATCCAAATACTTTAAAAATTCATCAGAAGAATTTGCAAGCCTCACTATAGTGACATTATGCTTAATAGGAGCTACGTTTAACGGTAACGATTCAACTTTTTTTATTTGTCCATTCTCATCGGGTATGGGATCGCCATGCGGATCAAAGGCAGGATAGCCCAAAAATGCTTCTAAACGCCTTACCAGATCTTCTGATTCGATATGCTCCAACTGTTCTGCCAAGTCGTGCACCTCGTTCCATTTATAATTCAACTTATCGACCAGGAAAACCTCCCAGATGCGGTGTTTTCTGATAATGGACAAAGCCCTTTTTTTCCCTTGGTCTGTGAGCTGAATGGATTTATCAGGCAAAATAGTAACCATGTCTTTGGTATTCAGCTTCCTTATCATTTCTAAAACGGATGCAGGGTTCAGATTCAATGCCTTCGACAAGGCTATGTTATTTACCTTTTGTGCTTGCCTGTCCTCTAGTTTGAACAGCGTTTTCAAGTAATTCTCCTCAAAATGTTGGGCAAAATGCTGCATATCCAAAAGTACAAGGGTTATCCTGATAAAAAAATTTGGGTTACCAAATAAATTATTTTGAACTTACCAAATTTTAATACCTTTAAGACAAACCCTCTGCTATGAAGAATAAGCTTCTGGTATTATCTGGCTTAGCTGTTTCCATGATAATTTACCTATCCTGTAGCAAGGTTTTGCCTAAAGCTCCTGGTGACGATGAGATATTGGACGGCCCGGTGGAAGGATTAAGCACAGAACAGAAAAAGCTATTCATCAGGGGGGATATAGCATTTAATGACGAGGTATTTACAAAAGAAACTGGTTTGGGTCCAATCTTCGTTGCTACATCTTGTGGCACCTGTCACGCCGGAGATGGTAAAGGGCATCCCTTTTCTACCCTTACAAGGTTTGGGCAAAGTGATACGCTGAGTAATCATTTCCTTCACTTAGGGGCACCACAATTGCAGCACAGGGGCATTACAGGATTCCAGCCAGAAACAATTCCTGCAGGTGCAACGTTCTCGAGCTTTACTCCACCTGCAAATACAGGTTTAGGCTTTTTGGAGGCGGTACCAGATGCAGCTCTCTTGGCCCTTGCAGATGAGACGGACGCGGATAGTGACGGAATTTCTGGACGCCCGAATTGGATCAACATTCCTTCTTACAGTATCACCAAGCCGGGATCCATTGTCAGAAATGGGAAATACATCGGCCGGTTTGGAAAAAAAGCAGCTGTGTACGATTTGCTGCAACAAACGATTAATGCTTATAACCAGGATATGGGTATTAACTCCTCATATGAACATTTTAGTACTTATAACGGGCAGGATGCGGATCCAGAAGTAACCAATCAAACTGTTCAGGATGTGGTATTCTACCTACAAACTTTAAAGGCACCTATTCAACGAAATCAGATTGAATTCCAGGTTCAAGCTGGCAAGCAGATATTTATGGAATTGAATTGTGGGAAATGTCATGTGCCCCAACTACAAACAGGCAGCTTCCCCATTGCTGCCCTTTCCAACAAAATCTTCGCACCGTATAGTGACTTTTTACTCCACGACATGGGACCTGGACTAAATGATGGTTATACAGAAGGAACAGCGATGCCGGCAGAATGGCGTACACCACCCTTATGGGGATTAGGCCTATCAAGAAACTCACAAGGCGGCGGGTACTTCTTATTGCATGATGGCAGGGCAAGAAGCATTGAACAGGCTATACTACTACATGGCGGCGAAGCCGAAAAAAGTAAAGTGGCATTCCAAAGTTTATCTGACTCAGATAAATCCAAGATTATCAAATTCCTTGAATCACTATAAAATGGATAGAAGAAAATTTATTAAAAAAAGCTGCACTGCCTGCTTATCCATCACTGCCATCTCAGCATTTGCGAGTGGTTGTGTTTCTACAAAATATATTTCTGGAAAGCTGGGCAAGGATGGGATTACATTGAATAAGGAGGACTTCAAGGTTAAGCAAAGAGGAGGCACGGCTTACAGTTCTTTTATCATTGTAAGGAATGATGCTTTAAAGTATCCCATCTGTTTGTACAAAATAAACGAAGAAAAATACACCGCACTATGGATGCGATGCACCCACCAGGGGACCGAACTACAAGCTTCTGGTGATGTGCTCCAGTGTGCTGCTCATGGCAGCGAATTCAACAATAAAGGGGAAGTCAGAAATGGTCCCGCTAATACGGCTTTGAAAACGTTTCCAGTTATAGTAAACAATAATGAAATCTTCATTGATTTAAGAAAGCAATCATGAAATACCTTCATATACTCCTTTCTGCCCTTATGTTTTCTTCCGGACTCAAAGCCCAAATTGATCCAGAATTATTAAGGACCCCTGGAAAGGTATCGGATAGTCTCAAGTTAAATATGGATGCGGTATATAACCGTCCGTTTAATCAGGCAGGTAAGCTGCCGGTTGCATTAGGTGGATATATGGAGGCTAATTACCAATACTTAGGTCAAGACGGGGTAACGGAAGGGCACCAGTTTCAAATGCGCAGACTTACGCTTTTTGTCTCTTCCTCCATTGCAAGGAGAATGAAGTTTTTGACAGAGATCGAATTTGAAGATGGCACAAAAGAGATCAACATTGAATTTGCCTCGCTTGATTTTGAATTTGCACCATTGCTCAACCTGAGAGGCGGAATCATCATGAATCCAATAGGTGCTTTCAATCAAAATCATGACGGACCTAAATGGGAGTTTGTAGATAGGCCGATATCTGCTACGCAAATGTTACCTACTACTTTTAGCAATGTAGGTTTTGGTGTATTTGGAAAGAAGTACGCAAAGGATTGGGTATACGCTTATGAAGCGTATTTGACAAATGGCTTTGATGAGAGCATCATCGAAAACGGGGAAAACAGAACCTTTCTTCCGGCAGTAAAAGAGAATGCGGAACGCTTCGAAGAAAGCTTTAATGGTAGCATGTTGTTTACAGGAAAAGTTGCCTTGCGGAACACTAGGCTGGGAGAAATTGGCTTATCCTACATGGGCGGAGCTTATAATAAATTTCAGGATGACGGAATGGTATTCGATAAAAAGAGGAAGGTCAACGTTTATGCGATTGACTTTAATACAGTATTGCCTACTAAAACCTTTATCAATGGAGAATGGGCCTTTATAAATGTAGATATGCCTGAAACTTATACCGAGCAATTTGGAAGAAAGCAGCAGGGAGGATTTGTTGATATTGTCCAACCCTTAATAAGCAAGCCATGGTTTGGCTTTGAAAATTCTACCCTTAATGCAGCTGTCCGGCTGGAATATGTAGACTGGAACAGAGGAAGTTTTAAGTCAACTGCAGGCAAGATTGCAGATCATGTATATTCCATTATTCCTGCGCTAAGCTGGAGACCAACAAGCCAAACAGTATTCCGCCTTAACTACCGGTATAACTTGCAAACAGACTTTCTAGGTAATCCACCTTCTAAAATGGCAGGATTTCAGGTTGGGTTATCCACGTACTTCTGATTACCTTTTGAACATAAAGGTTGTTTTCCGCATAATCAATCTTGTTGCATTGAAGAACCTAGAGATTCATTATGCGTCTCCAGGTTCTCAGTGAATAAATATTATATTCTCACTTTAATTCCCCCATTCACCACAAAGCCTTCTAGTGGAGCGTAGATATCCCTGAAAATAGGATTGTTAATGGAGCCAGTGTAGATGGTGTCAAACTTGGTTTGCCGGGTATTGGTAAAGTTCTCGAAGTTGACAAAAAGAGAAAACTTCTCCCAAACTTTTTCTCCCATCAGACCCATGATCCAATACGACTTACCAGTAGCACCATCGCTAAGACGCTGAGGGCTGAAGTAATAGGCTTCCAATCCCAACTTCAGTTTCTCCTCCTTTTCAAACATCAGCACGTTATTCAATCTGTGCCGTGCAGTCAAAGGAAACCACTCCTTACGGCCATTAAAATGCGTATTAACATCTGCATAGGTATAGCCTACAAAGAGCTTAAAATCGCCGTACGTAAGCCTTACGTTGGTCTCCATACCCTTGGTGTCAATGTTACCAAATGCATTTACAAACTCCGATCCCGCACTATTGTTAGTTAGTACCAATGGCCGATTCAGTCGTGTATAAAAGAATAGTTGATTAACGAAGAAGCCCAAATCGCCGAAGTTTGTACGGTAATTTACATCCACGTTGCTACCAATGGATCGCTCATTTTGTGCCGTAACGGTGTTGATCGGTAGAATATTCTGAAACTGAATACGCTCTGATTCTTCATTGAATACAGTTGGGGTTTTATAGCCAAAACCACCACCAATACGTGCTGTCACCTTGGGAGAGAACCGCAGCATGGCAGAGAGTCTAGGTAATAGTTCAAAGCCATACTCACTCACGTAATCTCCACGTAGCCCTGTCTCCAGCGTAAGGAAGTTGCTGGGTGACCACTGGTTCTGCACAAATACACCATAAGTATTGTAATGGTAGTTGCGCAGTGGACCGGCGGTTTGCTGCCGTTCGTTGAAGTCATCGGTTAGGAAATTTGCTCCCACGATCCAGTCCGACTTTTCACCCTGATTGCTATAAGTAAACTCTGAAAAGCCGGATTGCTGAAGTCCCTTAAACTGGTAGGAAGGAATGGCAATCTGCCGATCAAAGCGGCTGTAACTGTTCTTAAAATTCAGTGCTGCACGATCACTCAGGCGGTGCGTTACACCCAATTGAGTGGTAAAGCGGTCCGTGTTATTTTCTTCAAAATACCCCAATGTCCCTTTTTTAATGTAATCCATTGAACCACCCACACGATCTTCAGTAACATAGCTGAAGCCTACATTGGCAGTAGTGTTCTTGCCATACAAGAAGAGCCTGGGGTTAATGGTATAGCGTTCGAATTTAGGAATTGCGGTAAAACCGATCCCTGCTGGGTCAAATGGACGACTGGTGTTTCGGGACCCGAACACCGTTAAGCCTACCCTGCCGTACTTCTGGCTGTAAAAGCCACTCAGGTCTAAACCACCCGCGGTAGTGGCATTGCCAAGGAAGCTTAGTTCCCGGCTGTCTGTCGGCACCTTGGAAACCAGGTTCACAAGCCCCGCAATGGCTCCACCACCATACAATGTTGAAGATGATCCTTTGATCACTTCTACCTGGCGCAGATCCAGCGGTGCGATCTGCATAATACTCAGACCACCAGAAAAACCTGCGTATAGGGGAAATCCATCCCGCAATATCTGGGTATATCGCCCATCCAGGCCTTGGATGCGTATGCTGGAGTTGTAAGACGTAGCTGAAGTTTGCTGGGTTTGAATACCCGTGCTTTCATTAAGCATCATCCGGATGTCTCCGGGCTTCATATTACCCTTTTCGGTAAGCTCTTCTCCTGAGATTACTTCAATGCGGGTGGGTGTGTTTGCAATAGTGCGGCTGGTCCGTGTGGCCTGAACCACCACCTCTTCTTCCTCATGCTCCTCGTCGCCACCTTCCAGTAACACTTCAATGGGTTCGCCTGATGCTTGCGGAACAGAAACAGAAATCTGCTGTTCTTCAAAACCTACGAATGACACGGTTACCGAATAAGTACCTGGTGCCACGTTGTTAAAAGTGGCCACGCCTGAGCTGTCGGCTACAACGGTTCTATTGAGGGTTGCTATAGTGACAGTAGCGCCAATCAAGGCTTCTTTTTCTTCTACATTCTTTACAGATATCTTTAATTTATGCAGGGTGTCTTGTGCATAGGTACCGATACATGCGATCAGCAGCACTATGCACAGCAATAGTACTTTTTTCATCTGTTGATTTAAAAGATGCTACGAAATAAATTGTCCAAATGTGTCTGGCACGAAACAATTAGACAGTTCGCGGCGGTTGCCAGGGAGAAATGGCGTAGGCTGACGAAATAAAGTCGAAATCGGCTACAAGATATTGAGGGTTGTACTCAGCTGGTACAGGTAGGGTGATCGGTTTCTCCATCAGAGTAAAACCTGGGCAGCCAGTACAAGCGAAAAAAGGTGAACAGCCACCACCGTCATCCCCTTTTCCGTGATCAGATTTGGAAGTGGCGGTGATCTCTTCTTGGCAATCATCTTCTGTGCAGCAGGGCGTAAAGGCTGCTACAGCTACGATGATCAATAATATGAAAGCCAAAATTTGTTTCACAGTGTAAAATTAGATTTAATCTGTATAACTACCCGCAGCAAGGTTTTTCAAGTTGAATCGGTGGACATTTGACGGTACCATAGCTGCAAAACACACAACAATCACCTTCCTGTGGTTTTAAAACTCTTTCACAGCTCTCACATTTATAAAAGTACTGACAGGCGTCCGTAGGCATTTCTTCCTCTTTCGGGAAGCCACAGTTGGGACAGGTGATCACCGATTTAGTTGTTACTTCCATTTGTTTCCAGTTTCGTGGCTACAACGTGGTAACCTGTTTTTGCAAAGGCAGCCTGAAGGTGCTGCACGTTCGTCTTTGTTTCATCGAAGCGAACCACGGAGTTTCGCTTTGGGTAGGATGTAATCGACTCCAATACTCCGTTTACCTTAGCCAGTTCACTGTTGACATGCGCTTCACAACCCCCACACGTCATACCCTTAATGGTAAAAATCACCGTATGTATATTTCCTCTTTCAATTACTGCCGCCTTCTGGTATGGTGGTTTTGGGTAAAGTTCTTTTGCATAGTATGGAAAAGCTATTACCAGCACCGTTGCTACCGTAATCAATAGAAGAAATGCCTTGGAAGCCAAAAATGATTTCTTTTGGACTGTACAATTTCCATCGGCACAGTACGAAGCGGCTTTGTCGGTTCTCAAGGACAGCACCCAGGCAAACCCTAAAGCCAGAACGGCTACGCCGATTAAATAGGGCCTAAACGGTTCTAACCACGCCATTGAGGATGCGGCACCAGAGGCACCCGCAACTAACGCAATCAGCGGAGTGATACAGCACAATGAAGCGGCAAAAGCAGCCATCAGGCTCACACTGGAAGCAGCACTTTCGTTTTTCATGCGGCGCTTATGTTTTGAGGGTTGGTAATGGTAATGTGCTGAAACAAAGGCTTAAGAATATGTAGCTGTTCTGCTGTCAATGAATAGAAGATGGTTTGCCCTTGTCTTCGGCTCTGAATCAGGTTACCATCCTTCAGCTTACGAAGATGCTGGGAAACAGCGGGAATCGTCATCTGAATAATGTCACTGAGATCGCACACACAAAGCTGGCCTTCTTGATCCAGAAGATAAAGGATCTTCAGGCGAACGTCATTGCCAGCCAAGCTCAGGATCTGACTCAACTGAGTAAGGGAATGATTTACCAATTGGACCTTTTTCTGGCATTCCTTAATGAGTACAATATCTGCAAATGCGCGGCTACAACTATGCTCCATTAAGCGAAATTAGTTATTTAAGCAAATACTTAAATAATAGTAAGAATTAAATAAACTTTGCAGACACCCCACCGCCAAATCATTTTTGTCAAAACTGTAGCTATGTTGTCTCAAGAACTCACAGGTGACCTTAATAAACGATTGAAATTCATCAAAGGCCAGATCGATGGCATTATCCGTATGGTGGAAGAAGGCAGGGACCCCGATCAGATCTCCAACCAGTTCAAAGCTGCCGACCAGGCGCTCCAGAAAGCCCACTTTCTGTTACTGGACGAAGTATTCCGTAAAAGTCTTGCGCTGAAGCTGGTTCAGGTTATGAACGCATGCCCAGGCAATTGTCCAGATGCACAGAAAATAGAGCTGTTGAAAGAACAGTTCCCGATCCTTCAGGAAGGTGAGCTGGGCGCTAAGATCAAAGAGATCCATGAGATCGGTGACCGGCTGGCTAAATACAACGAAGAGCATCCCGAAAATTCTTCCAAATAGATTTGGTGGACACCCCAGGTGCCGTTCCATCTTTGGTTTATCAAATAAAAAATCAAATGGAACATAAAAGAATAATCGAAGTTTTTACCGCTGGTTGTTCGGTGTGCACACCTACCGTCGATCTGGTGAAAAGCATGACCTGTTCATCCTCTGAGGTAATCGTTTATGATCTCTCCCAATCCTGTGACGGCCAGGTATGCATAGAAAAGGTGAAACAATACGGTGTTAAGTCACTACCAGCGGTGGCGGTGAATGGTGTGCTGCTGGCTGCTGCCAAAACCAGAGCGTATCGGTTGACCAGTTAACAAAAGCTGGTTTGGGAGTACGAGTTTTAGTTTAATCTAACAACATTCACCTTAGTATTTATATGGCAACGGAAATTGTTCAATTGAAAGTATCGGGACTCATGTGCTCCTTTTGCACCATGAGCGTAGAAACCGCTTTAAAGCGCTATGAGGCCATAAAAAGCGTAATGGTTAATCTGGTGCATGGTATTGTTCTGGTGGAAGCAGACACCGCTAAAATGCCTAAGGAGGCAATTGCAGAGGCGGTGGAGAAGTTGGGTTATGATGTATCGGCAACAGAAGTGCAGCAATACCAGACAGACGAATCCCTGTTTAAACTAATCAAGCAGCGCGGAGCCATTGGCATGGCTGTCTCTATACTGGATCTGCTGATAGATCCGATCAACCTGTTTGGACTACCCCGGCAGTTTAGAGCCTGGTTCAGCTTAGCTGTGGCCACTTTTGTGCTCTTTTGGGTGGGTTATCCAGTGTTGAAGAAAACGATTTTAGCGGCGCGGCAAAGGGTAATCAACGCCAACGTACTGCTCTCCACTGGTGCCTGGGGTGCGTACATTATCGGCATACTTTCTCTTTTCAACCCGATCTGGCCGAACTTTTTACCTGTGGCGGCATGGCTGATGTCCCTACACCTGTTCTTTGCATACTTCAAGCTGGATACCCGAAAAAAGGCTGCGGATGCGGTGCGTAAGCTGCTTACCCTTCAGCCGTCCAAAGCTAGGGTCCTGCGGTTCGGTGAGCTAACAGAGGTACTTACGGAAGAGGTGTTGGTGGGAGAAACCTTTGAGGTTAGACCTGGAGAACGAATACCACTGGATGGTGTGGTATTGGAAGGCACCAGCAGCGTGGACGAATCTAGCTTCACTGGTGAGTCAACCCCTGTATTTAAGCAAGGGGAAACGGAAGTGATCGGGGGGACTATGAATCTGGATGGTGCACTGCGCATCAAAGTCACCAAAAGGAGTACGGAAAGTTTTCTGAGCCAGATCGTTCAAATGATGAGTGGGATTAATGAACGCAAGCCGCCAGTTGAACTGTTGGCTGACCGCCTGATGAACTTTTACGGCCCTGTTGTGTTTGTTGTAGCATTTTTGGCCGCTTCTGGCTGGTTGCTGCTTACTGGCAACTACCAGACGGCTGTACTGGTACTCATCACTACCATTATCATGGGTTACCCTTGTGCCCTGGGCATAACTACCCCAATGCTTGCTGCAATTGCGGGCGGCAAGGGCATATCCATTGGCCTTTTGGTAAAAGCAAGCGAGGTGTTTTATGGCCTCTCTAGGGTTAATACTATAGCTTTTGATAAAACAGGCACCCTCACTTACGGAAAGCCAACCGTGATCGATGTTGTGCCCTTTGGCATGACTGAAAGCCAGCTGCTTTCCCTTGCCGCAGCAGTAGAAGAAAAATCAGAGCATCCGCTGGCGCAAGCAATAACCTTTTATGCCCACCAAAATAATATTGTACAGTTAGCCGTCTCACAATTCAAAGCTGTAGCGGGTAAAGGAGTGGTGGCAACAGTGGAAGGTAGTAGGTTAGCAATTGGTAACCAGCGGTTTCTGGTGGAGCACGACACCACAATAGACGGACAAGCTCAAGATCAGATCGCAGACTTCAGTAAACAAGGCAAAACAGTAGTGGGTGTCGCCCTTAATAATATTCTGGTGGGGTTGTTTGCACTTCAAGATACACCACGTCCCAATACGGCCAAAGTGATTAAGCAGATCAAAGCCAAGGGTATCAGAACGGTAATGCTGACAGGAGACTCCAGATTTGTGGCAGAAGCGGTTGCCCGTGAAATTGGAATAGATGAAGTTAGGGCCGAACTGCTACCTGAAGACAAAGTACGGGCAGTTGAAGAACTTCAAAAGAAAGGATTGGTGGTGCTTACCGTCGGTGATGGGATCAACGATGCGCCAGCACTTGCGCAAAGTGATGTGGGTGTAGCCATTGGTGCGGGTACGGATGTAGCTATTGAATCAGCGGGCGTGATCCTGATTGGGGACCGCCTGATCGATGTTCTGAATGCAGTGATCCTGGGTAAAGCAAGCTATCGTACGCTAACCAGCAACGTGGTGATTGCCGTTATTTTTAATATCGTTGGGATGTTGCTGGCTGCTCTGGGCTTTATTACACCAGGGATAGCTATTGTGGTAATGATCGTAAGCATCTTTGCCATCCTAGTAAATACATTGAAGGTAAGATCACTGAAGCTGGAGAGCATTGAGACCAGTAACGAAAAAGCACTGGTTCAATCTGAATTTAAGGTCACCAATATGGTGTGTGAGGGTTGCGCCCAGAAGATCACCTCTGAGGTAACCAAGCTACCAGGTATTAAAGGGGTTAGACCAAAGGTTTTCCAGAAGCAAGTAGTAATTAGCTATGAAAGCGACAAGGTAACCCAAAACCAGATTAAAGAAGTAATCAACAATTCAGGCTTTAACGCTATTGAAATATAATCATCCCCAAACCAGTAATATGAATATCATCACAACATCAAAGGCTCCAATATTAACAGCGGTTCTACTGTTTGCTTTTGCACTAACCTCATGCGCACAGCAATCCCAAAAAGAAAAGGTACCGACTACAGCCAGTATCACAGCTGCTACCAAGAAAGTAATTATTCCCATTGATGGTATGTCCTGTGCGTCATGCCAAGGCAACGTACGGAAAAACCTCAAAGGAACGAATGGTGTCAGTGCCGTGGTAGTAAGTCTGGAGCACAGAAATGCTACCGTCACATTTGATAGCATGTTTGTAAGCACCCAGCAGCTGGTAAATAAAATTAATGGGATTGGTTACACCACTGGTAAACCAAAAGAAAGTAAGCAATGAGTTTTGAAGCATTACTGGAGAGTTTTCGTTCTACGCTTACAGAAGGCTCACTGTTGAGCTTTCCCATTGCCGTGTTGGCTGGGGTTGTGGCGAGTGGAATCTGCCCTTGTACACTACCAGTTGGGGGATGATTATATTTCAATAGCGTTAAAGCCTGAATTGTTGATTACTTCTTTAATCTGGTTTTGGGT
>QQTW01002569.1_pt1 | contig 13233 bp, 18 predicted proteins | sample 1904831 | NCBI WGS metagenome assembly QQTW01 (sample SAMN09435610, study PRJNA476489) | Subsurface metagenome, whole genome shotgun sequencing project. | reverse complement strand
CTCGAGTGTATCCCTTCAGTCCTCCGAGCCGGATATGAGCGGAGGTGGGAGCTAATAGCGAGCTACGTTCAGGGCTTGCAAGCGCTGAGCACCGTGTGGCTATGGCAAGGATCGCAACTGAACAGTCTTCGAAATGGCTTGACGTCGACCCATGGGAAGCCATCCAAAAGGACTACCAGCCTACAGCCGTTGTACTCGACCACTTTGATCATGAGATCAACGTGGTGCATCGGGGTATTTCAATAGGAAATGGCGAGAGGAAACCTGTGAAGATCGTTCTGCTTGCAGGCGCTGATCTCATCCAGACCATGAGCACCCCTGGTATGCCACCAGTTCTCTAACATGCATTATGTTTGCTTCTTGGATTTCACGAATATTGACTCACCAAGAACGAATGATGTATTGAGAATTCATGTTGCCATCATGCGATGCTGACGCAATGTGCGATAGGCGTCTGGAGCCAAGAAGATCTGGACCACATCCTGGGTAGATACGGGGTATTCATTATCGAGAGAACAGGTACTGACATCGACGATGCTCTCGCGGCTTTGACCCAATGGCGACACAATATCTGGGTAATACAGCAACTCATACAGAACGACGTTTCGAGCACAAAGATCAGGCTGTTCTTGAAGCGCGAGATGAGCGTTAGATATTTGGTGCCGGCACCTGTGATCAGCGTGAGTTTCTACAAGTACGACTTGCCGTGCCGCTTCGGCTGATGGGGTAGCAGTATATCGAGGCGCACGGGCTTTACGACGACGACGGCGCATCTTCAAGCATACACGATAAAGACAAAGAGTCCAAAGGCAATCTGGTTGCTGAACAGTCATTGTCCGGATGAGGCACGATTAAGGAGTCAGGCCTCCACCAAGGCCCGTTCATATTGAACCTCACTAGCTCGATGACTTGCCCCGAGGATTGACCACGGCAAAAGGAGTACAAGCCAACGCAGAATCATCCAACACCAGTTCATTCACTACCCCGCAGCTACTTGTCGAGTCGATCCCTGGACTGATCTCGGAAAGTTCAGTGTTGCTTCTAGTGGGCAGGCATATCCCCCAATTGGATATGTCTAGCTGGAGGGTTTGCCATGAGGCCTTGTAGCCGCTCACGCATTCCCTCTGGGGAGGCATTTGACGTTCGAGTTCCATTGCAGCATGTTCGACGTCCTGTTTCAGACTTCCATGAGAACTTGATTCACGGATACCATGACAGAGCATGACATTGCGGTCTCGAAAGATCCTGGGTCTGTTTTGCCATGAGTAGAGCCTCCCAGATATAGACTACATTTGACTATGAGACATATCAGAATTACGGAACAGTGAGCATCTCCTAGCACATGTTGGTCGTGGGGGACTGTTCGAGGCTTGAGATCCACTGCGGGTCGCCTTCTCTGACCTTGGGATAAGCTTCGCGGCATGGCGCCATAACGCCACTGCCTCGGCCGCTATCTTAGCTGCAGATTATGCCAAGAATATGCCGAGCGATCATGGTCGATCATTCAGGAACGTCTAGTTCAGTGCCTTTACCGCCGACAAATCTTTATCCACGAGGAGCTCCTACTCAAGAAAGTAATAGCTGCTGTTGCACGTCATTATATATCTGCACACTACCGGTGACTAGAGCTACCAGGTTATTCTACCGATTCATAATTACACATCTCAAAACCGCTCGAACACAATTGGTGCCGGTTGATGAGCAGGTCGTGAGCCATATTGTCAGACACTGTTATACTTCCAGATTCCCAACCAACTAGTTCATACCTCGAAAATGGACGAGTTCGCTCAAACACGTGCCCCAGATGACCTGTTTGATGATGACTTCACGCCCATCGCCGAATCCGAGCCCGTTCTCCAAGAATTCGTACAGACCTCCGCGCCTCAGTCCCACAGAGGGCGCAACGATCACGCAGGGGTGGGGAGAAGGGGACGTCCAATGCACCAACAGCATACTTCTTCCATCCCGAGAACAGCAGTGTCTGCCACAGATACCACCATCTCTCCAACTGCCGATACACCTATCACTGAGCCGGACGCTGCACCAAAAGCGCCATTAGCCGTACGCGGCGACCGCTCAGCAACCGGCGGCAACGCCAAACCCAAACTCACCGAAGAGGAACTCAGCAATCGGTTAGCAGCCGCGAAATTGAATAATCAGAGACGTGAAGAGGCGCACCGACTAGCCGAAGCGGATGAAGCCTCCTTCCAGCAACGCGAAGCACAAGCTAGTCAACGGAGGCAGGAGGAAGGACGGGCAAGACGCCTGATGGACCAGGAGCGGGAAAAAAACCGGCTACGTAAATTGGGCGCCCAAGGTGGCAGAGAATGGGACGAAGGAAAGGACGACCAGCGGGTCGACCCCAGGCGTAGTGAATATCGGAGAGGGGCACATGGCGGTACATCGAGTTTTCAAGGTACAGGAGGCCGCGGCGGCGATCTTCAGACAGACGGAGATGCTTATTCTGAGGGTCGTGGATACGGACATAGAGGCGGAAGAAGCAGAGGTGACGGAAATCGAGGTAGAGGTAGAGGTAGAGGCAGAGGAGGCAGGGATCGTGGTGTAAATGAGAGTTCAACTGGCGGCTTTGAACTAACGAAGCCGCCGGCGCTGAATGCAGAGACCGACTTTCCAGCCCTTCCCCCAGCAGCATCACCGAAACCCAACACAGACTCTTCACCTTTACAGACCAAAGGCAAGCAGCAGCCGAGAGTGGATGTTCCTGAGTTCCAGACGCCATCAGGCGGCGGACAAAGCTGGGCAGACGAGGTGGAGGGGAAAGGATCGTAAGAGGATCGTGCTCATACATAGCCAAGAGCTGTACATAACGTTTTGGGGTATCTACCATTCAAGATACCAGAACGCCTTGCTCGAAACAATAAACAGATTGTCACCATCTACCCCCATAGCCGCCGCCTCTACCACCTCGGAAACCGCCCCTGAAGCCGCCTCCACCACCTCGGAAACCACCTCCTCTCCCGCCATATCCTCCTCTGCCTCCCCAACCACCATCACCTTCATCCCTCGGTGGTCCATCTGACCTATCATCGACCCTGCTCGGCGGGGGTCTCCCCTTCAACTCTTTTTGCAATCCCTCATATGTTCTCCTCATCTGCGCGTAACCCAAATGCATCTTCCCGTAGAAATGATCCGCCAACCGCCTGTCATTGTCCAACCTACTGAGATACGCTCCACACACATCACAAACTTGCAATTTTTGATGTCCTGAGGGACCTGAAGTATCGGAAAGGGATTTGAGTTCGCGCTCTTTCTCCTCTTTGGCAGCCTTTGCTACGTTGATTTTATGGAATTCGGTGACCGCTGTCGTGATGGTGCCGGATTCCCCGAGGATGGAGACTTCGAGGAGGCCAGTGTTTATGGAGCGCGAGAGATCGGATATTTGTTTAAGCTATAGGCCCATATCAGCATCTTTGGGGGGATACTGGGATCCTTGACAATCATGGCAGTGGGGGGCATACAAGATCGTTCGTTTGCCGTATCTCATCTGGCGTCTTCTCAAGTCGCCTCTGCGCTGCATCTATCCTTCTATTGCACTCGTCGATATACTTCTGCATATCCCGCATATAGTCGTACTCGAAGCCATATTTGCTTTTATCTGGGGAGGTTTCGTATTCGGTTTTTAATGGTTCGCTGTGCACTTTTGGACAGGGACCGAGATCTTGTTTTGTATTTGTGAAGAGATCATGCGGGCAAGTGCCGACAAGGAAGGAGCGGCAAACTTTGGGGTCGGTAATGGATAGTTGGGCATGTCGAGATGAGGCACCAGCACCCATAAGCTGCTCTGCAAGTTGTCAGACATTGCTTTTGCCGGTATATATAGAGTCAGGGCCTCAACTCACCAAGCAGCTTCCTCTGTTCCGCTGCCATCTTTGTCAGGAAGTATGGACCCTTTGAGAAATAGTCGGATGGGGGTTATAATCCCATAAAATCAGCTTCTTGCAGAAAAGGGTCCCAGTCTAGCCGATCGCTTGACAAGCGCGCAGAGCCTCATCTGATATTGATGATCCCAAGGTTACTTCGTACCTGACGTCTTTCATGGGGACATAATGTGAGTTTAAGGCATGCGACGCTTCTATCTCCTTTTCCTGTCCATACTCCTTGCTGCATGTTCTCTTGCCGACCCAGAGTACGAGGAACATCTCAGTCTCGAACCACTCCCTCAAGGATCGCTACTGGCATCCTTCAGTTTCAAGAGTAATGCTTCACTTCAATCTTTCGAGCAGCAGCACTTCAGACACATACCTCGATCATTGGGCCAGATTTTACAACATTCCAAAACGAAGGAGCTTCATCTGAGGTTTAGCTCTGGCAGATGGGACGCGGAAAGCTGGGGAGCCAGGCCATGGGATGGAGCAAAGGAAGGAGGGACTGGCGTGGAAGTCTGGGCATGGATAGAAGCGGATACAGACGAACAGTATGAAGACCCTGTCCGTACAGTAACATGTCTTGCTAATCTTTGCTAGGGCATTCCACCATTGGATTACTTTGAATCATGCATTATCTGGCCTGTTCTGCGCCTCCCTCAATTTCATCGATTCTACACGGACGACTCGGCCCACGAAGACCTATGAGCCTGTTGGAGATCACTCCAATTCGACTTTGCCCCACCTACACCTCCTTCACGGAACACTACCTCGGGAGGTTGTCTGTACCGAGAACCTAACCCCATTTCTGAAGCTGCTACCTTGCAAGGGCAAAGCCGGCATCTCGACCTTGTTGGATGGGCATAAACTATTCGATGCATCTTGGCAGAGCATGTCCATAGATGTCAGGCCAGTGTGTCCGGAAACAAGCTCAAGATGTATCGTCGAAGTGGAGCAGACTGTGGATATGGTTCTTGACATTGAACGCTCGAAGCGTCCTCACGGTCTGTCTTTGGGAAACTCCCCATCTTCTCAACTGACCCGGTGATAGACAATCCAATACCTCGGCCGCCACCAGCTGACCAACTAAAGTGTGATACGTCCAAGCCTTATTCTTCCCCTGACGCCTGTTTTCCAATGGACATGTCGAGCACACAACCCTGGAGTCTATCTGATGTCTTTGGCCGTCCGATCAAGGGCTCTTGCCTTGCAACTGACATTCACGGCGGACGTTCAGAATCTGTCTGTATAAGGGTGCCATACGAACATCAGATCTTTACATCCCAAGGCTCAGTCGAGCGCAAAGATCCATCAAGGAGTCACCGCTGCTATGTCTTGCCGGAGAGCGATTCTTTCGAGATGGCTTTACCCCAGCAAGAGAGTCAGGCTGTCCTGCCCCGTCCATCGCCTCCACTCTACGCTTCAAGGTCTTTCACGGGTCATGGGCAAGAACGCGGCGGCGTTCAAACTCTTCTTACAAACCCGTCACCCAATTCTGGGGTTTCTTTCGCCTACTTCGAGACTCTTCCGTGGTTCATGAAACCATACCTCCACACCCTCAAAGCCCAGGTCCCGGCCTCCCCCTCCCACTCACAAGAAGAAATCATCCAGTCGATCTACTATCGTCCAGCTTTAGACCGCCAGCGTGGCACACAATTGGAACTACAGATCACTGTCCCTCCAGCCTCCACTGTTCGCCTCACCTATGATTTCGAGAAGGCTATCTTGCGTTACACCGAATATCCACCTGACGCCAACCGCGGCTTTGACGTCGCCCCTGCAGTCATCCGTCTCCACCCAGGTCCACTAGATGCTTCCTCAAAAGCGGTATATCTTAGAACGACAAGTTTGTTACTATCGCTGCCAACGCCGGATTTCAGTATGCCGTATAATGTGATCATTCTAACCAGCACGGTGATTGCGTTGGCGTTTGGGAGTATCTACAACTTGCTTGTTAGGAGGTTTGTGGGGGCGGATGAAGTAGAGGGTTTCAGTTTGACAAAATTGAAGGGGAGAATAAAAGGACGGTTGGAGGTATTGAGGGATCGTTTTTGGAAGAGGGAGAAGAAAAACCAGTAGTTTATGTATAACTAACTATATGTATATAATGTCATCATTATTTCACGACGGCTTATTGAGGATTGCGTTTGTAGACTCATGTATTCTTACGAAACCTAATGTCTGTGGGCTCTAGCGTCAAAGCGGATGGCTTACCAGGAAATCTTATCGTGGTTTCAAGAAATCTTTTTGTGATGCTCAGATGTAAGGTGGAGTCTCTCCAGCGACCTCGACGGTTTTTGCCAGCTTCAAGATATCTTCTACCAAAATTTTCCAGTCGCTCTCCGCAACGTCGGTAACCCACGAACCCTGGACACTGAACGAACATGTAAGACCAAAAGTGGGACCCCACAATTGACTGTGGTATTTGAGGTTCATAGAGCAGTTCTCAACGACCCCAAACAATAATTACCCTTCCACCAACCTGTGTTAATGATTCCTTAACAAACGAACAAGATGTCATGGACCAAGGGCAACTTCAGAGGCTGTTCTACTATCAAAGACTACTTCTTAAAGACTGCTACAAAAGCTTTCAAGAGAATTTCAATATCTAAATGACTACAACCCTTCCTCCCTTTCGTCATTATAACCTCGCCAGGGCAGGAACTGTCCCACCGAGCAAATATCTGGACGACAAAGATATCCCAACGAGCTCATACCCTGCAAAAGCACGACCAAACAAAAATAACATAAGCTTAAGATATCCACAGCTCCGAAACCGACCTCATTTCCATATCAATTCCGTAACGCCTTCAGGTTATTGTTCCCTAGAAAAGGGCCACTGTCTCAAGCATGCCTCGGCCCTTCTTGCAACTTCATCGCCAACATGCCCCTTAACATCTCGAAATTTTCCTTCGTAGCCGGCACCTGCTCGTACAGTTCCCGGACGATTTGGAACTCGACAACGCCTGCGTTGGGCGCTTCGTTCAGTAATGCTCCCACCGTAGGTGCGTGCGCCATCTCGCCGAGTGCCTGCTTCGCGGCTTCCATTCCGACGGGGCCGTTGAAGGACTGTTGATATGGTGGCGGTTGTTGTTGCTGTTGCTGGTGTGAGGGTACTCCGTACGGAGGCGGCTGGGGAGGCGTGTTGCTATACTGCGGCTGTTGCGGGAAAGCCCCTTGTGGTTGAGGTGGCGAGTTGTGGTATGCTGCAGGTGTTGGTGAGCCATGGTAGCCGGCAGGCGGTTGAGCTGGGAAAGGACTAGGTTGTTGGAAACCGCTCCCATTGATGGGACTGGCAATTGCTGTGGTGTCGGGTTGACGGGGTGTGTTGTTGGTCTCTTGTCCCACTGGGGCGTTGTGCGAGCGGATGACGAAGGTAATAAGAAGCATACGCTCAGGGACTGGGGTTTGGATGGTGCAGTATTCCAACAATTCGATAAACTCGGGCTTTGTAGTCGCGCCGGCATCCAGGGGCACGAGATAGACGTCCTTGACGTCCGACTTTTTGACGACGACGCCGTAACGTTTCCGATCGGTGAAGTATTGGAATAATTTGTTAAACGCGGTCTTACTTTCCTCATCGTCAGTTGGAGTGACGGCGACAACACTAACATCAGTAGTCTGACTGAACCGTAACCCGCAAAGATATTCGGTAGCACGATCGATATCAATACGGCCCTCGACAGTAAGTACATCTGACATCAGGAGAGACCAGGGGAGGGTGCCGTTAAGGTTTGCGCCTGCAACATGCTTTCCAGTACCATTGAATTCAGCCACACCTTGCATGGTCAATCTGCCGTTCCATACTAGAGCGTTTGGGTCTGTTGGGTATTCGGTTGGTGAGTAAGGCTCCTCTTCCTCTGGATCATCTTCCTTCAAAAGTCGGTCGATATCAGCGTCCCCGGAGCCAACAGTAGGCTGGGTTGGAGGCACAACCTGCCCTGATTCGGTATGCTGCAAGCTCGGCTTCGGCTTCTGCGCTTCCGCATCGGGCCCAGTAACACTCGACCAGACATCTTGGATGTTGAAATTGGACGATGACTGTCTTTCAGGTCCAGCGGCTGGACGAGGAGGTGCTTTGGTATCCACCGACAAGGGCTGAGTGGCCTTTGGCGAAGCCACGGTAGGCCCCACGTCCTCTGGTAACTCAACTGCGTTGGGAGTACGCGGACTGGCGGCCTCTGGGCTTCCTTGTGTAGGTATATCGGCGTCCGCAGGTCTCGGTCTTCGCACCGGGGCGGAGAAGACGGTATCAGGCAACGTTGGGCCTTGTGAATCCGGCCCTTCCACGAATTCTTCTCCCTTGTGAGTTCTCCTGATTCTTGGCCCCTGCTGTTCGACGAGGACAGCTTGCTTGTCTGCCGCTCTCTTCATCTCTGCCGTCTTCTCCTGCAAGTCTTTGCTAGCCATATCATGCGAGGACATCTTGGAGAAGTCATTGGGTGATAGATCACCGGTCAGAAGCCGGTTGCGTAGAGCTGGGTTTTGCTTTACGTTGAAATTTATGGTCCTAAACTTCTCAGAGTAATGGCTTTCAGGCTCGGCTGAAGTACCCCAGAAGTTCAGGAAGATGGCATATTCTACCGCAAGGCCCAGCTTGTTACCAAAAGCGTCAACACTTTGACTAGGAGGCAAACTGAAAACACCCTCCTTCTGGGCTTGCTTTGTCTGGTCTACGAACAACTTCACCAGCGCCCTGGCCACCTTCTGGCGCGCGTCGGACTGGAGATCCGCAATATCCTCGACCAACTCCATTTGTAGCATTACTGGCTTCGAATCGCGGCGGGCTGGGGGAGCCTTGCTTGGCGTTGGCTGAGATGCTATATTACTAGATTTGCGACGAGGAACTGATACGGGAGACTTTGACTCGGCTGGTACCGAAACTTTGCGTACTTTAGTCTGGGGTTCCTGGAGCGTGTTAGCCGAGGCTTTATAATGAGTCTGATGGATGGTCTTACCTGCTGACTCGGACTTTTGCCTTCATCCATCGCATCATCAGGAAACTTTCTTTTCGGTGGACTTTCTTTTCGGGGTTCGGGCTCTGTAGCGGTCGGTGGAGGCATAGTAGTTGAAGCAATAACAGATGCGCCATTGGTTTTTGCCGGCTCTGGCTCAGTTTCGGGCTTGATATTGCTGGGTCTTCCTTTCTTGCCCTTCTTGCCTCCCTTCCTCTTTCGCGCCCTGTTCTCCTCCTCTTCTTGCTGTCGTTGCCTCTCACGCTCTTCCCAAGGTCTTTCGCCGCGCTCGACCTTTTCCAAGAGATCCTGGTGGAGATCTGGTCTGCATTGTTCACAGAAATATTGCTCCGGCAGTTCGTCATCGTCCAACGACATCTCCATGCACTCATTGTGTTGCCACGCAGTACAACTATCGCAGCAGATCATCTTTCTGTCATCGTCCTCATCCTCGACAACATAACCACAGATGCAGCGGATGATTGACTCTTCATCTTCTTCAGGCGGTGTAGGTTCTGATGAGGTTTGTTTTGTGGCTTTGGAACCCTTGCCTTTACCGCGAGATTTGGCGGTGGGGGTATCTGCTGGTTCGAAGCTCTTTCTGTGTTGGCCTTTGGTAGCCCGACTGGACTTGCGTACACTGTCTGCCTAGCCATCAGCTGAAGCTCTAAGATACGAATAGATGTTGATAAGGTTGGTATGGTACCGTCTGGGAATGATGGCGGATACATACCTGACATATTGACTAAAGCTTCAAATATCTACTTGGGCAAAATCACAGTCATTCAAGTGCTTCATTCGAGACGCGTCGGTCTTGAATGTCTTGAAGAATGATATCTAGACAGACCAATGCCCCTCCAGCGAACAAAGTACACGGTAATCGCTTGGCCTTCAACAGTAGAGAAGATGCAAATGGACCCTTCAATCACGATGTGGACCACCTTGCTACAATGACAGTGATGTTTTGCTTGCCCTTGCCAATCGCGCCAGCCTCCAATTTACCCTATGCAGGAAGCCGACGTGGTGTTGAGGATACGCCTTTTTACAGCGATGATAGGCTGCAGCTAGAAAATATCGAAGGGGATGTCGAAGTATGTAATTCAGCGCCTTGCGATGTTGCGCCGGTCAGCGGGTCAATGGGTGTAGGATGTGGAGGGTTTCGAGGTTGCGCAAAAAGTGGAGTCGAACAGTATCATTACAGAGCTCGGCACGTGATCATCGTAATCCAGCCAATCATATCGCTTCATCGACGTAACGCAAACAGTCCGATATCCTTGAACCTCACCTCTTTTTCCTCCAACAGACAACATGGCGAGCGTTCGTTCTATGCTGCGTAACGAGCGCGCGAACAGACGTATTGCTCATCCCCATCTAGTATACTCAGCTACTGGAACACTCATCTGTCAAATCTGTCACACTCAAACCAAGACGGAAGCTCTCTGGAACAAGCATCTCGAGTCCGCCCAGCATACTACGAATCTACAGAGAACACGCGAAGCTGCACTAGCTGCGCCAGCTCTGTTAGAAGCAAATAAGGGCAATGGCAGCAAGAAGCGGAAAGCCGATGATGACAGCTCCGACGACGACGAGACAAGGAAAAGGACAAGGGCACAGGATCCTTCTCATCCTATCGCAAGGGAGGAGCAAGGAGCCATACCCGCTGTTGCAACCCGTGGCGAAGCCAACTCTACCAAAGACAGGAAACGAAAGCGATCTACCGAAACCGAAGAAAGTCGAACACAACCTCCCATAGACCCCAACCCCAGACCCAACGGTGCTCCCTCCAAACCCCCTCTACAGCCATCAAATCCCATAGACGAAGACGAATGGGCTGCCTTCCAACGCGAAGTCGCCAGTCCACCACCCGAACCCTCCGCTTTCACCGCCGAAGCCGACATCAGCGCAGCCCCCATGACAGCCGCAGAACTCGCGGCACAAGCCCGTGAGCAAGCAAGTAGGCAGGCGAAAGAGCGTATAGAAGCTGAGATGGAAGGAGAGAAAGAGGATGCTGCCAGGCAGATGGAGGAGGAGTTTGATCAGATGGCGGAGCTGGAGGATAGGGTGAGGAGATTGAGGGAGAAGAGGGAGCTGTTGAGATTACAGCGTAGCGAGGGAAAGGTGGGTGGCGCTGATGCTGATGAGGAGAAGGTGGCGCTGATGCTGATGAGGAGAAGGTGCCGCCGGACGAAGTCATGGTTAATGCTTATGCTGAGGGTGATGGGGAAATTCATGACGATACTGATGACGACGAAGATGATGGATGGGGGTTGTGGGGAAGATGATCACTTACAATTGGATGTCTTATCAAGCGCTGGGCGTTCAGGCAGCTTTCGGGTGTAACAATTTCTAAGAAGGCAAAACTCAATACCACTGGCTTCGGTTGGTACTAACAAAGCTATGGGTCCTCCGCGACGGGGTACGACGAAGATTGTTCGTCCTTCTCCATATACGACAACAAACCTTCCTTGCCGACTTTCATCGCTTCTTGTACCTCCCGCTCTCCTTCCCTCATCACTCCCTTGCTATACTCCAGAGCCTCCCTGGCCTTTTTCTTCTCCTTCTGGACCTGCATTTGCCGTTCGGCCAAAGCTTTTCTTTGTTCACGTTCTTGCTTCTGTCTTGTATTTTCTTCACGTTCTTTAGGATCTTCGAGCGTGTCAGGAGCTTCCGGTAGGGTGGAGATATGCGTTTCAATGAGAGAGTTACGGATTGAGGGTCTGAGGGCGATGTAATGAATGTGGGTAAGCATAGTAGGGGGTAGGGCTGCCATTGAAGTGGATCGGTTCAGGGCATGAAGTGGCATTGACTTCAGCAAGGAGACGAGATCTGACTTCAAGGTGCTTTCTGGTAATTTCAAACCTGTTCCAGCATATGAACATCGATCAATTTAACTCTCAGGGGAGCCTATCTTACGGTTGATATAATCCCGATACCATTTTTCACGTTCCTTGTCGGACAGTTTGTTGTTTCGCATCTCCGGTTCTTTCATGTATTTGCGGCGGAATTCGGGCCAGTATAGCTTTGGCGATGCCTTGGCCTGTAGAAATGCAAGGTATGGGATAAGGGGATCTTTCTTTTCTTCTTTCTCACGCAGCTCTTTAAGCTTTTGCATCTTTTCTCGGCTCCATTCGCCCCAGACTTCTTTTCTTGTTTTCATGTTTGGTAGAAGCGTGTAACGATCGTCTTCAATAATACGACCCTCTTCAACCAACTTATCCCAAGGGTTGTACGGATTAATATGGTGATCGTCCAGCATGTCTTTGAACAGAGCCCTGGCGTCCTCTTCGCTCAATGGAAGACCTTCAGCGCCTTCCTCTAATTCTTCACCTTCTACCCCACCATACTCGCCTGGATCCAAGCCGTAGTCTTGGCCCATTGCGGCAAGCTGGTAGGCGATATCGTCTTCATCGAATTCGACCGGTTGCTCGGCTCCACCTTCTTCGGTCTTCTGCCGCTTTGCAGCGGCTTCGTCGCCTTCCTCGTCATCTGTGACTTCTACCTCTTCGTATTCATCGCTTTCGTCGACGGGCCGTTCTTGCTGACGCTGACCATTTGGTAACAGTGGGCCTTCTTTCTCAGACATAGGCGTCCCTTGGATATGCGGGGTCCCTGATAGCTCAGTAACAGCCGTGCGAGTATCCTGATCTTGTGTCTTCCTCTCGCGCTCCGATCTATCGTACTCAACTACCGCTATTTCAAGTATTGTGTATCTACTTTATTGCACTTGCAAACGCACTTGAATCACACCTTTATCTACGATACGCGATGTTGAGATCTACCTATAAACCTGCTGCAGCTCTGCCGCCTCTGCCAGCTGGGTGGACAGAGCATAAAGCCCCAACAGGTGCGTGCGCCAGGGAACTGTTGAGGTGAGATATTTGGACCCTTTATGTTCTATGCTAATAAATATTCAATCAACTCACAGGACATTCGTATTACTACAACTCTTCCACTCAACAATCTACATATACGCGACCAGTCGACAACCCTGTCTTGCCCAATCCGCAAGCAAATCCAGTCGCCTATGACAATAATTTTCGAGGCGTAGGCGCAGCAGCAGTTCCTCATGGAGATAGAGATCGATTTCCCCCAAATTCAGTCGGACAAGCGTTAAGAAGTCACCAACCTCCATACGTGGGATATTCTAGAGACAATGACGCTCGCCAGCGATTGCAACCAAAAGATCGTCCCAGGTCCAAGCATGCGATACCGAACTGCGAACCGTGGCTGCTTGTCAAGACCAAACTCGGCCGACGGTTTGTCTACAACTGGGAGACGAACGAGAGTTTTTGGAAGTTTCCTCCGGACGTGATGAAAGCGGTAGTTGAGTACGATAGATCGGAGCGCGAGAGGAAGACACAAGATCAGGATACTCGCACGGCTGTTACTGAGCT
>QQTW01002568.1_pt1 | contig 13235 bp, 13 predicted proteins | sample 1904831 | NCBI WGS metagenome assembly QQTW01 (sample SAMN09435610, study PRJNA476489) | Subsurface metagenome, whole genome shotgun sequencing project. | reverse complement strand
GCTTGATGGTAGTCAATGCTGTTTTTTGAATGATCTTTTCCCTAATACCCAGTACCAAATACCTGGTACCAAAATCCATCTGGCATTGTCCAACTACTCAGCGTCTTGCGTCTTATGAAAATATTTCTGGCACACGAACTGAATAGAACGGTAGGAGGTAGCCACCAGGCTTTCGGCTTGCGCCGGGGTTACCCAAAGCAACTGGTCAATATCTTCTTCCGCCTGAGGGTGCATCTGGCTATCATCCAGGCAAGTCATGGCGTACCACTTGGTTTGCTTCAAAATCCGGTTGCCATTCTGCGTGTAGGTATGCCAGGTAGAACAAACCTTTTTCTCCGGCTTCACCTTTACAGTACATTCCTCCTCCACTTCCCGCACGGCGGCTTCCTTGAAACTTTCATTTTTATCGAGCTTACCCTTAGGCAGATCCCATACGCCCAGGCGGTGAATCAGCAGAATTTTGTCGCCTTTGCGTACAACTCCCCCGGCGGCTTCCACGATTTTAAACTGCCCTTTGATGGCTTCGGCCAGAATTTTTTTACTGGGTGCCGTTAGAGTCAGCGAATTAAGTTTTTTGAGTTTTTTCTCCCGCAGAATAGTAAAAATCTTATACAGTAACACAACTGAAGGATTTACCACGGCTACCTCTCCAACCAGTTGGGTTGCTTCTACATCCGTTTCCTGCCCATCAATAATTAAATGGAAATGGTCCCGCTGGTTCTCAAAATTTTCCATTTTGATGACTTTCACGGGTTTATCGTTCACAAAAAGATTCATGCAGAGAGATAGAAAAAACTGATGGTTGGAACTGGCCTATTTCCAGTATACGAATGCGAAAGTTACCGATTATAAATTTTCCGTAAAACAAGGCAAAATATTGGTGCTGAACAATACCTGTTTACCAATACCTCTACACAATCCGCACGCAGGTTGTTCCCCAACGGGCAATCAATTAATTTCGCACTGCTTCTTTGCGTAAGACGTTAGCCTTTAGAGAGGAGAGGTTAGATTTTAAGAGGGAAGTATTTCTTACCACTTATTTACCGGTTTGTTATTCAAGCCTCAATTCTTCAGCCGCCCATTAGCATATCAACGTAGCAGCACATCAATCCCTATGTCCCAAATAAAAAATACCCCCGAAATCATTGCCCGGCAGGTAGCGGCTTCACTGCTGGAAATCAAAGCCATTCAATTGCGTACCCAGCCGCCGTTTACCTGGAGCTCCGGCTGGAATTCGCCCATTTATTGCGACAACCGCCTGGCCTTGTCTTATCCGGAAGTACGGACTTTCATTAAAAATGCCCTGGCCGAAACCATTCGCCGGCAATTTCCGCAGGTGGAGGCTATTGCCGGGGTGGCAACGGCCGGCATTGCCCAGGGTGCCCTGGTCGCCGATGTCCTGCAATTGCCTTTCCTGTACGTGCGGTCTAAACCCAAAGAACACGGCATGACCAATATGATCGAGGGAAAAGTAACGCCGGGACAAAAAGTGGTAGTACTCGAAGATTTAATATCTACCGGTGGTAGTTCGCTGAAAGTGGTAGATGCCCTGCGGGAATCAGGGTTTGAGGTGTTGGGTATGGCCGCTATTTTTACCTACGGCTTTGAAACGGCCCGCCGTAATTTCGCCGAAAAAGGCGTCCCGCTGGTGTGCCTCAGCGACTATACTTATCTACTGGAAGAAGCCATGAGCCGCCAGATCATCGGCCAGCATGAACTGGCCTCCCTGCAAGCCTGGCGACAGTCGCCCGAAACGTGGGGAAGCAAAAAGTAGCAGTGGCAGCAGCAGGAGGCAGTCAAAGTATCTTTTTATTTCTTTTCTCCTGCCACTGCTGCTTTTACCTTCCCAGTACCTGAATCCGGTCGGATTCGTAGATGTGTTTGCCAGTGGTGTCTTTCCGGGCGACGTTGCGCATGGCTCTGGCGACGGTAGTGACGTGAATGCCTTTATATTTTTTAAGAGACCCGATCAGCAGGAATCCTACGGCCTGCACGACTACCTTGCCGATTTGTTCTCCCACCCGGACTTCGGGGCGGTCACCGAGCAGCATGGAGGGACGGAAAATATGAAAAGCGTAAAGCCCCAGCTGGCCAATGGCGGCTTCCACCTCGCCCTTTACCCGGTTGTAAAAAATGCCCGATTTGGGATCGGCGCCCAGCGCCGTAACCAGTAAATATTGTTTTACTCCCTGCGCAAGTGCCAGCCGGGCCGCTTCGCAGGGGTAGGTATAATCGACTTTCCGGAAGGCTTCCTGCGAACCGGCTTTGCGGATGGTAGTCCCCAGGCAGCAATAAACGTCATCCACGGCAAACAAACCGGCGTGCAGCGAAAGCTGATCAAAGTCCACCATATGCTGCTCTAGTTTCGCGTGACGCAGGGGCAAATTACGCCGCACCAGCACCGATACTTTTTGATAGGTTTCGTCAGCCAGCAGTAATTTTATGACTTCGCCGCCAACCAGTCCGGTAGCCCCGAGTACAAGGGCCGTTTTTGGGGTAGACATTATTGCTGGTTCCAGGTTTTCAGTAAGGGTTCAAATTCCAGCTGCAAGGATTGGGTTTTGTCTTTGGCGTACCAGGCGTGCACCGTAGCGATAAATTCGTCGTGCGACATCCCCTGCGGATTGGCTTTATAGTCCAGGACGAGTTGCTGCGCGGCCGCAGGACGGGGACCCCAGTGGCCTGCTTCTTCTATCGTATCCGTTTTCAGACAAATCAATTTGGGAATGGAACGGGAGCCGTCGGTCAGGTACTGGTCCATCAATTCCAGGTTTTCGTCCCGGAGCAGGAGTTTCAGTTCGATCTGGGGAGAGACTTCAGCCATCTTAGCCAGTACTGGGATGTTTTGCGCCGCATCGCCGCACCAGCCTTCTGTCAGCACCAGCCAAGTCCACGGTCCGGATACATTTTTCAGCTCCTGCACCAAACTTTCCTTCAGCACGGTAGTTTTGTCCAGGCGGCTCATGCGCTGGGCATTGAGTTCGGTGTATTGAACCAGCTTAGGGTCTTGGTGAGTGCCGGTGGTTTTGCCCGTTGCCAGCAATTGATTGACCAAACTGCGGTATTGAGGATAGGTCATTGCCTGGGCAAGCTGACCAGGGGTTACAACGGGACGGGTAAGGGGACGGTCAGGCATGGGCTGATGAGTTGATGGGCTACTAGGCTGATGTTTAATACGTATAAACCAAAAGCAAAAGTTCCGGAGGCAATCCGGAACTTTTGCTTTTATCGGTTTTGAGCTGTCAGTTTCGGGGTGTTGTCACCGTAGAGCCGAAATGCCTTGCTTTTATTTCTGCGGGGGTTGTGGTTATAACCAACACAATGTATCCGGGCATAAGACGTAATGCCTTGCGTCTCTACCACTTCAGCACCCTGAGCTGGACTGTTTCGCCACTGGCTTTCAGGCCAATCAGGTACATTCCCCGCCGGGCCTTGTGTAATTGCTGGCTGATCTGCCTGCTCAGGAAAGTGAGTGTACCCGTTCCGCTGTAAAGTATTTCTCCGGAATGCGTACGCAGCGTCGCCTGAATGTTGTTTGCATCAACAGCGGGGAAGTTACAGATCAGGTTGATCCAGCCGCTGGTCGGGTTAGGCCAAACCGCAAAATAAGGTCCTTTGGGCTTCTTCTTATCCAGAATCGTCAGGTCGAAGCTGGCGGGTTGTCCGATGGTTACACCGTCGGAGGGATTGGTAGCCGTAAAGGTGATCAGCTGCCCTTCTTTCTGCCTGGCGGCATTTTTATCCGGGGTAACCGTGAAGGAAACAGAAGTAACTCCGGCGGGAACCGTCAGATTAAAACTTCCGGGGGAACCATCCGGGTTGGTTACGTAGTCCCCTTTACCCGGCAAACCGTACTGCGCCTCGCGGTCATTAATGGTTACGGTGAGTGTCTGGGTAGTTTCCGCCGGCGATGACAAATTCAGCACCACTTTATAAGCTCCTGAACCCTCCCGGATAGTATCAGCCGACGCAGCAAAGCGAATGTTGGCCCAACGGAAGGCAAACCGGGCCGTTACGGGCAAGTGGTCGGAGGTAGTATTGGCGTAATTGCGAATCAGCCGGAAAGGGGTGATTACATTGACGGAACCCGGCAAATATTCCCGGGCTAATTCATTGGAAATCGCAATATGGTCAATCATGTCGTTGAAGCCGACCGTCGAACGGAAACCAGCTGCGCTGAGGGTTTTGGTCAGCACCTGGTAGCCAGCCGTATCACTGACAAAGGACTGATAGGATGTAGCGGCACCTCCGGCAATAGATACATCTACGTCGTCATTGTAATCACCCAGCAGCATAACGCGGTCATTAGCATAGTAGGTATCCAACGTATCTTTCAGCACTTGGGCGTCATACTCCCGACGGCGGCGGTCAGCCTCCGTGGCCCCGGATTTTGCGTGAACAACTATCAGACGCACTTTTTTCGTAATCCCATTAATCGTAGCATCAGCCGTTAGCATCAATGGCAGGCGGCCGCTGGACCAGAAACTGCTGGGGTCGCCGGTGGGGTAATTGGGCAATAGCGCTGCATTGCCGTTACGGGCCTCGTCGTATAGTTTTTCTAGCAAAACCTGCGTTTTCACATTCTGTACCGTGCTGGTTTTGTAGATAAAACCGACCCGTTGCGGCGGAAAAGTATTATCCGGCCCCTGAAAAGAATAAGAATACCGGTTGGACAATACGGCCCCGTAACCCGGTAACTGGGAGATGAGCTGGGTAAAATAGGTAGTATCAGATACTTCTTCTACGGCTACGATGTCGGCATTCAGCGAATCCAGCACGTTACGGACATTTTGCAGTTGCAGGGCTTCGTTTTCCGGGCCATATTCTTCGCCCTGGTAATCTTCCTTTTCCGCCCCGAAAAATTCGAGATTCCAGGTAACTACGTCAAATGTTTGATCCTTGCTGATGCTGTCAGACGGATTGGAAGGCTCCATAGATCCGGGTACATCGGCCCGGAAGCGGGGCAGCAGCTGCGCATTGGTCCGGAAGCGGCCCACTACGCCAGTCAGGTTTACGGTTCCCTGCGGTTTTAGTAATCCGGGTAAATCTGTGTCGCCATCAATCCGTAGGTCGGCAGTAGTGCCGCCAGCCGTGATTTTTTCGGTGCTTTCGGGGTAAAAAACAAAGTTTTTATTGACCAGCTCTACACTTTGCACCGTCACCAGCAATCCCTCATTGGCCGCCAGTTGATCCAGGGTAATGGTTTTAGGCGTAACCGGCTGCACGGGTACATCTATTCTGGTAAATGTTACCGCACCGCCAAGCTGCACCTGGTTATTAAAAGCCGTAATGCTGCCGGTCACCACCACCGAATCACCCAACTGCACAGCGTTGCTGAATGGGAAACTGAACACGGCAATGCCGCCGGTTGTGTCCTGCACAAATGAAGGGCTACCTAATTGATTGGCAGCGGTAACCCGGCCCGCTACCGTTACTTTGCTACCCGCCGCCTTTTGCCGGGCCAGGGAAATAGTCAGCACATTGTCCCCGGCGTTATAGCCGAAGCCTTTCACCGGCAGTTCTTTTTGCGTAGTGCTGCTGGTATGGGTAAGGTTGCTGGCCACTTCACCGGAAGCCGCCGCAGTAAAACGAACAAATACCTTTCCGCCAGCCGCGGGCAGGGAAACGCCGGTACTGAAATTTACACTATCCACTGAAAGGGCAAAAGCCGGATTCTCTGAAGTAACCGCAATAGTTTCCGTCAGGTTGGTGCCCGTCACTTCGTAAGGTTTAACTGTAGCAGTGCCCATTGTAACTTCACCAAAATTTAGCTCCGGCACACTGGTGGCAATAACTGCTCCGGTTGACTGGCATACCTGGATGGCCGAGGAGGTATTCCGCGGAGAAGGTGTCCCGGTCGCAAAATCACTAGTATTGTTGTTGCTGTCCGTGCATCCCTGGTTGGTACGAATCGCCGCCACTGTATTGCTCAAGGCTGGGGTGGCTCCGGTTCCTTCAAAGCAATTGGCCGTGCCATAGCCAACCAGATCTGCCGCCGCGGGGCAGGCGCCCGACAAAGCAGTGACACTGTTGACCAGGGCTACTTTTCCCGAAGTACCACTCATGGCAATGCTGCCCGTGGCATCAGGCGTGGGCAGACTCACCGTTCCGCCGGTTCCGGCGGCTTCTTGTACCAGGAAATACTGCCCCGGCTGGATAGTGCCAGAAAGGGTAGTTACCTGCCAGGCGGTTCCGCTGGCCGAAGCATACTGTACTGACCAGCCGGTTAGGTCAACGGCGACCGTGCCAGGGTTAAAAAGCTCAATAAAATCGTTGCGCAGGGTGGCTCCGCTATTGCCGCCACCGCCGTAGACCTGGCTGATCACGACCTGTGCCGGCAGTTGCAAGGCCGTCATCAGTCCCAGGCAGCAGGACCAGAAAAGTACTTTTTGCTTCATAAGAAATTCAGGTTGATAAAAAGGTAAAATGGTTTAGTAACAAAGCTACCACGTTTATATTATCGTATTGTTTCCGGGTGGTTAACTTTACCGGGGTTGACGACTTTGGGAAAACGCATTTAACATCCGGCATTTACTCAAATATCCCCCTTCCTGTTTAATTTTACGTACACAACGGGTTACCCGACAACCCAATTTACATTAACCACCGCTACCACTTATGTTTGATCAGAAAGTAATTGCCCAAATCCGGAATGGCGACGAAAGGAAACTAGCCGAGATTTACCAGGCTTACCGGAATGATTTTATCTATTGGGCAGTTCGTAACTACAGCGTAGCCGAAGATGTAGCCCGGGATATTTACCAGGTGGCGGTGGTAATCTTGTACGAGAATATTCGCAGTGGCAAGCTGACCAGCCTGCAAAGTTCCGTAAAAACGTACTTGTTCGGCATCGGCAAGAACAAGATTATGGAGGAACTGGCGGCGCAGAAACGGGGACAAAAAATTCAGGAAAATTTCCGGTACGAACCCTTGCCGGAAGATTCAAAGGAGGAAAAAGAAGAAGTGTATAAAACGCTGGAAACGGCCTTGAATGAACTGGGCGAACCCTGCCGGACGGTGCTGGAGATGTACTATTATAAGAATTATGGAATAGAAGAAATTGCCAATGCGCTGAACTACAAAGGAACTGATTCGGCTAAAACCCAGAAATATAAATGCTTGCTGCGGCTCAAGAAGATTTTTGCCCAGCAAAACGAGTTTAAAAACGAATAACCTTAGTACACTATTAATTAAGTTTTTGTCTGCTTCATTGCATTCTATTCTTCCTGTCATTCCCGGAGGGAATGACAGCGGCAGGAGGCAGGACGGATTTAACTATAAAATTGCTTTTTGGCGGGTTATTGATAATTGGACGACCATTAGCACATTACCTAATAATCGCATCAACGTATTTACTTTTTCAATTTGGTGTATGCAAGAAAATATAGATCCTACGGAAATTATTGAACGCTACCTGGAAGGAGAGCTTAAACCGGAAGAAAAAACAGCTTTTGAAAACCGGCTGCGTACCGAAGCAACGCTGGTGGAAGAGGTAGCGCTGCATCAGCATTTGCGTAAGGGCATTCAGTCTGACGGCCGTACCCGGATGCTGGACATGCTGGCCGGGGCCGACCGGAAAATGCCGGCTTATCACCCGCCGGCGCAGGTGATTCCGTTCGGCGAAGCCACCCGCCGCCGTTTCTACCAGATTGCCGCGGCCGTCATTCTATTATTAATTCCTTTGTATCTGGTACTGGATTATAACCGCAAACCCAGCAAGCTGTTTACGGCGTATTTCACGCCCTATCAGAGTGTTACGGTAGCTTCGGGAGATCCGCTGGCACAGGCTATGCAGGAGTATCAGCAGCAGAACTACGCCCAGGCGCTGCCCATTCTGGAAAAAATGCTTAGCCAAGATGGCAATCAGGATACCACCTTATTTTACCAGGGCAATTCCTCCCTGGCGTTGGGCAAGACCGATGAAGCCATTGCCAGTTTTGCCAGAATCACGGCGAGCCCCGGCAATCCGTTTTACCACGAAGCTCAATGGTACTTGGCATTGGCCTACCTGAAGGAAAAGCAGACCTCAGCCGCCCGTAACCAATTACAAGCGATTACGGCTGACAACAGTCATCCCTACTATAACCGGGCCGCTGAGCTGTTGCAGAAATTGAAGTGAGGCATGGTTCGCAATAGCAGCGCTTGCAGAGCTGATAGCCGGCTTCGGGGTAAAAATGAAAATACTGATTTTATTGCTGCAACTGAGACCTCTATCCTGTTCAGCATTTTCACGAAGCATCTTTCGCCAAAGGTAGCAGGGAGGATTTCAGGAGAAACTGGAGCCGGGAAATAAGTTCGGCCTGGGCCGGAATAATACGTTGTTTAGCTTCCTCCGCTTCAAACCACTCGCAACGGTCTACCTCCGGAAAGGTAACCCATTGGCCTGACTTCCGGGGCCACTCTACACTCATCAGGTTGCTTTTGGTTTGTCCGGAGTCGGCATTGCCCTCCCAAGCCCAGGCATACACCGTTTTACCGGCCTTTTGCCGGACACTGCCCAGGGGAATAAAAGTGCCAGCCGGACGAATACTGGTTTCCTCTTCAAATTCGCGGCGGGCTGCATCCAATAAGTCTTCCCCTTCATTAATGGCTCCCTTGGGAATGGTCCAGGCGCCCATATCCCGGTTTTTCCAGAAAGGTCCGCCCGGATGAGCCAGCAAAATCTCCAGCTTTCCGTCAAGGCTTCGAAAAAGTAATAACCCTGCACTTACATTGGGTCGCTTCGGCATAGCACAATCAGAAAAATGATAAAAAAACACCTTTATGCCGTAATAATTCGGGCTAAAAAGCCAGGTTTCACCGGTTGGCTTATGCTGTTCACGGAAATTACCTGACTAAGTTCTATAGCATTGGGAGAAATATCCCGCAGCAGATCGTATTACTGAGCGCATTTGCGAAAAACGCTTTGCCAAATACACTCACCAAACCGGACAAATCGGGCCGAGGAACCTATTCAAAAACTCAGAAACCAGGGACGAAGTAACCGTTGTCCGGGAGATGATCGTAGATCAGCGGCGCCTATACCGGGGCAGGCATCATACCGGGTAGCAACCCGGCATTTTATCCCCTGAAAGTGAACAATTTCTCCTTTTTTGTGCTTACTTATACAACCTGTCAAGGTTTTTATGTAGGCCCAATGAAACATTCTGTATCCAACCAGCTTTACCCGGAATCATTATTGCAGGCAGCCCGTCAACAGACTGACCCCCTGGCGGATGCGGTGATCGCACACGTTTTCGAGGAATATACTTTTCAGCAGTTGAATGCCTGGTTAAAGGAAATTACCCTGAATCACAGCCCTTTGCCCGAAAGCCTGCCAACAGTGTTAAGAGAATATTTTACGCAGACCAGCCCCCTGCCCGCTTTTGCCAATGCGCTGCAAATGCGGCAAGGAGCCGGTTTTTTTGCCCGGCATTTCCAGCCGGTGCTGTCCCTGCTGGGCAGTTATTCCCTGCCGTATTGCTATGCGGCGGCTGATGGGGCGCAGGTACTCTGGCTGTCGGAGCGGATTTACCGGGATACGTTTAAGCGTTTGCAGGAAACCGGGCAGTTTATCCTGGACGTACTCGACCAAAATGCTTTTGCCCCCGCGGGAAAAGGCATCCGCAGCATTCAGAAAGTACGGCTGATGCACGCTGCGGTTCGTTTTCACATCCGGAAAAGCGGCCAGTGGAACCCGGCTTGGGGCGAACCCATCAACCAGGAAGATATGGCCGGTACGCAGCTGGCTTTCTCTTTCATTGTGCTGGAAGGCTTGACCAAACTGGGATTCTACTATTCCTCCTCTGAGGCTAATGCGTACATGCACCTTTTGAAAGTAATTGGGGCAATGCTTGGAGTAAATGAAGAATTACTGCCCTCGACCACCAAAGAGGCATACTGGCTGGCCCGCCGCATTGGGCAGCGTCACTTTCGGAAGTCAGAAGCGGGAACTGGCTTGACTAAAGCCTTGCTGGCGTGTATGCAGGAAGTGGTTCCGGCTGCCTTAGGACCGGGTTTCATGGCTTCGTACGTGCGGTATCTGGTGGGAAACGACGTAGCCGACCTGCTGGAAGTGCCCCCGGCGGACTGGAGCCGAGCAGTCATCAATCCGTTGAAAGCGGGTAATTCACTAAGCAGCTTATTTAAGCAGTTTGGGAAAAACGCAACTTACCCGGTAACGGATGCCATGCTCTGGGAAATGCCGGCGAATGCGGCGGTCTTTCAGCTACCAGCCCAGCTTAAAACCCGTTAAAAAAACAACAGACGGCTACGCAAAGAAGCCGTCTGTCAGGTAATACGTTTCGGACAGACAAGCTGCCTGATTAGTTAGTATTGCGTAGTACCAGCCTGGTTGGTAGTAGTACGGTTCGCCGCAGTGGTTTTGTTAGCGGTTTGCTCTGCTTTGCCAGTCAGGTTATTCACTGCACTTACGGCCTGATCCACTAAGCCGGATAATTTATCTGTAGTGTTGCCCCACTGGTCAGTGGCTTTGCCCTTCAGGCTGTTGGCGCCTTCGGCAAGTTTTCTTCTGGATTCCTGACCGGAAAAGGGAGCCAGCAACATACCGGCGGCTACACCAGCAGCAGCACCTACAATAAAGCTCAACAAGGTTTTTTGATTGTCGTTCATAGCGTTATAACAAGTTAAGTTGAAATTAAGTAGTTTCAACAATTCTTTAAGCCACTCAGTAAGAGTTTGCTTAGGCTTATACTGCGAGATATAGGGGATGGTTACAAACAAGACCGGATTTTGTTCAAATATTTAGTGAAAAATCCAGTTAATCTTTCATTGAAGCCAGCCTTTTTACATTGCGCATAACGCTAAAAATGCCCTATTTTGTAAGATGAAGGTTTTTTTCCTGCGGATATATTCGTTCTGGTGTTATTGCTGGTTTCTGCTACTGTTCCTGCTGTTGTTCCCGTTCTTTTTTATCTTTTTGCAAAAGGAAACCTGGCACCCGAAGGCCCACTACCTCAACCGGCTGTGGGGCAGGCTGTTTTTCCCGCTGACGGGTATGCCCGTGCATATTGAATACCGGAGCCCCATTGACGCCCAGAAGCCTTACGTTTTTTGCGCCAATCATACGTCGTACCTCGACATTGCGGCGATGGGCGTGGTCATCAAAAATTTTTACGCTTTTATTGGGAAGGAAGCTATTTCCAAAGTACCCTTGTTTGGGTATATGTTTACCAGATTACACATTCCCGTTAATCGGGAGAGCCGGGCCAATGGATATCAGGTGGTACAGAAAGCGATTTCGATGCTGGAAAAAAACCGGAGCATTGTTATTTTTCCCGAAGGTGGGATTAAAACAAAGCAGGCGCCGCTGATGACGCCGTTTAAAGACGGGGCTTTCAAAATGGCTATTTCTACGCAGGTTCCGGTTGTACCAGTCACCTTTCCCTACAACTGGCTGATTCTGCCCGACAATAGCAAATTGCTGTTCACGCCCCATACGGTCAAAGCCATTGTCCACGAGCCCATTCCCACCACGGGGCTTACGCTGGATGATATTGAGCAATTGAAAAAGCGTACTTTTGAAGTAATAGATCATGAACTGCGGCGGTATTATCCGGAACTGAAGCCCGCCGTGGCGTCGGCAGCGATAAGCAGCGAAGTGGAAAACCGTCCTTCGTAGCCCTGCCCGAACGCTTCACCCATTCGATTATTAGCCATTACCCATATGAACGCGGATAAAGAAACCCTACGCAACATTGCCCATTTGGCCCGGCTCGATTTTGCTGAGAAAGACGAGCAACAAATGCTGGACAGCCTCAACAAAATTCTCACCTGGGTCGAAAAACTCAATGAAATTGATACTTCACAGGTAGAACCGCTAACCCATATGTCGGATGAAGTGAATGTACTGCGGGAAGACAAAGTACTGCCCCCTCTGCCCCGTGAACGCGGCTTAGCCAATGCACCTGAGAAGGATGCCGACTATTTTCGGGTACCCAAAGTACTCGACTAATGGTCCCCGCCCCCGTAGGGGGAGCTTTTTTCCCTCTCCCCTTTGGGGCTGTGGGCTCTTACTCACCTCATTTTGCTTAGCTAATGCGCCAGCTACCCAATCGCCAAGCTAGTTTTATTAATCACATTACCCATTCCGAAACTTTGTTTTTCTGGCGGGGCTGGCGCTCACCTTACCGTCCGCTGTACCTGATTACGCTGTCCCTGCTCCTGATTGGTCTGGTACTGTTTGCAGCAGCGGCCATCCGGGGGATTGAAGGGGTACTACACTGGCAAACCCAAAGCGAATTGCAGGCTGTACCACTTACGCTTGACAGCTTTGCCAAAGGCTTATTCAACTTTTCGGTAGAAGCAACCAGTTATGCCATTACCGAACGGTTCGTTCCTTCGGATATGCAGGTAAATTTAGTGGCGACGTACCTGTATGCGGGACTGTTGCTGGTAAGTACGATTTTACTGCTTAGCGTAGTTACGACCCTGCCCCGGCTCTGGTACATAGGCAGCATGGCCGTGTTTATGCTATGGCTGGCTTCCTGCAAGCTGGATTTGTTGCAAGTGTTCGGCGATACGGGCAACCTGTTCTTCATGGCTTCCGTGGCGCTGATTGTGCCGGTCAGTTATTACCTCCACGCCTTCCGCTCGGGGTTTCCATTTGTGCAGCGTATACTCGTCTTTGCCGGACTACTGGGAATTTTAATTGGCGTAGCCGCCCTTTTCTCCCGCAATACGCTGCCGCTGCTGACTACGCTAAGTTACGGGTCGATTGTACCGATGGCCCTGAGTGCTTTGTTTATCTTACTGGTGTCACCGGAAATTATGCGAAGCTTCCTGTTTCTGGTTTCGCAAAGCGGCAGCCCCAGCAGTTTGCTGCACTTCACGCTGCTAACGCTCATTTACCTGACTAACCTGCTGCTGCGGTACCTGCACAACATCGAATACATTGACTGGAACATTTTGTACGTCAATGCCTTTTTCATCCTGGCTATTTCTATTGTGCTGGGAATCTGGGGCTTCCGGAAGCGAAGCACGTTGTTTGCCCACATCCTGACTGACCCGTTTACCTCGCTGCTGTACGCCGGACTGGCTACCCTCACGCTGGCTACGATGGGTTTTGCCTTTGCCACCGGCAACGACCCGATGGTGGACATGTTTGAAGACATCATTCTGTACACGCATATCGGGATGGGTATTGCGTTTTTCTTCTACGTGCTCATCAATTTCCGGCAGCCGATGCAGCAGGTTAGTCAGGTAAATGAGCGTTAGCAGCGTGAAGTGCAGCAAAC
>QQTW01002567.1_pt1 | contig 13236 bp, 2 predicted proteins | sample 1904831 | NCBI WGS metagenome assembly QQTW01 (sample SAMN09435610, study PRJNA476489) | Subsurface metagenome, whole genome shotgun sequencing project. | reverse complement strand
AAGAACACAAAGAACACAAAGGGCAATAGCGATTTTCCTTTTTAGAATGAAACAGCCCTGCCTTACAAAGGGGGGCAATAGCTCTCTTAAAGCCCCCCAATTTATCGGGGGATTTAGGGGGATCGACTGCGGGAAAATGTTTAACTCAACTGTATTGAAATATGTATAAGTTATGCAACTACCCCAAAAATAGAATGATTTAACTAAATGATTCTTGCACTAGTTGTTTTTGTAGTTCTTCTAGAGAAAGATTTTCTACTTCCATTAAAAGTTTTGCTGTGTCATCAAGTTCTTCTGATTGTGTCTGTTTTTCTACAATCACAGTAGCTAATTCAGCAATCGTTGGTGCGTTAAACAAGAGGGTACGTAGGGGTAATTCGACTTGGAAAGTTTCGCGGATGCGAGAAATTGTTTGTACCGCAAGTAGAGAGTGTCCACCTAACTCAAAGAAGTTATCGTGAATTCCTAGTTTTTCAATACCTATGAGTTCTTGCCAAATATTAGCAATATTTTCTTCAATTTGATTGCGAGGAGCTACATAAGTATTTTTTTGCCGAGTGCGAGAATGCCTAGTTGCAGATACTTGACTGGAGTTAACTGGCTTTTGAGCAAAAGATTGAGACACAATTAATTGATTAATTTCCTCAATTTTCACCTGTAAATCTTGGGTGGAAACTACAATTTGAGGCAAGCAATTTGCCACAATTCGGCTAAAAGCGTCTACTCCCTCTGCTGACAGAATCGCATTTTTTAAACTTTCTTCCCGCCACTTTTTGAGTTGATTGGGAACAGTAGTATTCACTGCCATACCCACTTCTTGCCAAGCATCCCAGTTAATCGCAACTGTAAATCGGCTATTTTTGGATGTATTCCAATGAGCAAAAGCATCTAAAAAGGCATTCGCAGCACAATAGTCTACTTGTCCAAATCCTCCGTAAATTGAACTCAAAGAAGAAAAAAGAACCAAAAAGTCTAAGTTGATGTCTTTGAGAACATCATTTAGAATCAAAGTCCCCTGAATCTTTGGCGCAAATACGGCATTGGCGATTTCCGGTGTTTTGAGTTGAATCATCCCACCTCCTGCAATTCCAGCAGTATGAATAACACCGTGAATTGCACCAAAATGTTTTAGAGATTGTGCGATCGCACTCTCCATCTGCTGCTCATTAGTAATATCAGCAGTCAGTACTAGTACTTCAGCCCCCTCAGCTTCTAGTTGTCGTAGTTTTTGTATCTGCGGGCTGTCTTCAGGTGGTACAGAACGTCCTAAAAGAACCAGCTTGGCTTGTACGGTTTTAGCTAGGTATTCAGCTAAAACTAAGCCAATACCTCCCATCCCTCCTGTAATTAGATATACTCCTCCTTGCCGCAAACGAATTTTATCTTGGGTAGGTTTTTCTAGCTCAATAGGCTCAAATATTTGTACCCAACGATAATTATTACGGTAGGCAATAATTGATTCCTCTGATTTAACTGTTAATTCTGCTATCAATTGCTCTACAAAATCTTCGTTTCCCGCTGTTGGGGGTGAGATATCAAGCAAACGACAATTGATGTGCGGATATTCTTGAGGAATTACTTTGCAAGCACCCGATAAGGTTGCTTTTTCAGGAAGTAATTCTTCATTACCCATAATATCGTAGAGATGATTAGCAACAACAAGTAGTTGAATACGATTGTTCTGCTGTCCTATTGCTTGTGCTAGGTAAACCAGGCTGTAGAAACCTAAATTTTGAGTAGATTCCCAAGATACAGGTTCTAATTGGTTAATACTCCATAAATGGATAATTGTATTGGGATTTTTTCCCTGTTCCCCTAACTGCCGCAGCAAGCGATGGTAATCATCCGCTTGGGTAGGATTGATAGTGTATGTGTTGCTATCGAGTTGATTAAATTGCTCTCCCCAACTAATAGCGATCGCATCCTGCCCAAGTTGTTGCAATCTTTGAACAAGTTGTGAACCTACCCCAAATTCATCTACAAAAACTAAATAGCAACCAGAGGTAATATCTTTTGTTTTGGTGAGGGGGAGTCTTTTCCAGGAAGGAACATAAAACCAGTTAGCGATGTTAGGCTTTTTACCTTGCTTGCTTTCACTTTTATCGGCTATTTGAGTTTGTACTTCTGGTTCAATCCAGTAACGCTGGCGTTCAAAGGGATAAGTCGGCAAAGGTACGCGGCAGGGCTGTTCGTTAGTATAAAAACCAGACCAATTTACCTTAACTCCTGCTAGCCAGAGCCGCCCTAAAATGTTGAGTAAAAAATTAACATCTGATTTTTCATCTTGGGGATGACGTAAGGAAGGTAATACCACTTGTCCTGCTGCTTCTTGGGCGTGTTGTTTAACGAGAGTACACAAACTACGTCCCGGCCCCACTTCTAATAATATGCGTTCAGTTGTTTGCAGCAAAACAGATACACCTCCTGAAAAATGCACTGTTTGCCGTAAATGCTGTACCCAATAATTCGGACTTGTGGCTTCTTGTGCTGTAATCCAAGTTCCCGTTAAATTGGAAATGAAAGGAATTTGGGGAGGATTAAGTTGTACCTTTCTTAGTTCTACCATGAATGGCTCTAATATCGGTTCCATCATCCGAGAATGAAAAGCATGGGAAGTATGCAGACGGCGATACTCTATATTTAATGCTGTTAGTTGTTCTTGAATTGTGTCTGCTGCGTCATCAGTTCCTGAAACTACACACAAAGAAGGTGCATTATTAGCAGCTAAACACAAATTTTCGTTCAGCAAATCTTTAATTTTTTCTACTGGTGCGGAAACAGAAAGCATTGCACCTGTTGGCATTTTTTGCATTAGTTGCCCGCGCATAGCCACCAAAACTAAAGCATCTTCAACAGACATCACACCAGCCAGACAAGCAGCTACATATTCCCCTATACTGTGACCAATCATTGCTTGAGGAGAGATACCCCAAGACATCCACAACTGCGCCAAAGCATACTCAATGACAAACAGTGCTGGTTGTGCTAGCTGTGTCTGCTTTAGTTGTTCTGCTGCTGCTTGTTTTTCAGATTTTGGATAAATAACTGAACGTAAATCTAATTTTAAATAGGGTTCTAATATCAAACAACAACGATCCACCTGTTCGCGGAATATCGCCTCAGTCTGGTATAGTTCTTGACCCATTTCCAGATACTGAGCGCCCTGCCCTGGAAACATAAAGGTGATAGAACGCCCGATAGGTTCTTCAAAGTGAGTTAATACTTGTTGATTCTCTGTAGTTTCGAGGGCAGCTACAACGGATTGGGTACTTTGGCAAAGCACCATGCGGCGATAATTAAAAACTCCACGCCCTACTTGCAATGTGTAAGCGACATCTGCCAAGTTTAAATCAGGATGTTGTTTAAGGTGTTGAGCGAGATTCTTAGTCGCTTTTTCTAAGGCTGAGTCAGTTTTTGCTGAAAGTACCAACAGATGATAATTCCTTCCTTGCTTCTGTTCTCTTCTCACAAATGGGGCTTCTTCTAAAATCACATGAGCATTAGTCCCACCAATACCTAAAGAACTAACTCCCGCACGGCGCGGTGTGGAAGTTGGATTCCATTCTGTCAGCTTGGTATTGACGTAAAAGGGACTATTAGCAAAGTCAATTTCTGGATTGGGTTTTTCAAAATTTAAACTAGGAGGAATTAATTTATGTTGCAAAGCTAGAGCAGTTTTAATCAAACCTGTAACTCCAGCAGCGGCATCTAAATGTCCAATATTGGTTTTGACTGAACCTACAGCACAGAAACCTTTTTTCTGAGTCCCAGCACGAAAAGCATTTGTCAGCGCAGAGATTTCTATGGGGTCGCCTAAATTGGTTCCCGTTCCATGAGTTTCAATATAGCTGATTGTCTCAGGTTCAACCTCAGCCAAAGCTATTGCTTCTGCGATCGCTTCTGCTTGTCCGCTCACGCTTGGTGCTGTGTAGCCAACTTTACCCGAACCATCGTTATTGATGGCACTACCTTTGATTACAGCGCAAATGCGATCGCCGTCAGCAAGAGCATCCGATAACCGCTTTAATAGCACCACTCCCACGCCATTACCAATAATTGTTCCCCCTGCTTGGGCATCAAAAGCCCGACAATGACCGTCAGGTGATAAAATTCCTCCTTCTTGATGTAAATACCCTGTTTTTTGAGGTACACGAAGCGAAGCACCACCAGCCAAAGCCATATCACATTGATAATTCAGTAAGCTTTGGCAAGCTAAAGCAGTCGCTACTAAGGAAGTAGAACAAGCCGTTTGTATTGTTATACTTGGCCCTGTGAGATTTAATTTGTAAGAAACACGAGTAGCTAGAAAATCTTTATCATTTCCAATTAATTTTTGGAAAGTATTAGCGGAGCCAATCTGGTCACGGTTAAAATTAAAAGGTAAATAGTTATTTAAACTAGCACCAGCATAAACTCCAATCCGATCGCATCTTTGAGAGTCATAACCTGCATTTTCCAACGCTTCCCAAGTACATTCTAGAAATAAACGATGTTGGGGATCGGTCATTTCTGCTTCTTTAGGGTTAAAGCCAAAGAAACCAGCATCAAATAAATCTATGTCTTCTAATACAGCACCAGCTTTTATATAGTTAGGATTCTTGAGTAACGATCGATCTACTCCACCAGCAATTAATTCTTCATCGCTGAATTGAGAAATTGCCTCAACCCCATCACATAAATTTTGCCAAAATTCCGTAATATTTTTGGCAGTGGGAAAACGCCCAGCCATCCCGATGATTGCAATGCCTTCCATAAATTACTACTTACCTTTTAAATTACTTAAATTTCTAACGCTGCTTCATAATTCCTTGATTACGTCGGTTCAATGCTTCTCTTTGCTTTCGACTGCGATCGCTAATTTCTTTGAAAGTTGTTTGTGCTAATGATTCTTGGCTTAAATGTTGTGCCAGTGACTTAACTGTTGGATTCTGAAAAATTTCTACAACTGATAAATCTCGATTCAAAATTTCCCGTAATTTGTTGTTTACCTGCACCACCAGCAAAGAATTTCCGCCAAGGTCAAAGAAATTATCGTCAATCCCTACTTTTTCTAGCTGTAGTACCTGTTTCCAAACCTTAGCTATTGTTTTTTCTACCTCTGAATGAGGAGCTTGGTAATTAGTTGCTAATTCTGGACGCAAGTTTTCCGGTGCGGGTAAAGCACAACGATCTACTTTGCCATTGGTCGTTAGAGGTAATGCTTCTAAAAATACAAAGGCAGAAGGAAGCATATATTCAGGCAGTTTTTTATTGAGAAAATGCCGGATTTCATTAACAGAAACCGAGGCTTTTTGCTCGGAAACTACATAAGCAATCAGGCGATTTTCATTCGCAATAACTACTGTCTCTCTCACAGTTAGATGTTGTGCTATAACTGCTTCAATCTCTCCTAGTTCAATCCGAAAACCGCGAAGTTTAACTTGATGGTCAATTCTTCCCAAAAATTCAATGGTTCCATCAGCACGATAACGTGCTAAATCTCCTGTTTTATAAAGGCGCTTCTCTGATTCAAACGGACTAGAAATAAACTTTTCGTTAGTCAATTCAGCCCTATTCCAATAGCCTCGCGCCAAACCCGCACCACCAATATATAATTCACCAGGAATACCAATTGGTACAGGTTGCAATTGTCGATCTAATATATATATCTGAGTGTTGGCAATCGGACGACCAATCGGAACGATTCTTTGATTGTTGTTTGCTTGACAGCACCAAGAAGTCACATCAATGGCTGCTTCTGTCGGTCCGTAGAGATTGTGTAATTCTGCCTGCAAACGCTCAAAGAAGCGTTCTTGTAGTTCAAAGGGTAGTGCTTCACCACTACAAATTACACGTTTGATACTGTGGCAGTTCTCCAGTCCTGATGACTCTAAAAACACTTGCAGCATTGATGGCACAAAGTGCAATGTTGTAATTTGCTGTTGGGCGATGAGTTGAATTAGATAGCTCGCATCTTGATGACCACCTGGTTTGGCTAAGACTAGAGTTGCACCAGTAAATAGAGGCCAGAAGAATTCCCATATAGAAACATCAAAACTAAAGGGTGTCTTTTGTAAAATTCTGTCGCTTGCTGTTAATTGATAAGTATCTTGCATCCACAGTAAGCGGTTACATAAACCCTTGTGAGTGTTAATCACTCCTTTGGGCTTTCCGGTAGAACCAGAAGTATAAATTACGTAAGCGATGTGTTCTAGCTGAACGCTACTAACTGGGTTAGCTTGGCTGTAACCAGTGAATTCTGCACCTTCGGTATCTATAGTTATTAATTTAGCTTGGTGTGGTGGTAGTTCATGTAGATGCGGTTGCACTAGCAACAATGGTAGTTGAGCATCTTCTAACATGAACGCCAAACGCTCTGTAGGTAGGCTCGGATCTAGCGGCAGATAAGCACCACCTGCTTTCATGATTGCTAATATCCCAACTACCATTTCTACAGAGCGTTCCATGCAAATGCCAACCAATGTTTCTGGTTTCACGCCTAAATTTTGTAGGTAGTGTGCCAATTGATTGGCTCGGTTATTTAACTCCTGATAGCTAAATTTTTGATTCTCAAACAGCACTGCTATAGCATCCGGTGTGTTTTCTACCTGTGCCTCAAACAATTTATGGATACAAGCTTCTTGGGGATAATCAACTTTAGTATTATTCCATATCAGTAGCGTCTGAGCTTCAGCAGGTGTCAATATTGGTAACTCAAAAATACGTTGATTGGAATTACTAACTATACCCTCCAGCAGAGTTTGGAAATGCCCTACCATCCTGGCTATAGTATCAGCGTTAAATAAATCGGTGTTATATTCTAGCGTCCCGATTAATCCTTCTTTACTATCAATCATTGATAGAAGAACATCAAACTTAGCAGTTCCAGTATCTAGTTCCTCAGTTTTCCAAATGCCATCTGAGGCAGCATTTTGGAGAACAAACATCACCTGGAACAATGGGTTATAGCTCAAATCGCGATTTGGGTGCAATGCTTCTACTAGCTTTTCAAATGGTAAATCTTGATGAGTATAGGCATCAATTGCAACCTTCCGCACTCGTCCCAACAATTCTGTAAAAGTAGGATTTCCTTCTAAATTGGTACGCAATACCAAAGTATTGACAAAACACCCAATTAACTGCTCCAGTTCAGCACGGTTACGGTTGGCAATTGGTGAACCAACAAGAATATCTTCTTGACCTGTGTAGCGGTAAAGCAAAGTTTGAAATGCCGCCAACAAAGTCATAAATAAAGTTGTACCTTCCCGTTGGCTTAACTGTTTGATAGCTTCTGTTAAGGTTGTAGACAATACAAACTTCTGCCGAGTTCCCCTAAAAGTCTGTATTGGCGGTCTTGGATGGTCTGTAGGTAGTTGCAGTACAGGGATTTTGTTTAACTGTTTCTGCCAATAAGCTAAATCCTTGATTATGACTTCACCCTGCAACCAGTTTCGCTGCCAATAAACAAAATCTGTGTACTGTATAGGCAGTTTTGGTAAAGGTGTTTGCACGGAGGCACTACCAGCAGAGAAAGCTTGATAAATAGCTGAGAGTTCTTTCACTAAAATATTGATTGACCAAGCATCACCAATTAAATGATGTAGTGTCAAAACTAATACAGTCTCTTCTGCTTTCAATAACAGCAGTTTTGCCCGCAATAACGGTGCTTGTCCTAAGTCGAAAGCTACCTTAGCTTCTTGTAAAGATAATTTTTGCACTTCCACCGACTGCTGTTCATCGGGTAAATGACGCAAATCAACTTCAGGTATAGTTAATGCGACAAAATCTCGAACTTTCTGAACAGGTTCAGCATCCACTACCTCAAAGCTTGTCCGGAGAATGTCGTGTCTTTGAATAATTTCATTGAGACTACGAACTAATGCAGACACATTCAGCCGTCCTTTAATTTGAACAGCTACAGGAATGTTATATGTAGCTGTCCCCGGTTGCAGTTGATTGATAAACCACAACTGCTGTTGAGTAAAAGTCAATGGATGATGGGTTAAGATTTGCTTGATTTTCGAGATGGGCAGGTATACACTATCCTGGTTGCGATTAACTTGGTCTAATATTTGGGTTGCTAATTCAGATATACCAGCACTATCAAAGAAGTCTGCTACAGATATAGCTACTTCAAAATCAGCCTCAATTCGGTTTTTTAACTGGAAAACTTTGAGGGAATCTAGACCTAAGCTACTTAAAGGTTGCTGATAGTCTAACTGAGAAGGTTTTATTCTCAGTATTTGTGCTACTAACTTTTGTAAATAGGAATTTAATAACTGCTGTCGTTGTTCTGATTCTACAGCTAGTAATCCAGCGCGTGTCAGAATGTCTTGTGCCTCTGTTGCCTGGGTACTTTCTAGAATACTCCTACCAATAACATTTAATGTATCGGCTAAAAATCCTGCTTTTGTAGCCCGACGCTGAATCTTACCACTGGAAGTTTTGGGAATTGTGCCAGCCTTGATTAAAATAACTGCATAAACTTGTACCTCATGTTCAAGAGCGATCGCTTGGCGAATAGCAGCAGTAATTTCTTCTACATTTGGTTTGGCACGAAACTCCAATTCTTGTACTATTACCAGTCGTTCTTCTTGTTCTACCTCCACAGCAAAAGCTGCTCCACTTCCTGCACGCAATATTTTATGGCAACGTTCTGCGGTCAATTCCAAGTCTTGTGGGTAGAGATTGCGTCCCCTGATAATGATTAGATCCTTTACTCTACCGGTAATGAAGAGTTCACCGTCGTGTAAAAACCCTAAATCTCCAGTCCGCAAAAATGGTCCTGCTCCCGTATCTTGAAGGTAAGCGCGGAAGGTTTGCTCTGTTTCTTCTGGTCGATTCCAGTAACCACGACCAATACTTGCTCCCGAAACCCAGATTTCACCAACTTCATCGGTTGCACAACTGGTTAAGGTTTCCGGGTTAGCAATGACAATTTGCTGTTGTGGTACAACTCGACCACAACTAACTAATGCTATTGCATTATCTTCATTAGCAACCGCAGCAATTATATTGTTACGTTCTAAAGCTTTTTTTTGTAAATTTTTGGTTGTTACTAGAGCAGATTTGACGCTACCAGATACCATCAAGGTTGCTTCTGCCATGCCATAGCAGGGATAGAAAGCTTCTGGACGAAAACCACATTCAGCAAAGGTGTAGGCAAAATGCTCTAAGGTTTGCTGGCGAATAGGTTCAGCACCGTTAAAGGCGACACTCCAACTACTTAAATCCAGTGTTGAGCGTTGTTCGGGGGTAATTTTTTCAATACAAAGTTCGTAAGCGAAGTTGGGAGCGCCACTGGTAGTTCCTCTGTAACGGGAAATTGCCTCTAACCAACGATAAGGACGTTGGAGGAAAGCAGCAGGTGGCATCATGATACAAGAAAAGCCACCATACAAAGGTTGCAGTACGCCGCCGATGAGTCCCATGTCATGATAAACAGGAAGCCAAGTCACAAATTTACTACTGGAGGAATGTTCCATGTACTGGCGAGTTACGGCAGCATTATGTAGTAAATTGCCATGACTGAGCATTACACCTTTGGGTATACCAGTGGAGCCAGAAGTGTATTGCAAAAATGCGAGGGTATCTTTACTAATAAAAGGCTCTTGCCAAAGGTCTTCAATACCAGTGGTGAGATTATCTGTGGTCAGCCAATGAATATTATCTATATTAAATTTATCAGCAAATAAGAATTGTACTTGAGGCAAGATGGCTGTAGTAGTAAGGATTACAGCCGCTTGTGCATCTTTCAAAATTGATAAAATTCTGGGGGTGTTGCGCCTATTACGGGGAGGATAAGCCGGAACTGCCACCACTCCCGCATATAGACAACCAAAAAATGCGGCAACATATTCTAAGCCTGGTGGATAAAGTAGTAAGGCACGTTCCCCAGTCAAACCTAATGCTTGTAATTGAGCAGCTATTCTACGCGCTAATCTATCTAATTCTTGATAGGTTAGCGTCGCTTTTTCCATTTCCCCATCCAGCAAGAAGGTAAAAGCATCGAGATGCGGCTGCGTAGAACTTCTTAAAAACAAGAGTTCAACAATTGTAGAACAGTTGCTAGAAGCTTCAAAAGAGCTATTAGAAAAATTATTCATATTTATTTCAACAGTTGAGATGCAACCCTGATATATGGCAATCCTAAATCATTCGTGAAAAAACTGGCTGAAAAATTTACCACAGAGGCACAGAGTACACAGAGTAAGAGGGAATAAAGGTTTTTACAAATGATTTAGGAATGCTATAGTGCTGTTCCTCTCACTTTAACGAGAGAAAAATAAATAGCAAACCTTACTAGCGATTTACTTAAGGTAGAGACTCATCACGCTTGTTGCGATTTGTTTTTATTTAGTCTTAGTTAGCATAACGAGAATTAGTGGCTTTAGCAATAGGAGCAATATTACTACTAATTATCAAAAGACTTTTATATATCAGTTTTACCTATTGTCGGTTTATTTATATCTTTCGGCAGATGAGAAGTCGCCTAATTCTTTAAAAACTCTCTTTATAACGAATATCTAAGCTGTGCATAGGGTACATCAATTTTGTCCTATCTAAGACAACTCCGCAATCAAGTCAGCTATTCCAGCTTTTCAAGATGCTTGTTGGGAAAGGGTTTTCAAGTCTTCGCTTCTACGTTAAATAAACACCTCGCTTAAGTCAGATGGCTGCTTATTAACCATTTAATTGAAATATATTACTATTTGTCTTGTGTCTTACATGACTTCGTAATATATTTAAGCTCATTAGGTTAAATGCAAATTGCTCTTATTAATTGTTTTGTGTCGGGTACAACCAAGTAGTATTACTGAGCGTAAGGGGATAAATGAAGTTAGATAAATTGTTTCAAAGTCTGTTGCTGACGGGTGCAGCTATGGTTTTTGTAGGCACTCCTGCCAAAAGCGAGGAGATACGAGAGGATACCCAAGGTAAAAGTTTTGCCCAGAAGTTAAATAACCCAGCCAAAAAGATTCCTGACAAGAGTGCAGATGTACTTGTGCAAGCACCAACACCTTTAAAAGAAGTTGTGCCAATCGTGGGAGTTAAGGCAAATCCCACGGATAAAGGTGTGGAATTGATTTTACAAACTACTGAAGGCGATCGCTTACAAGTCACAAACCGTAGTGCTGCTAATAACTTCATTGCTGATATACCTGGGGCACAACTGCGACTGCCGTCAGGGGATGCTTTCACGTTCCGTTCGGAGAAACCTCTTGCGGGAATTATTGAGATAACAGTTATAAATATTGATACAAATACTGTTCGGGTGACAGTGGTAGGTGAGAAGGTTTTACCAACGGTTGAATTATTTGATAGTAATGAAGGGCTGATTTTTGGCTTGGCATCAGTTCCATCCTCCCCAGAATTACCCCAAACACAACCAGTACCATCAACTGTACCCGAGTCTGAAAAACCACAACAACCAACATCTGAAGCTGATGCACCGATTGAATTGGTTGTTACGGGTGAGCAAGATGGATACACTGGAACTAACGCGACGACTGCAACTAGAACCGATACACCATTACGGGATATTCCCCAGTCCATTCAGGTGGTTCCTCAGCAGATATTAAAAGACCAACAAGTTATTAGGCTGAATGAGGCAGTTCGTAACGTCAGTGGAATTAGTTCTGGTGATAATTTCGGTAGTAGCAGAGACGGCTTTGTTATTCGTGGTTTCTCAAGTACTTTTGGGAGAAACATTCTCACAAATGGCTTGGGCAGTAATGGTTTTGCAAGTGGGTTTAACGAAACTGCCAATTTAGAGCGGGTAGAAGTTCTCAAGGGACCTGCTTCAGTTTTGTACGGTAATCTAGAGCCAGGAGGGGTAATCAACCTAGTTACAAAAAAACCACTATCTGAGCCGTTTTACTTTGGTGAACTGCAACTAGGAAATTACTCATTCTATCGAGGTACGATAGATATATCTAATCCTTTAAATCGAGATAAAACTGCTAGCTATCGCCTAAATGCTGCTTACGAAAACTCAGGTACTTTCCGCAATTTTGACCAAAGAATTGAGCGTACCTTCTTCACACCTGTAGTTAGTTTACAAATTGGTAAGCAGACAGATTTAACTCTAGAATTTAGTTACTTGAATGACGAACGGCCTTTTGATAGGGGTTTAATAGCTATTGGTAATAAAGTTGTTGATACTCCCTACAGCCGGATTTTTGGCGAGAAAAACGATGTAAGTAAGCTAGAAGAAATTGGTGCAAGATATGAGTTAGAGCATCGCTTCAATGAAAATTTAAAACTACGTAATGCATTTAGATTCCTATCATCTAATACGTTTGACTATCGAGCAGAACCACTAGGACTAAATGAAGAAACGGGAGAATTGCGGAGAAATTTTAGATCGAACGATGATATTGCGAAAAGATATGCAATGCAAACGGATTTGACAAGTAAATTCAAAACTGGTCCTATAGAGCATACGCTTCTGTTCGGCATTGATTTTTCCAGAAATACCACTGAAGGAACACAAAAACGATTGCCAGCAGGTTTGACTCCAAGTATTAACATTTTTAATCCAATTTACAACCAAATATCTAGACCAGTTCTTTCAGAACTAACGAATACAGTGCGTGATAATCAAAATAGCGCGAATTCCTTGGGTATCTTTTTGCAAGATCAAATTGCTCTGACTAATAATTTGAAATTAGTATTGGGTGGAAGGTTTGACCTTGTAGACCAAGAACGCAAAGATAATACAAGTAATACAACTTCTAACCAATACGATGAAGCCTTTAGTCCACGTGTTGGTTTAGTATACCAACCAATTCCACCACTTTCACTTTATGCCAGCTACAGCGAATCTTTTCAACCAAATTTGGCGACTAGATTTGATGAATCGTTCTTGGAACCAGAGCGTGGTAAGCAGTATGAAGCGGGAATCCGAGGGGAATTTTTGGATAGAAAACTGGTAACTAATTTAGCAGCTTATCAAATCACGAAGTCCAATGTTGCTAGCACAGATATAAACAACCCAGACTACTCTGTTGCAATAGGTGAGCAGAAAAGTTGGGGTATTGAGCTTGATGTTGCTGGGCAAATTCTCCCTGGTTGGAATGTTATTGCTTCCTATGCCTATACTGATGCCAAAGTTACCGCTGATGCTATTACCGCAACTAATGAAACACTCACAGGCAATAGATTAAGTAATGTTCCTTACAATGCTGCCAGCCTTTGGACTACTTATGAAATTCAAAAAGGGAATATGCAAGGATTAGGGTTTGGAATTGGAAT
>QQTW01002566.1_pt1 | contig 13237 bp, 12 predicted proteins | sample 1904831 | NCBI WGS metagenome assembly QQTW01 (sample SAMN09435610, study PRJNA476489) | Subsurface metagenome, whole genome shotgun sequencing project. | reverse complement strand
CCCTGATGATGATGGTCGTGCGAGTGAGTATGCGGGTGGTGGGGATGGTGCGTATGAGGATGTGAGTGATGATGGGAGTGATGGGAGGAGGAAGAAGAACGAAGAAGAAAGTTAGGATGCCTCGCATGGACCACGTCCCGAAAGGTCGTGAGGATGTATAATAACCTCTCTGCCTGTGGATCGGTGCGCGAGCAGTAACTCATCACGCTGATGGCGTGTTCGATGCACCATGCCATGTTATTCGCGTCGGGACAGACTCCACTGAAAGCGTTGGAGAGGACGATGAGGGCGGCGGCGAAGAAGAAGTATCTTTTCCATCAACAAAATTCATTAGCAACGGGTTAGAAAACAGAGGTAATCGTGGTACCCTTTTCTTATAATCAATGACGCAGGTGGGGACGTGTTCTCTGCATGACATAGATAGCAAAGGTGGGCACGAGTGGTAAGCTGGATCAAGGATAGAAGGAACAAATCTCATTCAACCGAAGCCAGAAGAGTAGAAATCAATACTCACATTACGAACGGATTGCGTTGGGGTAGTTGACCTGCTCCGTACGCGTTCTGGACAAGGAAGATGGTATGCACCGATGCCGAGACGCAGGCTTCAGCGAATTTGGCCATCGGTCGAGATTTTCCTCCCTCGGTACGCTGTTGTTGCTGTTGCTGCTGTTGGGATGGTGTGGTAACGGGGTCATCGCTGGTCGTCATCGTCGTCGTGGTGTTGGTGGCCGTGGTGTTACTTGCACCACCACCACCGCCGCCGCCGGATTTGTTCAGCCGCGAACTGAGCAGAAACAGAAAGAATGGCCGAGTAAGCAGAATAATCGAATGACAATATAACAGATTGACATGCAGCGTGGCGATCCCATGGTCCGACTCGGACGACAATGCTTGTCGCCAATGCAGAATCGCCGGCAACTGTTTCGGCCAGACGGAACATAGATCGGCCATCTCCTGGGCAAGTCGCGTCGAGACTTTCCGTTTCTGATAGATCCTCTTCAACACCAAGCCGATGATATGGCTACTTCGAACCGACGCCTCGAGTCCGAGTAACCCCGGGTGGGGATCGTCGCCGTGACCTGCATCGCGCGCGCTGTCGAGAAAGAAACTCTCGGAGCAATCGTCCTCGGAGATGGCGACGGGTCGACCCATGGATGCGGATAGAAACCGATCGAACACGAACAAACTCCCCCAGAGATGCCGACGCAGCGTCCGTTCCGCGGGGATGTAGATGACCAGCGTCTCCTCGCGATGCAAACCCAACGCAAAGGCCGACCGGATGGCCATGCCCAACAGCGCGAATGCCGTGTTTCGCTTCGAAATGGCGAGCATGTACACCGTCATCAACAACAACGCTTGAATCGACCAGATCCCGGCATCCTCGAAGGCGGTTAAAGGATCGCTCAGTGTCTTGGCATTATGGTAGAACATCTCCGCTCGGTCGAGAGGGTCGTTGCGGAGCCGTCCGATCAGTCGCGCTTCTTCGGTGCCGCCTGGGAAACAGGCCAGCACGAGACCGACGGCGAAGACCAGATTGAGCAAACCGAGCCATTGCGGGTCCACGTTCAGCGGGTCCCGATAGGATGCTTCGAGTCCCGAGCTGAATGCGGTCCGATCAAAGACTTCAAGGAGGCCTTGTGTCTAATGACATATTTAGTCTTTGATGAATATTGAAAGATAGAAAACGATAGTCGAGCTCACATTGGTGAAGAAGGATGATACGAGCACGTCGGCCGTCTTTCGGTCCGGAAGGAGATGCGTATGCCGAAATCCTTGGGGAAGCCGCAGCGTGTTCTCCAAGATTCGATGTCGTCGAGGGTCCAGCGTGAATCGAGATGGACCCGACACGCTCTCGACAATCATGCGCATCAATTGGAGGAACGAGAGTGTAGCGGAATCGCCCACATATACTACATTATGTTAGCTGTTGCCAGCTGAAGATGTATTCGACAACCGGAAAAGAAAATGTATAGAAAAGTGATGTCTTCATCTCTAATGAACATTCATACACACCTAATCTCCCACTGGGCTCTTCCAACATCCGCGTCGAGGTATACATGATGGCCTCCTCGTCATTGTCGGTGTCCATGGAGCTATGTGAGGTCAAGCCTGGATGTTCCTTACTGCTCAATCGAAACGTCGTCGGGTCACAGCCCGTGGCACGCATGGCGCTCTCGATCGAAGGCAAGCCCAGTCCCGAGGTCAGATCCGTCCGCAGTCCCGAGATGGTCGTTGGCGCTCCAGGAGTTGCGCTTGGCTCGGGGTGCCATGGCGTTGACTGGTGGGTCATCATCTCACGGCCATGGTCGGATGGCACATTCATCCGGGGCGAACATTGAGGGCTTGCCATGGCAACACCACCTAGAGGTCTAATGGTCGTGGGAGTCGTTATGGCCGACGCCGCAACCACCGACAGCCGTCGTTTCTCGGGCGGCCCTTCATCCTCCACATGCTCGCCGCTTCCATATTGACACGGCAAGCTGCGTCGCTCGCAGGTGTTGCACGGTATCGCGCCATTGCACTATACCCAGCCTCAGGATTGCATTGCGACGGCAATATGATAGCAATGACTGACCTTCTGCTTCCTCCGCTTGCAGCTGTCGCACGCCTGCGCCGTGCGCTGGCGCTTGTCAGGGGCAACCTTGGGACGAGTCATGCAGGTCTTTTTGGTATATCAATTCAATTTTCCTTTCCTCTGGAACAATATCGATGTGTTGTTCTGGAGATGCTTTCACTGGTCCCGTGGGCAGCAGCGTCCCTAGTTCTCATACTCTACCAGATCCCTGCGCATATCTGGGGGTGGGTGGGAGAGCTTGTAGAATCGCAGATCCCCTCGGAACGCCTTCCCCGATCGCAGACAGATTGACTTCCCCAGGGCCCAAGCTCTTCTGATTTCCTCCCGCCCGATGGATGAAGCACAGGAAGCTAGACTTCTTTGGTCATGAGGACCATGTATTGATTCTCTCGCGTCGATGCAAAGCAAAAGCCAGGATCTTCATACCCCGCAACCTCGCAGGTTGGTGTAACCTCCATCGAAGACTGCTTGCTGGGCAGATCTATATCTCCATTGGTTCATCCCTGCAAGGGTGATTTGTTGATGATCTCGGTCGTTGGTGGTGGTTGCGCTCTGTCGTAGGGTTCGCCAGTTCCGGGTTCAAGATGCGCTGGATACATGCGCAGTCCCTCGCGGCATCAGCCCTCTTCCTTATTGGTGCCGTCGAGGCATCGCGCTTGACGCCACCAGTGCTGCCGCTCATTGTTCGAAATCCCTATTTGACGACATGGCTGGCCGATGCGCGCAAAGAGCCGTGGTCGGCATGGCCGATGTTCTACGAGGGTCAGAGTGTATGTTATTCGACCGCCTTGTACCTTGAGCTCTATTAGAGCTACTGTTGGAGCTTGTTGTTGATCTTCTGTATAATTGCAGATTGGCTTGTCGATTCTTGCTTCCGTGCCTGGCTCTGGCAAGGTGTATCCGCTCCTGGGCAGGCCTCAGGATTCGCTGGACTGGGAAGCGAACGATGAGTACGTGTATCGCAATAACATATAACATGTTCATGCTGATGCGTGTCAACAGATACAATGTCACATTTCCAAAATATCTAGGTTCTCAGTACGATGCGGCGGTGACAAACTTGTCTTATTTAATACCGTCTCCACAGGGCGATGCAGCACCACTAGAATTGACCGTTTCTTTTCTCACTCCAATCACGCCAACTTCGACATTGCGTCAATCGATCCCAGCGGGATATGTGGTCGTCTATGTCAAGGGGACCTTCAACGTCAACATCTACATCGACGTGAATGGCCAATGGGTCAGCGGTGACCGAGGGAGTCGAATCGTCTGGGATTTCTCCGGTCCTCCGCTAGAGAAAAGCAATGGCCCCCAGACGTTTTTGAAGACGTGGCGAGTCCGACGAGAGACGGAGCAGCTTTTGACCGAGTTTGGAGATCAGGCAGAATGGGGGACGTTACATTTCTCGGCCGCTCCGGTATGACCTGGTCTTTTTCTGACTGGATGGTGCATGTCCCTAATGGTCTTCCCGTATAGGACGTCCGCCATGAGTCCGGAACGTCAGCGGCCCTCCGGCAGAGATTCGCTCGCACCGGCACACTCCAGGACCAGGTGGACGAGTCCTTTCGAGGCATCATGGAGAAAGAGCCCGTCTTTGCCTTTGTCAAGTCCTTCAATCTCAACGGGAGCTCACCATATCTACCTCCCATCGAAGACCGTGCCATTTTCACCATTGCCCATCTCCAAAATCCGGTTGTGCAATTCGCGTCCGCCCGCGGACTGACATTCATGCGACCCTTGTGGCTGTCATGGTTCCTTACTCCAGAAGAACTGATTTCGTTCCATTACTTCGACTACGATCAAGCAGCCATGCTGGCCACCAACTACTCGACGCAGTTGGCGATCGACGCAGCGCAGTCCGGCTCGCAAAATTACGTGGACATCCTCGCCTTATCCGCCCGGCAGGTCCTCGGCGCCACCAGCTTCTCCGGCACACCGGACAACCCGCTGCTGTTCTTGAAAGAGATTTCGTCCAACGGGAATTGCCAGACCATCGATGTCATCTTCCCCTCGTTTCCTTTCTACATGTATACCAACCCGCGTTGGTTGGCATATCTGCTCGAGCCGCTCATCGAGCACATGCTCAGCGGACAGTATCCGAACAAGTACGCCATGCATGACTTGGGTCTGCACTTCCCGAATTTGACAGGTCATCCGGACGGCCACGATGAGTATATGCCCGTGGAAGAGTGCGGGAATATCTTGATCATGGGGCTGGCGCTGATCAACTCGCTCATCTACGGGGATGGTCGACAGAGTGGGTCGATTTGGGCAAGTCTCGGGAGTCAGGATGTGCCGGACACCGAAACCGCCAGTCCGTTCCCACTAACGACCCTCGAGACGAGGGATGCAGTGGACAATTTAGACGATCGATGGGGCGGAAATGACGAGCACAAAGGCCACAAGCAGGCTCGAAAGTTCGTGGAGCGCACGTATCGCCTGTGGAAGCAATGGACGGGTTACTTGGTGGACTACTCTTTGACGCCTGAAACTCAACGTATGGTGGACTCACCTCTGGTATGACGAAACAACGGTAGCTGATGGTCGACAGTATCCACCGATGACTTTGCCGGCTGGTTGGCGAACCAGACCAACCTAGCGTTGAAAGGCGTGCTGGGTATCAAAGCCATGAGTCACATCGCCGAGATTGCCGGCGAGCACAAAGATGCCGAATACTACAAGGTATGCCATTGATATGCCATTATTTCCTCTCAATATCCCTCAACTACGTTAACCTTCAATCTAGAATATTTCTTCAATATACCTCGAAAAATGGGAAGAATACGGTATCTCACGAGACAAGACGCACGCCAAGTTAGCCTACAACTGGTACGGGTCCTGGACGACTTTGTACAATCTTTTCGCCGACTCGATGCTGTGCTTCCACATGCCTGAATCTTCCCGCTCCTCCACCACCAAGTCATCATCCCATTCAGACACATACGACCATCAAAAGCCAATAATACCTAACCCCGCCCATCCCAAGCACGGTGGACGAACCGGTTTCGTCCCAGAACACATCTACAAGATTCAAAGCAGCTGGTACCACAACGTAATGCAACGCTACGGTCTCCCGCTGGATAGTCGACACCTGTATACAAAAACGGACTGGGAATTCTTCGCAGCCGCGGTGGCGAGCAAAAGCGTGCGGAAAGAAATTCTGCATAGTGTCGCGACGTGGGTGAATGACACGTCGACGGATCGCCCTTTGGCGGATCTTCATGATACCGAAGGCACCGGGGGCTTCGATGGGCCGCCGTTCAAAGCCAGGCCGGTCGTGGGTGGTCACTTTGCGTTTGTGGCGCTGGAGAGAGCGTGTGGTGGCCAGGCGATGCAGGCGCTGCGATTCTTGGATGATGATGATGATGGAAGCCACAACAAGGAGAATGAGGAAATGGCAGTGGATGAGTTATGATGGGACTCTTCGCCCGTCATCAGTCGCGGCTGTTACTCGACTCGGAGCGAGTTGTGGCTGTTTGGAGAAGTCCACCAAGTAGAGATGTGTGTATATTGTTCGAATCAATCTACTGTACTCTCGGGCTTGCGGCGTGACAGTACACTTCCGTCTATTTGGGTTGAAAGCATCGTCTTCATAAGTACGATGGAAGAGACCGAACACCATCGCCGGTGCAATAAAGGGTCGGCATAGGTTCCATCATACAGACAATGGAATTCTATACCGATTTCGTCATGGCATTGTCGATGGAAGTTGAAGATAGTGTTCCTTGTAAGGAGCATACTGGTGGATGGGGACTTCTCTTCATCATGCACTTAACGAAATCAAAAGTGTCGTCACGAGTCCGATGAAGGAGAGATGCTAGCACCACCACGAGCCTAACGAAAATGGAAGGAGCTATCGTCGGACGGTCGACGAAGAGAGAGGACCTTTGCCACACCCTTGACGAAAGTGGAGTCAATCTTCGTCATACGGACCGTGGGAGTGGTAGGATTACCTCCGTCATGCGTTCGACGAAGGGAAGCCAATCCTCGCCACACAGACGATACGTATGAGAAGAACGATCTTCGTCGTACGTTCGACGAAATCAGGAGGTAATCTACGTCACCACTGCGATGGAAGAAAAACGTCTACTATTCACCACACGGACAACGACGGCGAAAGTAGAACGGTAATCTTTGTCACGAGTTCAATGTATCACGAAAGTACACCTGCTTCGTTCGAGCGATGATGACCATAAGAGCTCAATTTCCCTTTCCATATGCTATCGAATCTAACTCCGCTCAGGACTTTCACTCAATCGGAACCACACGATAGGGCTTGAGGCCCGCGTTCCAGTGTAATCCCTGCTTGATGGTGGTGCAGTGACGGTCAAACCGGGCGTGCTCTCCGGCATCGCGACGGGCGTTCCCAGCGGATGAGCGGTGTTGAGGTTGGGGTTCCGCTTCGTGGAGGGGGACGTCTTGGAACGTTGACGTGGCGATCTCGATCGTCTCATTGGTGTTGGCGTAGCTGGCGTTGCAGGGCGCGGGGGACGAAGTGCAGTGATTTCAGGCATGTCTGCACGCCATTTCCCTCTGCGGACGGTTGACGGGGGGAGAGTCTCCTGTAGCATCTCGTCGAGAGAACGCACGCCCAGAGCTAGCAGCTGGTCTATTTTATTTCTATTAGTCTCGTTCCTGAGATGGTGATAAGTGCACGTAGCTTCACGGATACTCACCCCAGGAGCGGAAATAGAACTTGAACGTCATATAGGGATCGTCTAGCGGGTCGATGAGAGCGTAGTGATAGAATTTCACCGGATTCTTTGGGCCTAGCATGCCACCACCGGGGTAACTACTGCCGTTAGATCTCCAAGCTTCCCGGTGCGGGAGAAAAAAACTTACTTGATGCCTGCATTCTGAGGTGAGCTCTCTTCATCGTTCGTTAACTCGGACGCATCCGCCAGCATCCGTTGCATGCTGGGTGCATCGCCCTGGGCTCTCTTGCGACCCTTGGCTCGATAAACGAGAATCTGCAACGTCGTCGAGTTCGATGCCACTACGCCTTCCTGGGTCCGGTCACCAAGCTGGAACGTCTTCCGTTCAATGCCCTGCGTATCTCCTTCGAGCGGCTTGCTCAGAACGAACATGATCTTGCCCGTAAATTTCTCCTTTGCACCCACTCCCCAACTGACGACGTGTTCTTGATTCACGAACAGCTTGAAGAAATAGCAGGTATTGGATGACTCGGGCTCCTCTTCGATGGCATACCTCACCCAGAACCGGGACTGCGGATAGGCTGGAACATAGACCGACACGATATGCGTGGTCTGGTCATAGAGCAACCGGGGCTCGTCGATAGACGTCCCCGAACGAGGAGGGCCAGTGGTAGAACCAGGACTCCCAGCCGGTAACGCATATGGTAGAGCTGATCCTGGCACGTACTCCGGAAGGTCTTCGGCGCCGAATTGGGAGACTAGCTTGATTGTGATTCGTCGTTGGGTCGGCATGACGACGGTTTGAAATCAGCGTGAGAGAGGAACTTGAGGTCGTCGACTCTAGAAGGACAGCTTCAAGGCTGGCGATAGACGTCTTGACAGGCGAGGGACGAACGACGCGTGTGTATGAGTCCATCTTGTGATGGCTTATTCCTTGAGGGCTTCTTCCTGATGGCGTAATTTGTGTGCCTGGCACTTCCCAGCGGCTTAAGACTCGGATGGAGTCGTGGAAAGGACTTGGCATTTCTCCATTCGCTCGCGCCGGTCCTGGCGGCTATGGCATTTCTGGCAACCTGTTCCGGTCTCTAGGAACTGTCCGAGGTAGAATAGTAGGAAGATCATTCTCATATTGCCCTTCATTCTGCTTGGACGGATATGGCAGCGGCGGCATTCTGTCAAGATGTTGCGCATTTCGATAAGAACATGATACATGCCATCGTGGGATGGGCGATAGTCCGCTAGGATTATTTGGATGATGGAATCCTAGGGAAATCCAACATACAAACGAGACCTGTAAAAGGCAAGGCTATTGCACATGATAGCTATAAGTGAAATGCTGGATTCGGCTCCATAGACTACGTGTTCTGGGAGTCAATTTGGAAGCAGATCACTGTGGTAATTCAAATTAAGTCAATGAAACTTTCATTGAGCTATGAGCATTCTGATACTCCAATGAATATAGGGCCTGGCGACTCCTCGAACTTCATCTCTCGAGTGGCTAAATCCAGACAAATCCAAACGGTGATCGAGTCCCACTGGCCATTCAAGTGGTCCGTGATTCACCTGCCGACCAGGGCATCACCCGTGCAAGACCGAACGTATTGGAAAGCAAAACGTACAAACCAATATTGCTCCAGAGCAATATCAGGGTCAAATCAAACTACACCACGACAAAGGAAGATGAATACTCATCACAACGAACATCCAGAGGTCTCGCGGTCAGATTGTTGTTTCGCGTCTTCAGAGGAGCCACTTTCTTGGTCGGGTGCGGCTCTGCGGGCCGCACCGCCACAGCTGTCGAAAGCAAGGTTTCGCCAGTTGGAAGTGGCTGTGGTGGCTTGACCTCATCAACGTCACACGAACCTTGCTCGGCCGGATCAGCGCGTCACGCAGCGGCTGTTAGAACTACTCAATTTCTGGCGTTTCTCTTTCTATGAAGCTCGCGCTTGCGAGCTTCAGGTACAGCAATCATGGCTGCTCCCACGCGCTTGTCCAAGGCCAAGGCCATCCTAGCAACCGTCAATTATGCCGCCGAAGGCGACATTAAAGCCTTGCAACAACTCAGCTCCTACGCGCCCAACGCGCTTCCTCTGGAGATCCTGCTACGCGTGCTCTTGACATATCTCCCGGAGACCATCGAGCCGACCCAGTACGTGCCGCTCCTGCTTCACTTGACTTCAGGCAGATCTCAGACGGACGAGGATGGACATCTCGATCTGTCGTCCGTCGAAGACCTCTCGGGGGACCAGGCACGCCAAAAGGTCCGTCGATTACGCCTGCTTCCGCTACGGGAACCAAATTCGACCTTCGAGGCCACGGATCCCCTGAGCAACTTTCTGGTGCGCCGGGCGCACCGCATCGATGCAGAAACTGGCTTATTGAATCTCACGCCCGGGCTCGTTGTTCCTTTTTTGGATCAATCGCAAGAGCTGAAGACTTGGTTCATCTCCACGCTGCTGCCGTTGCTCCGACTTCACTACGAGTACTATCCGCATTCAGGCTTGAGCACCTCGCTCGCCGAGTTTGAAAAGCTCAGCGATGGCGCAGCACTGGGTCTTCTACTGTCGCAAGCGAGGGCCAAGGGAGACTCGCTCGTGGACACTACGAATTGGATTGCACGAGATCTGAGGGGTCTAGCAGGTCCTTGGGCATATGGACGTGGATTGTCGGCGAGACCGAAGTCTAGCAAGAGTTTACCATCTACAGAAACACCACTAGGGCGTGCGGAGGATACGAGAACAGAATTGCCATCAGCTTGGCAGCTGGTATATGAATGGCTCGTCTGGACGGCGACCAAAGATCTGAAGCTGGTTGTGGAGGCCATTGGTGGCTGGAACGGTCCTCGGGACGCAGATCTTGGGGGTTACGCAGACAGTATCCCCGGCCAGGGCGAAGACGCCCTGGAGGCACTGAACCTCGCTTATGCCCAAGCCGCCATCGCCGTGTTCTATGCTGCACCGAGTGCCGTGCAGCATCCATTCACAGGTCATGAGCGAGTGCTGGCCCGAATATGCTCCCTCATGCACCGCGACTCTATGGACCTGCGTATGGATCCTCAGGCCTTGCCGAGCGTTGTTACCGACTTCACTGCCCTCGTCAATTCATCCCGCGGATTCCTCTTGCCGGACATGGCTATGCGTTCCGATAACATGCTCACGGTGCCGTCAGAGACATCCCTATCGTTTCTACAAGCGATCCTGCTTTCGTCTTCCCTGCTGGCTCGATCAGGTTTCGACAACAGCCCCCGGTCGCTGGCGGATCTCTGCTTGTTCGCGGCTGAGGAGGTGCAGAAAGACGCTCTGCAGCGGTGTGTTCGCGGAATTGCGGCCAAGTCTGACATGGATGACCGAAAATGGATGCAAGCTCGCCGGGAGTTCTTACGGCTTTGGCGATGGGACACGGAACACTACGCATCGCAAGACGATCGGCAGCAATCGGAGGGCAGACGTGGCATCTTTGGGAGGGTACCGCGAAGCTTCATGGAAACGGAACTCCTCAAGGCGTTTCTGCTTGGTCTACGTACGTCCGATAGTTGCGCACTCTCATCTTGTATCATACTCACTTGCTCCTCTACAGATTTCCAGGCCGTCATCGAGACGTACCTGGGTACGGCTGCCACACCATCACCGCCTCTACCGCGCGAGCAGGTGGAGCAGGCCATCTGGGAGGTGGCCATGTCCTTCTACGACAACGCCACGAACGGCAATCGCACGCGTGGGGCGATGAAAAAGGCATCCGATACGTTCGTACACTCTGTCGATCCATCATTTCCAGCTCGATTGACTAACATCCATTAGCATTCAAACCTTCTACCCTCGATTCTTCCCGCAGTCGGCCGCTCTCGCTCGGGCTGAGAAGCTCATCGCAGCCACGCATGCCCTCTCGTTCTACTCCCTCACTCTCCAGCAGCGTGTGCCTTTCCGACCCGTGACCATCCGCGTGCATTCGGACCCGATTGCGCTCTTGGGTAAAGTGCTCGAACAGAATCGGCGATGTTACACCAAGCTCGACGATCTGCTCGCCATCGGACGAAATCTGGTCGCGGCTGGCCTCATCACCGCGAAACCGGATGACATCGAGGACGGACCTGCTCCCTCCGAGGATGACCTGATCCGAAAAGTGGAGCGACGAATCACGAGCATGACCATCGAAGCGGCTCTGGCGGAGGATGATCTGGAAACAGCGCATCGATACGTTCTCGAGCGGCTACCCGTCGATACCACCGAAACAGACCAAGATGTCAGTACCAGTCACGAACAAAATATGGCACGTGCGTCTCGTCTTGACGACGACATCTCCTGGCGAGCTGCATTTCAAGCTGGCCGCTACAAGCCTACGACCCCTCTCTCACGCTCCTCCACCGCTCGAGCATTAGCTTCAGCATCGTCGATTCGAAGCTTGGAGATGCGGCTCGAACTGCTCTCGCACGCGCTACTGCTGGCACCCGCGGCCGCGCTGGCCGGCATCTTGGCCGCCTGGCAGCAGTGTGACGAGGAGCTGCAGGCCGCCGTGGCACGCGAGGCGGACGAGGAGGAGCAATGGGACGATCACGTGCATCGGAAGATGACGGGCCAATTCATCGACTCCTCGGCCGGGTCCTCGTCCGCTCATCTATTGACGGCGGGCGGCGACGATGACGGGCCGATGGGGCTGTTCGACGTCGCTCGGGGCGCGGCGGCGGCGCTGAGCAAGACGGCCTTCCCTTTGCGGGGTTCCATGGGCAGCGGACGCGGGCTCGCCCTGGGTGCCAGCCAAGACGACGTTCGCAGCACCCATTCCCAGGAAAGTCATGAGATGGGCGAGGAGGGCCGGGTGCGCAAACGCGACCAACTCAGCAATATGGTCACGGGCGGGCTGGCATCCGGCATCGGTTGGGTTTTGGGTGCGTCACGAGCAATCTTCCCTCTTCTTTCCTCCTCCATCAAGACCGCAGCATACTAATCGTCTTGTAGGAGCTACACCTGTACAGTCAAACACTGGTCACGATTCGTAATTGATGCATTTTGGGGGGGCTATTCCATTGCAGCATGGCGTTGGGCGTACCACCAGGCCACGATATCCTTGTCCGACCATGATCGATGTATATGGAAATTCCTGTTCGCTCGTTTCGATCATATCAATCATACCTTCTAGCAGCCTATCTGTTCTCAACTCGGCCACATCTGTTTCTCGACCGCTGGAGGCTGGTGCTTGCTTTGCTGGTTCAATACGTTCCCATGGAACGTCTTCCATCAAGTCTTCCCAAGCGCTATCGGATGGTATCACCTGAGACCGTAGCCCGCTACACGTCAAACTTACATACAATCATCCATCGAGACATGATTTGCAGACCACTGTGTTAATCTTTAAGCATTGTTTCCTACTCACTTGTGACTGATTGGCTCTAGCTAGTTTATATAACTGGTGGTTGAAACTGATGCCAATGATATCTAAAGGCATTACGACATCAACAGCGATGAATATGTAAACGTTGATGATCCAATCGCAAATGACTATTCTAGACAAATCGTGGTGCAAGAGGAAAATTTCTGCCGAGTCCAATTAAAGGTGATATGCCCTTACCAGGCTACAGTATTCCGTAGATCCCATTGGTGCGCACGGTGAATCAGGTACCCCTTGAGTTCTGATCCACGCCTCATCTGCCTAAAGTAGTAGGGTATCCCTCGCAAGAGTACTCTTCAGTAACTCTTCTCGTTGTGACTCACTTATCGACACCGACATTTTCATCCGGCCCGCTCTGGATCCCCGTTGCTCGATGACGACCGAGGTCTAGCACGTGATAGAGATCTGCGACACACCGTACACAAATCACTTCCTTTTTCACTGCCCAACATCAAGCCTAAGCGAGGGGTTTTAGTGAAGGAAAATCCTGCCAGTTGGCTGTGACTGGAATTTAAATCGTGAGTGAATCATTTGTGCGTTGTGGGTGGGAATTGCCCCACCTTTTTTCACTGCCTCAAGAGCCGAGCCTCTTACCCCCTCCCCCTTCCCCCGCCCCCACTATAAG
>QQTW01002565.1_pt1 | contig 13242 bp, 11 predicted proteins | sample 1904831 | NCBI WGS metagenome assembly QQTW01 (sample SAMN09435610, study PRJNA476489) | Subsurface metagenome, whole genome shotgun sequencing project. | reverse complement strand
GACTCTCGCGATGTCTCAGCTGCACCAGATCTTCTTGGCGCAAAGAGTGGCAATGACCGCAAACTGTCCCGACCGTCCAAAGCAGGTGGCAAGGAGAACCGCGAAGACATCGAAGACACGAAAGATTCGCTTCTCACCATCGCAGACCCGACATTGGCCGGCTCTGCGCCGGCAACCACAGCCGCGGGAACTCCTCTTCCTCAAGATGACGGCGACACCGAGATGCGCGACGCCGTCGTGGAGACTCAAGTCGAGAAGCTTGACCCCCTCCCCAACCCAGAAGAGGAAATCGAAAAACTCCGCACCGGAGGCTCCATGGTCCAAAACCATGCCCAACTCCACCTGGTCCGCAACCTCTCCCGCATCCAAATGGGCAAACACGAAATGGAACCTTGGTACTTCTCGCCTTACCCGCAAGAATTCTCCGACGCGGACGTAATCTACATCGACGAGTTCTGCCTCTCGTACTTCTCCTCGCGCAAAGCCTTCGAACGCCACCGCAGCAAATGCACCATGACCCACCCGCCCGGAAACGAAATCTACCGCGACGACAGCATCTCCTTCTTCGAAGTCGATGGCCGCCGCCAACGCACCTGGTGCCGCAACCTCTGCCTCCTCTCCAAACTCTTCCTCGACCACAAAACCCTCTACTACGACGTCGACCCTTTTCTCTTCTACTGCATGTGCACCCGCGACGCCCACGGCTGCCACCTGGTGGGCTATTTCTCCAAGGAAAAGGAATCCGCCGAAGGCTACAACGTGGCCTGCATCCTTACCCTGCCACAGTACCAGCGCAAGGGCTTCGGCCGCCTCCTCATCGCCTTCAGCTACGAACTCTCCAAACGCGAAGGCAAGCTCGGCTCGCCGGAGAAACCGCTCTCCGACCTCGGCATGCTCGGCTACCGGCAATACTGGCGCGAAACCCTCGTCGAGCTCCTCTCCGACCCCGTCCGCCTGCCCCCGGACACCACCACTACTGGGAGTGGCGGCCTAAACGGCTCCTCCACCCCCTCCGCCGCCCTCACCGAATCCAGCCTCCTCCACCCCTCCCAGAACCAATACAGCACCTCCATCGCCGAGCTGGCCTCCCTCTCCGCCATGACGGAAAAAGATGTCCACGAGCAGCTCGAGGTGCTCAAGGTGCTCCGCTACCACAAGGGCCAGTGGATCATCGTCGTTAGTGATGCGCTGCTGGAGCAGCGGGAGCGTCAGCTCGAGAAGGAGCGCAAGAAGGCTGGTCCTGCTGGGGTTGGGGCTGGGAGGAGGAGGATTGATCCCGCGCGCATTATGTGGAAGCCCCCTGTTTTTACGGCGGGGAGTCGCACTTGGAATTGGTGATGTCGCCCATGGGTTTTTAAATGGGTTGTGTTTGACTGGAGGAAATGGGGGGGATTTTTGGGGTGCTAGATTCGGGGGACCAGGGGAAATAATGCATTTAGCGTGGAGTCTGCTGGAGTCATGAGTTATGCGAAGACCAGCATGGCACAAGTTCTATTTTATGATAATGGTGGTCCCGGGAAGCTAGAGCATAGGGCTCGACTGCTCGCTTTGCAACGGGGAGCAATACCAGATACGTGGTTGTAAGCGGACAGTGATAGATATATCCTCCTACCAGCACTCACCCGCTAAATCAATGCGCAATCCCATTAACCTTCCCTGGACCCTCCTCCTGCTGCCTCGCCTGCAACTCCCTCAGCTCCTCCTTCGCCTCGCGAAACCTCTCCTGCACCTCCCTCTCCCTCTTCGCCACCACGCTAACCTCCTCCCTCAGGCCCTCCAATCGCCTCCCCAATGCCGCCTCCTCACTCACCTGCAATGTCTGATAGCCATCCAGTGCCACTCGGGCCTTCTCCACCGCCTCGGCCGCCTCGACGATCTTGCTCCGGAGCGTCTTGGCGCGCGCCTGGTACCCCCCGAGGTGGAGGGCGAGTTTCTTCTCCAGCTTGTTGCCGCTGGAGGCGAGGGGGAGGATCTGCTCGTTCAGGATGGTGGAGAAGGCGGTTGAGTATTCGGACGCTGTGCTTTCGGGGGTGAAAGATAAGGGGAGAGTGGTCGACGCGGAGTGCGACTCAAGGGTAGAGGTGAATGCTTCGATGTATTTTTCCAGGTCGGACGGGGAGGTTTCGGCGGAGAGTTCGGCGCGGGCGGTGGCAAGGAGGTCATCGTCTAGGGGGTCGAGCTGCCCGGGTTGGCCAGTGAGTTTGGTTTCTCGGAGGGGGTGTTTGAGGGCGTCGTTGGCGATGAGGAGTGCGGCTTCCTGCGCAATCATGGATTGGACGGGGTCGGAGAGTTTTTCTGCTTCCCTTCTCATGGCATCGTAATCAATGTGGCGTGGTCTGGGGAGAGATCGCTGATACGACTGCGTTTGACGTTTGAATTCAGCAGCGGCGGCAATTTCTCTGGCTTCTTCTTGTCTCCTATCCAGCTCTGCTGCATCTTCTTCTGTGGCTTGCAGATCGCCGTTCACCTCTGCCGTCTCAGATGGTAGTTCCTCGAGCTCCCACTCTTGCTCCTTTGGCCTCGGTAAAGATGATAGCTTCGCCCGTAGGGATTGGCGGAGAAGATTCTCTTGCTGCCGCATCTCCCTAGGTGTTTGTCCCACAAGCTGCCTGCTGCCGTCCTCGTTGATAGCCAAGTTATCTCTTGGGGTCCGCAACGGAGTTGCACCTGGTCTCAGTGGTGTGCTAGCTACCCCGTTCGGGCCGCCACGTATCGGTGTTGCCATAGGATTAGGTGTTACCATTTGTTGTCGTCGCGGCGCTATCCCATCGAAGCCGGTCGAGGCAGCGCCCTCGTGCAAGAGCGTGTTCTCGCCACCAAGCAGGGACGATTGTGTCTCTGTCAGAGCCCGGATGTTCTTGATTTCGTTGGCAATGTGATCCTCTTGCGCAGGAGCTCGAGGAGTGCGGATTGGCGTACTGCCAACCATATTATTGTAATTTGATATTAGCCCTTTCGTTCCATCATTTTCGTCTCCAGCCATTTTTGCCGCTCGATCTCCTGCCAGCCCCATCTTTACGATCTCCTCTAGTTCACCCTCACTGACTTGTGGTGCAGGAAGCACTAATGACCTCCGCTTGCTCTGCTGTTCTGCTTCCCTGATCTTTTGCATCTGGCCAGCTTTCGCTGCAGCTGCAAACGCGGCGTATGGCTTGTTCTTATCCTGCTTCTGGCGTTTGCGATCCGGATCTTCTTCCTGATCGCCTTTCCTCTTGTTCGCGAGCTGCTGTTTGCGTGGATCAAAGGCCTCTCTTTGATGCTCATTCCGGAGTTGTTCTTCCTGGGTGTCGTAGAAGCCAGGGATTGCTGGCTTCTCAAATGGGATGTCGGCATTATAGTCCATTTGACCCTTCTTACGATTGACAATCTTGATGTTGATTCCGGCATTCTTGAGCTCCCGCCGCTTCTGTAGAACTGCCAGTCGTCTCGATTCCTCCAGTTGTCGTTCTCGCGCTTTCCGCTTCGCCTTCTTGCCTTGAGTATTTGCGAGTCGTGCTCGAGCTTCGCTGAGCATTTCTTTCTCGTCTTCATCAAGATCAATAGTATCTGGTCTTGCCGGTTTTGATTCGGGGTCTGGATCGAGCTCTCCTGGCCTGATGTCATTAGTATCTTCTCGAACCTGTACGTCGCCGAAGGAGCATACCGTAGCCTCCTCACATCATCACCACTTGGTGCCAGCGTCTCTGCGCCTTCTGGACCTCCCAGGCCCAGCTCATCATTTTCCTTCGCTTCTGCCTCATCCAGAAGCTTCTGATAACGCTCAAGGCATTGCGTAGCAGTTCTTCCAACTATAGGCGCAATAGTCCTCCACTGTGTAGGCATCAATTTCGCAAGGTGAAGCAACTTCTCGTCCTCTTCCTTTGACCATTCTATCTTTCGGATTCCCGGGTCCAGCCATTCTGACCATCTGGCCTTGCACTGCTTGGGTGTCTTGCGTGCGAGGAGGGAAGATACTCTGGCCCATTGATTCAAGCCGTATTTCGACACGGAAGCTTTGAGGATTTCATCCTCAATGTTGGTCCTGAGAAGCGTTAGTAGTGTTGCCGTGCGGGCCTTGATACGAACTCACCACACGCCACCTTTTACTACTGGCATCTTGATGTCGAAACCAGATATATTAAAAAAGCCAATGCGATGGTAGGGAAGGCGAAGAAAGGTGCCTGAAGATGTTTTGTATCAGACTACAATACTATGTATGACTTTACAATACACGCGGGTGTCGCGGCGGGCACTAGTAATTTCCCTGAAGATGAGATCTTGGCAGCTTACCTAATTTTCATCTTATTCCATATCATCTACGCTGCGTCAGAGAGAAAGGCCGATGCTGAGGCTTTAGCGTGGTCAGGGTCATAATGAAGTGAAGAATGATGATCGGCTTTGAATGTAGACGCAGTACGTTGTTGATATCCGCAGCGCAGGCGACCAGTAGTCTCCTAGAAACCCGCCAACTCAGGACCAGCGACTGAAAGACGGGAGGCAGTGTTGACCGCGTAAATCAGTTCCGAAGTTGGAGAGACAGAGTACTTCATAGAATACCCTTGTTCAGAAGATCTTGCTCAAAACCCGTTTCACATCATCACTTATTGCTGCACTGTCACCATTTTGTCGCCCATTACCACTGTCCTTTACCTTGTACTGCCTCCATGTTAACCCTTCATTGGCCCTGTTCAAAGCACTTTGTTGGTCCTCAGCCTGCGCCTCCACGTCATCTTTCTTTCTTTTCTTCCTCCTTGAATTCTCGATTCCTCGGGTCATTCTTCCCCTCTCGACGCCCTCAATGAACTCCTTTGTCTCCCTAGCAATCTGTCCTCTTTCCTCCATCCTCCTTACTTCCTCTTCTCTCCTCTCCTCCCTCACCTGTGCCATCAAGTCATCCCAACCGACTCCTCGTAAATATTTCATATTCCATATATCATCGTGATAGAACCCACCTTTCCGACCTCCAACCGAAGCCGCATTTAAAGTCTCGGCGCAGCGCTTCGCTGTCTTCTTCGAGGCGAATTCAATCCATCCTTCAGTGTAGAGTTGTCGCGAGCTTTTCTTGGAGGAGTGGTGATTTTTGGCTTTAGATGATGGGGCAAGGAAGAGGCGAGTGATAGGCGAGAAGCCCCGCTGTGTGAGTAGGTTGCGCAGAGCCGAAGGTTTGAGATATGGTGGTAGAGACGAAAGATAGATCACACCAGGTTTTGAGGCCAGTGAACGCTTCGTTGGGGGTCCAAGTGCTCTGATAGACGGCTGAGGAGTTTTCGACGGTACTTCAAGTCGTTCTTCTGCGCTCGCTTGTGGAGACTGGGCTATAAAACCATCATCTTCTGCTTCGTGGTCTGAGATCACAGCCTTCGCAACATGCTCTGCAGCGGAAGCCAACAGCTTCCGTCGCTTCGTGCCAACTTTCGAATACTCCGCAGCCTCTGAGTCATATCCTTTCTCGTTATCAGTGTCGCTTGATCCAGCATCCAGGTATTTGTTCCCTCGCGTGCTCATTGTGCGTTATGAGACTGGCTGCTGCCCTTATGCTGGAGATCACTGGGTCATACCGCAAGAGCACGGCCAGACAAAAGTGCCATAGATCTAGCTATCTCAATATCACATAAAGTTTGTGTACGCCACATTCCTTTACCCACCCAAAGAAGATATGAGTAGCGCTCAATACGGAGTAGTGCCTTGGCATTATTGTATCTTTTAAGCCAAGATAGGAAATCGTCTTTTCTCTCCGACTTACTACGTAGACAAAGCATCGCCAGTTCATACAACCTTTCTAGAGTATCTATTTATGTCCTTTGGAAAATGCTCTGGTTCATTTCTACGTTAATAGATGGCAGAACCCAGCTATCTCGGGACAGCAAATAAACCTCTTCGGGTCCAGGGCTAACCCATATCCTGTACATTAAGCTCATCAAAGTCCTCCAGCAGCTCATCCATGTTGATCTTCGGTACCTGATCATCTTCAGTATTCTCCGTCTCCGCCATGCTCATTGCGTCCTGCTCTACTTCGTTCGCCTTGTCCTTCGCCTTCTGCTGATTGGCCTTGTACACCGCAAGCGTCTGTCTCAACTCGGGATCTTCCTCCACATCTCGTAAGAACATCTCGAAATCAGCTTCCAGCCTGTCCTGGTCTGCTTTCTTTGGTAAAAGCTCGCCTTCATCCTTACCCATACGCTTGAGTCGCCAGTTGCGGTTCTTTGACTTCTTCTGCCTTGCATAGTATTTCTTGACTAGTACTACGTCAGGTATGGTTGATGAGTAGGAATTGCTTAGCTCGAGTGCTTCAAAATGCTGATTGTTGAAATTCGTCCCTGTTAAATGGTAGCCGAGTACAGAGTCGCCGGCATGCAAAACACCACCGAGATGCGTTCGTACAAAGTACGTCCTATCGTTGACACCGAGATCCGATGCTTTGGCAACGGTGGCTTCGGCAAGAAAGAATCGCCCATTCTGGTGGCCCACAGCCTCTATGTCAAGAACAATGAATTCTGATAGCTCTTGAACATCTGCAAGGGATTTGAAAGGATCCCGCCAATAGATAGCCGCGGGTATGTCTGCTATTCTCAGAGTATTGGGGTCTATCACATTGATAGAAGTGCCGACCCTGTAGCAGATTGAAAGCGGTGCGATGTTGCCAATCGATTTGGCAAGCTTGATTGGTAGAGCGACCAGGTCGTCTTTGCATATCGGTACAAGTTCACAGGAGAAGGTGAATTTGTAAGATTTCGAAGAGGTGTGAATGTCTGTAGAGATCAACTCTTGGGATTTCTTGGCTCTTACGGGGGCGACTGAGGTGAGGAAGTCAACAAATTTCTCGGCATGATTTCGTTGGGCGAAGAAGAAATCTAGACCATCTTTAACCTCCTTAATATTGATGGCGTCTTTGTGTGCTCCATGCTTCAACACAAGCTGCTCCAAATACAGAAATGTTCTCTTGTGAGGCACTTTCTGCCGCACCTGTACGACAGCTCGCCATGTATTTGCGGTGTATGACTTAGCACATTCAGGACACTGCTGCGATGCGACCACATATTCCACCTCGAATGTTTGCTGCAATATCGTTCCCTCGAAAGCCTCCTGTTGTACAGTGATCTTGACCTTGATTCGCTTTGAATGTGGCTCCGTCCACAAGAAACTAGCATCAATGATACGGACTTTGTTGAGACCTCTGAGCTTTCTTAAACAGAGAGCTAGCAGCTCTCTCGACTCCGGCGCTGCTGTCACCCACTGACTGGGTGGTTGTAACCATCTTTCGCAGTCCTTGCATGTGTGTAGCGTTGCTTCGCGTTGTATGCCCTCGGAAACATCTATCGTAAGCTTCACACAGTCGTAGCAGAGAGCACCAGCAGAGGAAGTGCCATCGATCGGTGCGCCGCAGTTACAGCATAGAATAGTGGCCGCGGTCTGTTGCGAGTGAATAGAAGGTAGTGCCACTGGTTGGTCAATGTCCATCGACATACTTTTGGTGAAGAAATGGATAAGAAATAGATATGGATGGACGGTCGAGCAGGTCAGAGTTGTGACTTTGCCTGCAAGTTTGGACAATTATGCGGATCGGAGTGAGTCAGAGTACTCGAGTAAGAATCTCGAAGCAACGATTTCATATGTAAGCAATAAGTTAGATTGTTCCTGGCATTTATTTGCCCGAGGTTCGTCATTGGAGATGATAAATTACGACCAGGGTGCGGCGGCCTTGTAGTACAGTTTCAATACACCAAAAATTACATCTTACACCTTCTTCCACCTCGGCTCAATTGAAGCTTTTGGAGGTCAAGATGCTCCTATAGCCGGGTCTTTTATTAGTCTACTGGCATCTGGTGTCATTCAAAGACCTATGTCAAATGTCTCTGCGTCCTTGCTGTGCTCGATTTGCGATCTCGCTGAGCTGGTTTTCGCCCCAGATTCGACCAGGAGTCTTGAGAATGCCTCTTCGTGCGAAGATCACAAATCTCGAGGTCGGACAACTGGGCCAACGTGCCTCTGTAAGTGGTCGATGCCTGACGGGACGCTGAAGTCAACTTACAAATCGCCAGATGGCTACGTTGAGTGATCCACCTCTACCCAAAGAATTACCGTCAGACGAGCCAGACGATGTGCTCTTCGGCTCGTTATATGGAGTACGAACTATTGAGCTCAACCGGCCGAAAAAGCTGAACTCGCTCAACGGTTCAATGGCAAGGAAGATCGTCCCCAGATTACGAGAATGGGAGAAGTCACAAATGGCCAACGTAATAATCATGAGTGGAGCTGGAACAAAAGCCTTTTGCGCTGGTGGGGATGTTGCTGAATTGGCTCAACAGAACAAAACGCCTGAAGGACAGCGAGCTTCCAGTGATTATTTCGCATTGGAGTATCAGCTTGATCACCTCATCGCCATCTACAGCAAACCCTACATAGCAATCATGGACGGCATTACCATGGGAGGCGGAGTAGGGCTTTCCGTACATGCGCCATTCCGAATCGCAACCGAACGCACCGTCTTCGCAATGCCCGAAACGACAATTGGCTTTTTCCCTGACGTGGGCGCGTCGTTCTTCCTCCCTCGGCTCGACGGCGAGATCGGCACCCACCTTGCCCTGACTTCTGAACGTCTCCACGGCGTGCAAGCCTTCTACACAGGAATCGCAACCCACTATATCGACAGCTCGGTCCTCCCCTCCCTAACTACTCGCCTCTCCGAGCTTCAATTCCGCGATTACGCCACGCTCCCCAGCCGACTCAAACTCGTAAACGACACCCTCTCCGAATTCACCTCCAGCCTCCCCTCCCTAACCGACCTTCCTCCAGAAGCCAAGTACGGAAACCTAACCGGCAACCTCCGCGCCGCCATCGACCGCTGCTACAATTACAACAACATTGAGGAGATCCTCGCCGCCCTCGAGGCAGAATCACAATCCACCTCCCCCACCGCAATGCCCGAATGGGCCGCCGCAACCCTCTCAACCATCAAAACCCGCAGCCCCACCAGTCTAAAAGTAACACTAGAACAGCTCCGCCGCGGCCGAACCTGGGACATCCGCGAAACTTTCATCCGTGAACACAAGATCGCAAGCAGATTCATGTCGCAACCCGACTTTGTCGAGGGCGTGACCGCCCGACTGATGAAGCCACGCCGCGAACCGAAATGGAACCCCGCCCGACTCGAGGACGTCACCGACGAAGACGTAGTTTCCTTCTTCAGGATCTCCGGTGAGGACGAGAGCAGGATCCAACTCTTCGAGCCCTCACCATACGGTGTGAACACCAATTACGAGGAGGCGCAGTATTACGATTATCCGCACGCGCAGATGGCGCTGCCAAGGGAAGAGATTATTCGAACGTTTATCACTCAGGCGCCCAGAGTGAGGAGGGCTGTTGTTGAGGACTTTGTAAGGAGGTGGAGGGGCAAGCTGGGGGTTAGGGAGAAGGTGGAGGAGGTGTTGGATCGGATGACGGAGACGGACGAGGATGGGCTGGTTAGGTGGGTGGGTTGAAGAGGAGAGGAGAGGAGACTGTAGATTTATTGATTTAATGCTGTGAAGGGTCTACTGTTATGCTGGGTAAGTCTGAGGTAGACACCTGTGTTATACTAGGTGAGGTGGTGAGGGGAACCTGCGAGAGCGAGAGAGCGTGTGCGTCAAGCACCGAAGCTCCGGGATCTGCAAAGGTCTATCCCTGGACAATTAGAACTGCACTGAAATTGCCAACTGAACAGAGTGCCTCTTCCGCCCGCCGTCAGCATCATAACTGAAGTTTCAGCACTGATGAACGTCGTAGTCATCTGGCCAGCGTCCGGGTGCCTTATAATGAAAAGTTCCTACCGCACCGCGAAGCAGAGAATTCAGTGTGTAAATGCCAGTACAGACATCATTCCAGGACCTTGCTCAACTGATCAAGCCGTTGGCGCACCCGTGCACAGCCCCACCGTTCAGCCGGCGAAGTCGCAACCATATTCCGGATGCAGTCTTCCACACATTGGCCCACCGTCTCGAACTCAGCCCTGTCGTGTCCCCGATTCTCAATCCGACAAGATCTACGGTGAGGATCGATCTTCTCGGCAAAGGTCTTGGGCAGGACTGCTCTCTTGGAGAGGTCGGTCAGCAGCATGTGGCGCTCCATCTTGGTGTCCATTGTCCAGAGCAGCTCGAAAAGCAGGATGCCGAGAGCGAAGACGTCGATTTTCTCGTCGATAGCACGGCTGCAGTCTGGACGGGAAGGTACGGGGGGAGGACGGTAGAATTCCGTGCCGACTGCTCTTGAGGTGTGCTTGGAGATCGAAATACTTTCTTCATCGTTCACACCACTGATGTCCGCGACGAGTCCAAAATCCCCTATTCTAGGATTGAGGTATCGCTTGGTCTTTGCCTGTTCGCAATCGGTGCAGCTAACGTCCACACAACCCGGACGGTAATCGTACTCGTAATGCTCGGACAAGAAGATGTTGCCAGGCTTGATGTCTCGGTGGATAATGCCTCGTGAATGGAGATGCTCGACCCCTGAAAGTATGGCACGGATTACGCGCAGGGAAGGTTTTAGGTGAAAGCAGTGTCGAGAAGGACTTGGACAAGATGACATTTCTGAACTTGCGAGATAGGTGGAGAGGCTAAGTGGGTGTAAAGACATCTGTATATGTAGTACCATTTTCATTTGTCCCACCTCAACATTTTTCTTTGATTTGCCAGACCGCGCTTCGCCGTTACCATCAGTGAAGATATCCGTGTCATTGCTCGCTGATGGCGGACAGCAACTGTTATCGTAGGATCTTGATTGAATTCGGGACTGTTGGACAGACAACTGTCGTTCAGATGGAGAATTCTCATGTGTTTGACTCAGGATTCCACGGTCCTTACCGAAGACAATGCCCATTGAATCATCAAGCATTTCGTTTCGCGTATCTGGACAGCCCCGACGACTATCTCTCGTAAACACAATATCAGTACTATCCTCATCCTGCCGCTCACCGCTTCCAAGAGTTGATATGAATGTCGAAGTAGGTTTGTCCTTAAGATACAGCTGATGAGGTCTCGAAGCTGCTGTGAGAGTTTCCGTGGATTCATCAGCGCCTTCGATCCACGCAGAGTAATATCGAACGATATTAGTGTGCTCAAGTCGTGCCAATGTTCGGATCTCCATCAAAAGAGCTTCAACTTCCTTCGTTTCACTTGTCTGCCACTGTTTTATGCCCTTAGGCTCCAGTGGGATCTTTTTTACAGCGTAGTCTTGATTGTCGACGAAGTTTTTGACATGATAAACTGTCCCGAAACCCCCTTTACCTAGCCGTTTCAGCTCGCAAAACTCGGCCTTGTATCTAGTGCACCCAGCGGCTGCTGGCAGGGGAGATAATTGCATGCTGCCGTCTGGCGAAGGGACGACCAGACTTCGAGTCATAGCATCCATCATCCCTCGATATTGGTTAGTATCGACGAGCTGGCCCGGAAGATACGTGGAGCTTAGAATATTTAAGCACCCTGGCCGAGGACGTGAGTGATGGCGGACCAACACCTTGCTATCCTGGCCAGCCAGCTTGTCTCGTCTAGGATGATCTTGGTGTGACATGCTCTCATTAAATGCCTGAAGTCCCAGGTTATCCACACCAACAAGATACTGTTGCCTCAACAGTCTCCAGTCCTCTTCGTGTACGCAGTCCGCAATGATGCCGTTGGAAGCCAGGACTATGCTCGCGCCTTGATACATCACAGCTCCAAGCGCCTTTGCTTCTGGCGATTCACGGTGGAATGTATTAGTACCGCGTGCATGGTTGAGATGCTCTGCAGCCTTTACATTGTAAGCAAATTCCAGCAACGAGGAAGTGAGTAGGGTTGCATGTTGCTCGGCTGTATCGGGCAGCCACTCATTGGGACCAGGAGACCCATCATTCCCCGCAATGGATTCAGAAGCCGTCTCCTCGCGTTGCAACAGGTCTCCCTCTGTTATGCTTTTTTTGGGTGCTGGTCTATTTACAGTTCTCTCGCTGAGAAATCCATGCGAGCCCTGCTTCTCAGGATCCGATGATGATGATGAAGTTGAGTCATCATTGGGAGATCGAAACAGAGACATCAACGCTGAACAGTACTATCAAACAATAGAAGCATCGAACGCCTTGGGCGAGAATCAAGGGCAAACAAGCAGCTCGAGGATATGCTGAGCGTCATAAGTACTCCGGCTGAAAAGGTGAAAGACAACCCTTCTCTGCTCTCCGAAACGGAGCTGCTTCTAGTCAGATCAAGAGTCGAGGATGCGGTATCTCGTCAGACCTCATATTGCTGTGAACGATCAACAATAGCCTTAGTAGCAAGAACCACAGGTACAGCTATAGTACAGTATATGGTACCATGTCAGGCTGTTGCCTTGCTGCTTGGTGAGCTTGGCAAGTGAATCGGAATGGGCGATGGAGTTGTCACATGTAGAAGGACTATTGCCACATGCGTTGCAGACAAATGTCACAGTCCCTGACCATCGCTATTGTGCGATTAGCCTCGCAGCCACATCCTTCTCATGAGGGACGTTGATATTGTGGGGAGCCAGAACCCGATGACGCTGATCCGCCAACGGCCTTGACCTTGTGATCCCGCACGGGCGGTGCTCATGGTCAACAATCTTGAAATATGCAAGGACCCATGAGGAAGTCCAGAGCATCAAGGGGTGGCGGGAAGGGGTTGAACAGCGCTCTGAAAGCGACAGGACTCCGAGGACGCGAACGTTCGGGCTTTGTAGGAGATTGTGGGCTGACATTGGAAAGAGGTGCTTAGATGACGACTGATGCGCAAGCTTGAAATAGCGAGGTTTCAAATCCATCACTCAAATTGTGGCTTGTAACAGGCTTGTACTCCGAACCAAAACCACGATGGATCCAAGATGGCCACCCTCATCACGCAGTAGAAGCAAAGATCAGTACGCATCTGCAGGTTCAGTTATTCAGTAGCGTTTCATCAATGCATCTAGCTAATCGAGATGTACCTCATGGTTGAACGATCTGACATGGGTTTCATCGATATTCTTGGCTGCTTTCCAGGAACCCAGATCAGAAATGTATGGGCTTTGAAGAATCGAAGTGGAGTTTCACCAATGTTTTCACCCCTCCTACGAAAACACAGACAATCATGGCCCTCTGACATTCCAGCTCAATAAATCGATCTTCCAATCCATTCTTGCCTTGTCGTTCAATTTTTCCAGGACTCACGGCTTGACCCACCACATAGGACACATCTGAGAATCTTTCCAGTAAACTCACCTGTATAGCGACCTATAACCCGGAGCCATGTCAGCCAGACCATTTAC
>QQTW01002564.1_pt1 | contig 13244 bp, 11 predicted proteins | sample 1904831 | NCBI WGS metagenome assembly QQTW01 (sample SAMN09435610, study PRJNA476489) | Subsurface metagenome, whole genome shotgun sequencing project. | reverse complement strand
GCGCAGACAGTATGAAAGTGCCTCCCAGAAGCTGGGGAGGTTTACTCCTCCTGGCTCCACTTACCGCAAGTGGTTTCCTGACGTTGGTTAGTCGGGAAATCGAGATTCAGGGTCTAGGTGGCTTGCTAGTAGGTGGTGCAGTGGGAATTTGGTTTTTTGTAGCAGGTCTAGTCTGGCTAAGCGTCCTCTTTCGCCTGCCGCGCCTCACAGTACGAGCGGTGGGGATAGGGGTGGGACTTTTTGTGCTGCTTTGGGTTGCTTTTGGGGCGATGGCACAGGTAGTTTGGCTACAGTGGTGGTTGATTCCGGCACGTCTACAGTTGTGGCCTCTGCTAACGCTTGCCTGTTTGCCCTGGTTTTTAGCATCGGGAGTGGCACAACAAGGAGTCGGGGTCGGAAGACGAATGCTGTGGTGGCTGGGGCAAAGTGCAGCGCTAGTAGGAGGCTTCCTTTTAACGCTTCAACTCTTACCTCAACTAAGCTTCTGGGAGGCACTTTCATACTGTCTGCGCTGGAAGATAAAGCAATGGGAGCAACTGAGCCTAGCACCATTAGCCAAGCCAGCAGATGCAGACCATACCAAATCATTCGGCGATCCACATAGCTGCTAGTACTTTGCACACCGAAGGTAGCATCCAGCCATTGCCGAGCCGCCTGATGACTAATATTGCGGAAGAGAATAGTGATGTGTTCAGCATTCGGCACAATCACGAGCGATCGCCCTCGTCCCTGAGAGAGGTTTTTACTTTCTCCACCCGCCTCCTTCAATAGTCGCTGTGCATTGGTGATGAAGCGACCTTCCCAACCACCCGCTTGCAGTTGGAGGTTGTGAGGAACCTGCGGTGTCACTACTGCACCTGTTGGTGAGATGGCAATGGTAGCAGCAAAGCGCTCGGCATTGCTGATGCCAGCTGACATCACTGCGCCACTGCCCATAGAATGTCCTAGCAACGCCAGACGTGTGGGATCTACTCCAGGTTGCTCCAACAGAGTTTTATAAGCAATATCAAGGTCTTTTTGTAGAGAAACACCTTCTAATGGAGTCGTATTGGCCCCATGACCGCTGAAATCCCAGAGCATCACAGCGTACCCTGCATGCGCCAGAACTTGGGCATAGCCCGACATCAACTGCTTGGAACCTGCGAAGCCGTGTGCTACTAAGACACCCGGCATCATTTCTCTCTGTGGCGCGATATACAGCATCGGTAAGCGATCGCGCTCTAGAGTACGAACCACTAGCCCAGATCGTGCTGCCGCCACCCCCCACCAGGAAAGCAAAATCAGCAATAGTGCTATGAGCAGTACAGAAAAACGCTGGCGAGTCATTAAACTACCCCACATATAATTTGCTAAAACCTACGTCTTTGGCTGAAACTTGTCAGCACTTGAGTTAATCGGCGAGATAGATTCGTCACGGATGACCGTCAAACCTAACTCTTTGTAGGCAGTAAGCAACTTATTCGCCACAGTTGGCGCAGTCACCAGATAAGTCAACGCCTGAATCGACTCCACCACGTAGGAGGCAGCAGTATCTAACTTGGCGGCGGTTGCTAATCCTACCACCTCAGCGGAGCTGGAGATCATAGCTCGTTTTACATAGGCTTCATTTAGGTTCGGCACACTAATTCCTGCTTCCGGGTGCAAACTACAAACACCCAGCAGACATAGATCGGCCCGAATCAACCGCAATGCCTCAACCGTGGCAGCGCCCACATTGACCAACGCTTTCTTGTAAAGCTGTCCGCCCAACATGACCACTTCAACGTTGGGATGTTCAGCTAGCGCGATCGCGATCGGCGGACTGTTGGTTACAATCGTGACTTGTAGATCTAGAGGCAAATGACGAGCAACTTGGAGCGTGGTTGTGCCCCCATCCAAAATCACGACTTGCCCAGGACGAACCAATTTTGCGGCGGTGCGGGCGATCGCTTCTTTCTCTTCGGGTGCCTGTTTTTGGCGGTCAGTATAGCTGGCGGTGGCTGGAGAAGTGAGCAGTGCGCCGCCGTGAACGCGCTGCAACAGACCCGACTCCGCCAGTTCCCTCAAATCACGCCGAATCGTATCTTCAGAGACTTTGAGAACCGCACTTAGTTCTGAGGAAAGCACCTTCTTATCTCTCCGTAAGATTTCCAAAATGAATTGTCGCCGCTCCACAGTTAGCATAATTGAATTTTCCGGAAGTTGCGTGTTTGATCTTGAAATTGCGCTTTTGTGAGTTTATACTCATTGATATGCCGATTCTTGCTTGTTAAACCTGTACTTTCAACTGAATTCAAGCATAATCGTGCAGATTGTCTTAATCTAACCCCTTCCGAGAAAAATAATGAATCCCAATACTCCTTTTCCAATTAATCTCAGTGCTTACCAACCTTTGATACTCGACGCAGCCAATCCCACCCTCACGGATGAGCAGCGATCAATCCTGAAAGCAAACATTCAACTCTGTCGCGATGCGATCGTGTTCTTTACAGCGACGGGAGCGGCTAGAGGAGTTGGAGGTCACACGGGTGGGCCGTATGACACTGTGCCCGAAGTGATGATCCTAGATGCTCTCTTCCGGGGTGCGCCTGACCAGTTTGTGCCTATCTTCTTTGACGAAGCGGGACATCGAGTGGCAACGCAATATTTGATGTCCGCAATTCACGGCGATCTCCCGGCTGAACAACTGACCCACTACCGCGAAGCCTACTCTCACCTGCCTGGACATCCTGAACTTAGGCTGACTCCTGGGGTGAAGTTTAGTTCAGGTCGCCTGGGACATTTATGGGGCTACGTTAACGGTGTAGCGATCGCAAATCCTGGCAAAACAGTGTTTTGCCTCGGCTCCGATGGCGCACAACAGGAAGGCAACGATGCAGAAGCAGCGAGGTTGGCAGTAGCCCAGTACATCAACGTCAAGCTAATTATTGACGACAACGATGTGACGATTGCTGGACATCCTTCCAAATATCTTCCAGGCTACAGCGTGGCTAAAACATTGGCGGGACACGGGCTGAAGGTGCTGGAAGGCAACGGCGAAGACCTGGATGATCTGTATCATCGGATTTGCGAAGCGGTCACAACTCCCGGCCCAATCGCCGTGGTCAACCAGCGCTCCATGTCCGTTGGGATTGAGGGACTGGAAGGCTCAATCCACGGGCATGACGTAATTCCTGTGAAGCTGGCAATCCCCTATCTGGAAAAGCGGGGACTGACCGAGGCAGTGGAGTACCTGAAGGCGATCAAACAGTCTAAGAACCCTTACAACTTCATCGGTTCGGGCAACAACTGGGATTCCAATCGCAATGTGTTTGGGGATGCTGTAGTGTCGGTGCTGGATGACATGAGCGAAGCTGATCGCAAAGCCAACGTTCTGGTAATTGACAGTGACCTAGAAGGCTCCTGCGGGTTGAAAAAAATTCATGATGCGCACCCAGAAGTGTTTATTTCTTCTGGGATCATGGAGAGGGGTAACATTTCCGCCGCTGCTGGATTTGGTATGGTGGCCGGCAAGCAGGGCATTTTCGCTACCTTCGCCGCTTTCTTGGAAATGTGCGTCTCGGAGATTTCAATGGCACGGCTCAACTACTCCAACCTGCTGTGCCACTTCTCTCACTCCGGCATTGACGATATGGCAGACAATACCTGCCACTTCGGATTAAACAATTTCTTCGCCGACAATGGGCTGGATGACGGGTACGAAACGCAGCTTTACTTTCCAGCAGATGCGGCTCAGATGAGAGCTTGTGTAAAAGCCGTGTTCAACAATCCAGGATTACGGTTTATCTTCTCCACCCGCTCCAAAACTCCCAATATTCTTGACGCGAACGGCGGTGATTTATACGGCGACAACTACACTTTTGTTCCTGGCAAGGATGAAGTGGTGCGAGAAGGAACCGCAGGCTACATCGTCAGCTTTGGGGATGCGTTGTATCGGGCTGTCGATGCCGTGGAACGCCTCAAGCAAGAAGGGATTGACGTAGGCTTAATCAACAAGTCTACGCTAAATGTCATTGATGAAGCGATGTTAGCAAAAGTTGGGTCAGCCCCCTTCGTGCTGGTGGTAGAAGCCTTCAACCGCCGCACCGGACTGGGGAGCCGCCTTGGTTCCTGGCTACTGGAGCGGGGACTGACTCCAAAATTTGCCTACCTCGGTACTCACAAGGAAGGTTGTGGGGGGCTGTGGGAGCAGTACCCGTACCAAGGGCTTGACCCTGTAGGCATCATGAGCAAAGTGAAGGAGTTGGTTAAGTAATTATCCACTTCCATCTAAATGTGTCGAGTGGAGGAGAAAGCTCAGTTTATAGATTGTTTGCTCATAATTTCTCCTCCTAATAAATCCTCTGAGCAGATCGTCTGCCGTAGAAAATGGCAAGAGTGGCAGTGACGTACATAAATAAGCTATAAACGGCAGCCGGAATAGCCATATCAGGATTATTCAATAGCCCGGCAGTAATTGTGATCGCTAGCGCGCCGCTTTGAATTCCCATATCGATCGCAATGCAGATCCGTTGGGCAAACTTCAGGTTAAACAGCTTACCAAACCAAAATCCTATCAAAACTGAAGTAACATTGAGCAGGACTACCGCAATGCCTACTTGGGTGATAAAAGTGGGTAGGCGATCCCACTCGCGAATGATGATTGCCAAAATAATTAGAGCGAGGAAGGCAGTGGCAAGACCGTTCGTGACCTTCTCCAGTCGGCGGGCTAAATCAGGTAACCGCTGCCGAATTAACATTCCCAAACCAACTGGCACTAGAGTGATCGAGAAAATTTGTAGCACGGTTTGAGCGACCGGTAGCGTAATAGCAGCATTTTGCCCCATAAAGTATTGCAGTGTTAGATTGACGAATATGGGAATCGTGAATACGGTAATTACGCTACTTAAAGCCGTTACAGTAACAGCAAGGGCGACATCTCCTTTCGCCAAATAAGTAATCAGGTTTGCAGAGGGTCCTCCTGGACAAAGGGCTAGTACCATTAACCCAACTGCAAGTTCTGGCTGCATTGGCACGATCACAGCAACAAGAAAACCAATGATCGGGAGAAAGATCAATTGACAAACCAAAGCAATGACGACAGCTTTGGGATAGCGGGTAACTCTTTGAAAGTCTTCTGGCAGAAGGGTTAGCCCCATGCCTAGCATAACGAGCGCTAGACCTGTTGGTAAAAGGACGGCGGTAAAAAAGTTGGTTTGCATGGATTAAGTAGGTTTGTTTATTTAATAGCTGTTTTTTACGACTGGGTAAAATATACTTGAGATTATGGAAAATACTCTGTTCGATCGAACCTTTAAAGACAGCGATGGCAACCTTGTTATCGCTCAGCCGCCGAATCTGCCGCTCATAGTTTGGATTACAGCGACTTTACTTCAGATCATTTTTACAAGCGGCAAGATTTACACAGCTTTAGACGCAATAGCTTTTGGCTCCTTATTCACATGGGCGTGGCAGGAACTGTTTCAGGGCGTTAATTACTTCCGCCGAGCGCTTGGGTTGGTTGTGCTGTTGGGCGCGATCGCCTCAAGACTTCAACTGTTTACCCTAACCTAAATGTGTGCTTGTTGAGCAACCGCTTGAGTTAATCAACCTTAGATTGCTGTAGACGCAACTGAAGAATCGCCGCCAGCATCAGCAGTAGCATAGGAATGCTGGCATAATTCACCCCTTTCCAACCAAAGCTGTCTAGGAGCCTTCCTGATGAAAATACGGTGAGCGTAACGAAGCCGAACATGAGAAAGTCGTGAAAGGCTTGTGTCTTGGACTTCTCTGCTGGCGTATAAGCTTCAGTAAGCAATACGGTAGAGCCAATAAATATGAAGTTCCATCCAACTCCCAGCAGCAGCAGAGCTATCCAGAAATTTAGGAATTCGGTGCCTATTAGGTTGACAGTCATACACAGAGCATTAAGTATAACGCCACAAAGAATTATATTCAGCACTCCAAAACGGGTAATAAGATAGCCAGTTATGAAGGACGGCGCAAACATACCAAGCACATGCCATTGAATAACGAATGCAGCGCTATCAAAAGAATGCGAATGAGCAACCATCGCGAGCGGAGTTGCCGTCATTATCATAGCCATGACACCGTAACCGAGCATGCTGCCCAAGAGTGCGACGATGAATATCGGCTGCTGCACAATCACAGACAGAACCCGCCCAGTTTCCTTTCGCTCTGTCGGAGATAGCTGTGGAATGTCAACGAATTGCAATACTACCAAGGTGAGTAGCTGCAGACCGACAATAGATGCTAAAGAACCAGCAAAAAGTGCTGTCTTAAATAGGTCTTTCGACCATGTTGCCAGTACTGGTCCAAGCAACGCAGCCAAGACACCTCCCGCCATAACGAACGAAATAGCTCTACTACGAAACGCCTCGCTAGCAGCATCGGCGGCGGCAAACCGATAGAACCCAGCAAACCCGTTAAACACACCAAATAGAAGATTCGCCAGGCAAAAAACCGGAAAGCTACCCCAGAAAACTGCGTAAATACCTAAGCTAGCACCGCTCAGACCAACAAACACACCAATGATAAAGCCGAGTTGCCGTCCGAAACGGTTCATCAAGAGCGAGGCAGGTATCGTTGTACTCATAGTCGCCAATTGCTGTAGCGCCAAAGGAAATGTTGCTAGAGACTTGTCCTCAGCCAACGAATAGCCGATTAGTGTTGCAATTGTAAACAAGATGATGTTGCCAGTCATGGCTAGAGCCTGACACAGAGCCAGTAATAGAACGTTCTTCTTTTCTATTTGAGCCAGCTCAACTGTCATAGAATTACCTGGTGCTGTTGCATGCGTTTTTGGACATATTGTATTTCTTACTACTGGTTGTGTACTGTAGCAACCGAAACTACAGCTTGTGAGAGCAGAATGGCATCCGCAATATAATATCCGGTATGTATAACCAGTTATAAACTTTCTATACAAGGTGTGCTATGTCAAATTCACCGAGAGCGTTGCTGTTTGAGTAGTATTGCTAATTTTTATTTAGAACTAAGTTGATTTCAGTAACTATACTCGCATCTTGCACCACGAGACCCCAACTTAAATAAGCAATTTTATGGAATCGCACATTCAGTCGTATTTACGTGTTGCAGGCAGCCATCAACGCGATGCGGTGGGATACAAATAATTCAACTTGCTGCTCGTCAGGTGTGCGGTCAGTTCTGTCGGAGTAAAATTGAATCGTTGCGTGAAGGCGATCGCTTGCACTTGTTAGCAAATACCTCAAGTGGTTCTTAATTTATTGGCAAAGTAAGACGATGTGACGATCAAAGCTGCACCAATCCACTGTAACCAATTGGGCTGTTCCCCAATTAGTAAAATGGCACTTGCAATCCCAAAAACGGGAATCAAGGCGATATAAAACGCCGCCTGACTTACAGGTGTAGTCTGTAATACGGTTAAGTACAGCAGGAATGCCAAAGCGTACTGCATGATCCCAGACGCGATCGCCAGTAACCAAAACTGGGGAGAGATGCCTGTTGCATCAACCTCATAGTTGGGCAAAAACAGCGATAAGCTACCAAAACAAAGAACCGTTACAATCAGTCCAACTAACTGCTGCGAAGCTGTTAACTCTAGCGGACTTACAGTAGCAGCAATCTGGGCTTTGCTGACTAGAACCTAGATGACTGCAAAGACAGTGTTCAATAGGACAAGTAGGTCACCAACCAGCGAACTTTTCATTGCACCTTGAGTATGGGTTCCCAGCAGCAAAAACACGCCCGAAAAACTGATGATCGCCAGTATGAATTTTGCCTGTGTCAGCTTCTCGCCGAGAAATAAAGCCGCAAACAGCACGGTTAGGACAACTTCTGTAGAACCGATCAGCGTGGCGTTACTGGCTAGGGATGCAGTTCTTATATATGTATAACACATGCATACAATAGGAGCAAGCAAACTATAGAAACACAGTGGCCTCAACCACCCTACGTTTGGAGCTTGCCTATTGAGGCGATAGAGTTACCTTTAAAATGAGGGGAACCGGAAAAGGAGAAGGGGAATTATGGTTCAGACCATCCAAGCGAAAACTGTCACTCTACGAGAGTTGATCATCAACTTTAACCTTCAGTTAGTCAGAGATCAATCGTTTTTTCATGAGTGGCAAGACAAGTTGCCAGAACTCTCCAATTTAGAGAAACAACTGCTTGATCGCATCGTTGACGGCTTCATCAACTTGTTAAACTACCCACCCGTTCTAGAAAACATGGTCAGAATGTCTGTACTCGACCCACTCCTCTTTCTGACGGGTTTTTATCTTCCTCCATTTCATGTCAAATCTGAGCAATCTGTAGAGATTTCTACTGACGATGAGGGTGTTATCGTGATAGGTAACCTGGACGCGTTAGTGCTGAAAGAACACCTGTGGGTTTTAGTGATTGAGTCGAAGAAAGCTGCATTTTCTGTGGAAGAAGGTTTGGCACAACTTTTGTCGTATATGCTGGCTAACCCCAATCCAGAACACCCAAGCTTTGGCATGATCATAACGGGAGGTAGCTTCATTTTTCTGAAGTTAATACCCGGTGATTCACCTCGATATGCCACCTCCAAACTATTTGGCATGCGTAACCCAGGTGACTTATATATGGTCTTTCAAATCTTGAAGCGTTTAGGACAACTGGTGAGCTGACACGTTACGTCTCCTCCTTCCGTTAGAGTATTAATGCTTCAACACCTTCTTTAAAAAGAAGCGACGGTAGCCCTGTGAAAAATTAGCCAGTAATAAGAAGGTGATTGTTTGAAACGCAATGAACAGCATAGTTTTTTTGATTAGCTTTATAGTGATGAGGTTGCAACATCGGATACTATGTATCTGGTGTAATACAACTGAACCACAGCTGCCAGTTAGGGTAAGTTTGTGGTTGTGTTTTCTATCTCCAACAACTGCTCAAGTTGAAAGACTAGACTAGGGACACTCTCTTCAACGGCCAGCCGGACTTTCTCTACGTCTACTCGGTCATATCCGTGTACAAGTCGATTTCGCATGCCCTTCATGAGATTCCAAGGAATATTTGGGTAGCGATGAGTAATCTCCGGTGCAATTTTGAGCATTTTGTCAGCAGCCTCCCCAATCGTGATCAAGCATCGTTCTACAGCGAGGAGCCTGAATTCATCTCCTTGTAGTGTTTCAAAGGTTAGCCCTTGCATGGCACGCACAACCCGGTTCGCACTTTGAAGCATGTCATCAATGTAGAGTTTCCAGTCTTTCTCTGATGATGGTGGCATAGGATGGCGAGTGACATTGTAGCTGAGCTGTGGCGGAAAGATGGGAATTGCTTGGTTCAGAATGCGATCGCGGATGCGAGGCTTGAGCTGGTGAGGGTTAGCAAGGTCCACTTCCCGCCCCAGAAGTTTTTCAAAATGCTGATTGAAGCCGAAGTATTCTAAGCCTTGGGGTTCTTGGCCTTCCTCAAATTCGATCAATAAGTCCACATCACTATCGGGCCGCGCCTCATTACGGGCAACCGAACCAAACAATGCTAGGGACTTCACTCCCAGGGTTTTTAGCTCCTCTTGGTGGGCAACCAAGATGGTCAGGACTTCCTCCCGCTGTAGAGTCGTAGGTTGGCTGGTCATTGTCATTGTGCCACCTGATCAGTCAACGTATCCGTTGTAGTTGATTTATGCTGCTTGTATTTCAGCTTAACTTAGTTGCTACTTCTGTAATTTCTTAACCTAAGCCTAAGCGTTCTTTAATGTCGCTATGAGAAGCTGCTTGAGGCATAAGAATAGTATTCAAAAATTCACTTCTTATGTCAAAAAAAGTACCGATTACCAGGATAGGTCTTAGTTTAACTATTAATACCTGTTGGTAAGTAAAACACATATTTCAAGTAGTAAGGAAAATCTAAATGACTGGTACTGACAGTAACGACACGTTGAACGGTAGTGAGACCAACGATACAATTTTCGGGGGCTTGGGTAGTGACTTGATCTACGGTAATGCTGGTGATGATGTCCTACGTGGTGACCTCAACAACAGCTCCTCTGGTGGTTCCATCGGCGGCGATGACATCATCTATGGCGGCATTGGCAATGACCGGATTGGTGGTAAAGGCGGCAACGACACGATTTATGGAGACGAGGGTGACGATCAAATTTGGGGTAACGAGGGCAACGACACCATAACTGGCGGTGCTGGCCAGGACCAGTTCTGGATTGTGGATGCAGCAATTCCTAGTGCTAGCACGATTACCGATTTCCAGGCAGGTGAAGATGTCATTGGTTTAGGCGCTGGACTTGCCTTTACAAACCTGGATATTAACCAGTTTGGCGCTGACACGCTAATCAGCCTCAAGGAGAGCAACCAAGTTCTGGCGACTCTCACCGACGTTGAAGCTAGCACAATCTCAATTGCCGATTTTCGCAGCACTGCACCACGTCCGCTGATTATTGGTCACCGGGGCGCGAGTGGCTTGCGTCCAGAGCATACTTTGGCTTCTTATGAGCTAGCGATAGAACTTGGAGCTGACTTTATTGAACCGGATCTGGTTTCAACTAAGGACGGCGTTTTGATTGCTCGCCATGAAGTCAACATTACGGGAACCACTGACGTGGCAGACCATCCCGAGTTCGCCAGTCGCCGCACAACCAAAACCATTGACGGTAATGTGGAGGAGGGTTGGTTTGCTGATGACTTCACTCTGGCTGAAATCAAATCATTACGGGCAATAGAACGTCTACCCTTCCGCGATCAGTCCTTCAACGGTCAGTTTGAGATCCCGACCTTTCAGGAAGTTATCGATCTGGCAAAGGCAAAAAGTGCTGAAACTGGTCGGACTATCGGTTTATATCCTGAAACCAAGCACCCAACGTATCACGATTCAGTCGGGCTGTCACTAGAAGAGCCATTAGTCGAAATCCTCAAAGCGAATGGTTATGACAGCGAAAATTCTGCTGTTTTTATCCAGTCGTTTGAAGTAAGCAATCTGAAGGAACTAAATACAAAAATAGATGTACCACTCGTTCAATTGTTTGATGCGACAGGTATTGAACTTAATGGTACGCTGATCGAGAGCCAACCTTACGATTTTGTTGTCAGCGGCGACTCTCGCACGTATGGCGATCTACGGACTCCTGAGGGCTTAGCCGAGATTGCCGAATATGCGGATGGAATTGGTCCTTGGAAACGGATGATTGTTTCTGTAGAATCTTTTGACCTGAATGGAGATGGTGTTGCTGATGATCTGAATGGGGATGGTGCGGTCAATGACGCCGACACAGTCCTGACACCTCCCAGTTCACTAGTTACTGACGCGCATGTGGCAGGTTTGCTGGTACATCCCTACACCTTCCGTAATGAAGACCGCTACTTAGCTTCGGACTACAACGGCAACCCAGAACTGGAATTTGAGCAGTTCTTCAGCCTGGGTATTGATGGTCTATTCACTGACTTTCCCGGAACCGGGTTTGAGGTGGCTAGCCGCCTATATCCCTTCAACGCTCCTAATCCTTTGACTGGTGTAGGGCTATTGACACCAACTGACATAGCCGGAGCTTGATGCCTGCTCTACGCATTTGACACTTCCTCGACTGAAGGAGTGGGCTTTCTTTAACCCCTACCCGTCTGAAAGATTGGTAGGGGTTAGTGGTAAACTACCCCCACTAAACCGCTATGCGGCTATAGTGGGAGCTTTCAGTAGCCCTAGATCATTCCTATTCACAGAACAGAAAAGATCCGAACCTCCGAGCCGGTTTACAAAGGCGGCTCCAACGAATTGAATCATTTTTGAACCATTAAGATCAGCATCACCATACCAACCACAATCCCCACACTTAAAGCTTTTTCCAGACCTGTAGGACTTGTCCCGCTCAGGATGTATATGCAAGCAGTTATGACACGTTTGGGAAGTGTATCTCGGAGAAACGGCAACAACCTCTACTCCAGCCTGGATACCTTTATATTCCAAGAACTGCCGCAATTGGAAAAACGACCATGAATTGCTGCGTCGTCGTTCAATCTTGGTTCTTGGGTGCTGATTTATTCGTTCCCGAATACCTGTCAGATCTTCAATAGCAACAATAGCTTTGTTACTTAGTGCCGACAAGATAATCAATTTGCTGATGTTATGGTTCAACCAAGATTGGAATCTTCTCTCTCGAAGGAGGTTCGGCGGAGGAGTACTCCCCCGCCGACACTCCGCCCCCTGGAGCCGTTGCAATATCTGTCTCGCTCTACGACGAGGCGGAAGCTCGCCGGGGGAGTACTCCCCCGGCAGACTTCCTTTAGATCTTGTGCCAATTGTGGCGCGTTTCTGAAGAGAAGCCCTTACCCTGGAATATTTATCTCGAACCTCTGTTATCTGTTTTCCATCCCACTTCTCCCCAGAAGAGGTAACAGCAATATCGCGTCTACCAAAGTCAACACCAATTACATTGCTAGATTTGATAGGTGTTGGAGCTTCATCCTTGATCTGAATATGGATGTAGTACGACCCATCCCTGTGCTTACACAACTGAGCAGAAGTTGGCTCCCTTCCAGCAAGCTTGCCTCGCTGATAAGAGCCAGCATTCAACTTAATGTGTTCTCTACCTCCAACCAAAGCCAGACTGACTGTCCAGTTTTTCTCCCGAAAGGCAAAGATCCGAGCGTCATAATCAACACTCGTTGGTTGGAAGCCTTTGATCGGTTTGTCCTTGAATTTGGCAGTTTTTCGGTTAGCTCCGACTCTGGCACAAGCCCTGACCGCCAGATTAGCACTCAACCCAAACTGTTCCCGCAGTGCTGGATAGACCAGATTCTGAATCGATACCGAACTGGTAATACTGGGTTTGACAGTTTGGTTGGTGTAGTTACAAGCATCCGCGAACGCCTTCAGGGTCGCTTCAATCAGGGCGATTTGTTCAATGGTAGGTTGAAGTTTGCAAACTAGGGTCAGGACTTGTTTCATACGCTCTATTATATCACATGTGACTAATTACAAGGATTCGCACAGCGAGACTAAGAGTACTGGTTGCAATTCCTGAGCGAAAATGCGGTGTAGTGAGACCAGTCCTGTTCGGCCTTGCCGTTGCCGAAGGCTAGGAGCGTTTCCCTGCGTAGGGAACTGGCGAACCCGAAGGGCTCTGCTTCCCGCATTATTCGCGTCCCACACTGCCCTAACGGGCGCGAGTTTATCGGGGAAGATTCCCCCGATGACACCGCTTGACAGTCTGGGCATCCTTGCAACTTAAAGACCGATTAGCTTACCCCTTAAGAGGTATTTGGCTAACTCACAGAAGCCCTTACCTTCAGCAGATGTGGTGACATAAGTAGGGTGAT
>QQTW01002563.1_pt1 | contig 13245 bp, 12 predicted proteins | sample 1904831 | NCBI WGS metagenome assembly QQTW01 (sample SAMN09435610, study PRJNA476489) | Subsurface metagenome, whole genome shotgun sequencing project. | reverse complement strand
GGGCAAAGCTTTGGTGCATTCGCCATTCGGGGTATGCGCTTCGACCTGACCGGCGAGGCCAACGACTATGTTGGTAAGGGCCTGGGCGGTGGTGAGATCGTCGTACGAGCACCCGACTACGCCCGCTACCACCCCGCAGAGAGTTCGCTGATGGGCAATACTGTGCTGTACGGTGCGACGGGCGGCACGTTGTTCGCGGCCGGACAGGCCGGTGAGCGCTTCGCCGTTCGCAACAGCGGTGCCACCGCTGTCGTCGAGGGATTGGGCGATCATGGCTGTGAATACATGACCGGTGGCGTCGTGGCGGTGCTGGGTCGCACCGGCCGAAACTTCGGCGCGGGTATGACTGGCGGTCGCGCCTATGTGTGGGACCCGCAAGAGCAATTCCCTGCTCGTATGAATGGTGACCTGGTGCGCTGTGAGCGCATCACGGATCAGGACGCGCTGACCGAACTGCACGACCTAATCACTCAGCATGTCGAATTAACCGGTAGCCGCCGTGGACGCGACCTGCTTCATGCATGGGAGCGCACACAGCATCAGTTCTGGGCCGTGTTGCCGAAGACGGCTGTGAAGAACGCAGCCGTCACCGCGACGGCAGCCGAGACGATCCCAGTTGCCGAGGAGCATGTTGCGGCAGCGTAATGCTTGTGTGGGATATGGGGAATGGGATATGGGATATAGGGGAGGTTTGCAACTTGGCCTGATCCGCATTCTTCCATGACTGCTTCAGTCGCGAGTACGAACGTCGGACATATTGAGACCCCACCGTTTTCTCGGTGGGGTCTCAATCATTGTGGCTGCACGTATTGGGCTGTGGATTGTCCTATCCGTGGGTTCATTTCGTACCGTGGATGGCTCGCTCACACGTGCTTGGACGGCGCTGAGCCGAGGGTATGAACGTTAACTCGTCGTGCTGACGGCCGTAAAGCGCTCCTGTAGCGTTGTCGCCGACCGCCGGAAGGCATCTTCCTCATCCGCGCTGAGTGGCAATAGGAGCACTTCCTCGATCCCTTGCGCGCCCACGATCGTTGGAAGGCTGATGGCAATATCTTGGATACCATACTGCCCCGTCATCAGACTCGAAACTGTCATAACCGTGTGCTGGTTGCGCAGGATCGCCTCGACGATCGTCACAAGCCCTAGGCCAATCGCGTAATATGTCGCGCCTTTGCGCTCAATGATCGCGTACGCAGCATCACGAGTACGCTCGAAGATCCCTTGGAGTGCGGCCGCGTCGTAGTTCGTACCGCGTGAGGAATGGAATTGCTTGAGCGGAACTCCACCGATGTTGGCAAGACTCCATAGTGGAACTTCACTATCGCCATGTTCGCCTACAATGTATGCATGCACGCTACGCGGATCGACGGTGTAGTGCTCGCCCAGTAGGGAACGGAAGCGCGCGGTGTCCAGGATGGTGCCGGACCCAATGACTCTACTGGGTGGTAGGCCACTGATCTGGAGCGTCAGATAGGTCATTAGATCAACAGGATTGGACGCGACCAGAATGATACCATCGGGGTTGTGCCGCACGATCTCTGGGATGATAGCGCGCAGAATGGCAACGTTACGTTCGAGTAACTGCAAGCGAGTCTCGCCAGGCTTTTGTGCCGCTCCGGCAGTAACAACGGTAACAGCAGCACCTTTCAGGTCAGCATAATCGCCAGCCCAGATCCGCATCGGCCGTACAAATGGTAGCCCATGATTGAGGTCCATCGCTTCTGCTTCGGCCCGACCATGATTGGAATCGATCAGCACCATCTCGCTGGCATGCCCTTGTTGCATAAAGGCATAGGCGAATGATGCGCCAACCATACCGGTACCAATGAGCCCGATTTTCGTCGGACCTTCGTGTTCTTCAGCCATAGCACGTGTCCTTTATTCTGCGGTATCCAAGGCCGCCGCTTGATATTTCAGCACGTAGTGCGAAGATGTCGTGACATATATTGTGTGTTTACGTGCGGCTTCATCAAGGCTCGTGCCTTGCCCCATCCCACTGCACCCTTGGATAAACACTGGTGTCAATACTGTGTGTCAGTGTGGAACTTACTTGAGCCCCTCATATGGCCCTAGGAATGTTGGTAAGGGGCGGGTGATGTGCACCTCCAGGAGACTGTACAGGATGGCAAGGCTTTCACGTAGGGTATAACGCGTCATTAGGGCGTCGGAGAACACGCCCCAATCCTGGGCACCCAGACCGACTGCATCCATGCCTAGGCCACGGCAGATATAAACAGCGCGTGCAAGATGGTAGCTCTGTGTCACCAGGATGGCACGTTCAACCCCGAAGATCTCACGCCCACGGTAACAACTATCGTAGGTTCGAAACCCAGCATAGTCCAACGTAATATCCTGCTCGGGCACGCCGCGCTGCACCGCGTAGTCATGCATCGCCGTCACTTCGTCGTAATTACTGCTGCTATTGTCACCGGTCATCAAGAGTTTGGGCACCCGCCCAAGTTCGTACAGGGCAATCGCGGCATTGATGCGGTCGGCCAAGATGCGTGTGGGTTCGCCGTTGCGACGTAGACCTGCGCCGAAGACGATGGCGACGTCACGGGAGGGAGCATCAGCCGGAGCGTCATAACGATAGGGGGCCGTCGAACCCCAAACGTATGCCAGGAGCAACCATGGCATAATGATGGCGAGGAGCAGCGTCATGGCTAACCAACGCAGCCAATGGATGCGACGTGGGGAGCGGAGGAAATCGAACCGACGCGACATAGATGTCCGCGCGAGGCGGCTACGGCTCATCATCCAGCCAACGGATCGAATCGCCGTCCAATTGTGTGCGTACGCCGTCGACGAGCGTTGGATCGATGCCAAAACGGTGGGCACAAACAATGCCGCTGCCGCGTGCCCCCCGATTATAGGCGCAGTCGAGGCATAGGCCGAATGAGGCAGGGCCATCAACGTAGGTGCACCGGCTTGCCGCCTGGCGTGGCGAACCGAAGGTGATCAGCTTGAGCTCAACAGGCACGGATGGAGCCGTGTCGTCGAGCAACAGGGCCCGTCGGCGGTCACGCTTCGTCGCCACGCGCTTCCTCGCTCAGTATGTCGTCTTGTGGATGGGCTGGTGCATCGTCATGATGATGGTGATGGTGATCGTGGACATGCTGCTCATCTTGAGCTACCGAGATATGGCTAAATGTCTGGATGGCCGTTGCAACCGTTGCGGAGTGATGAAGAGTTTGGTGGACAGTGCAGGTGTCGGCAGCACGAGCGATGGCTCGCCGCCGCGCTTCAGGTAGATGCTCGGGTAGATGCAGGGTCATCTCGTAGCCGCCTACACGGTAGGGATCTTCTACATAATGCCAGTGCAGTTCGATCGCCAAGCCGTCAATGTTGAGTCTCGCTGTTTCAGCATACGATTGGATCGTCGACGCGGTACAAAGTGCGAGCGATGTCGCAAGCATCTGGAGCGGACCGAATGGCTCACCATCAATGTTCAACCCTTCATCAGGGCGATTGGTTTCGAGACGAATATGCTCATCCGCCAAAATCACAAGTTCCATAGGCTAAACCTCCTAAACGGACCAACGACCAACGACCAACGACCAACGGAGACGGACCACCGTTTCACCGACCACCGACCACTGACCACCGAAGACTAACTACCGACCACCGACCACCGAAGACGGACGCCGGGCCACCGGAAACGGACAACTAGCACATGTATCCTCCCGTAATGCTTAGGCCACAACCGAATGCTCCGTCCCCGCTCCCCTAACACCCAAAACCTAACACCCAAAATCCATCGTCACGTGCGTGGCGATGGCTGTGCCGGGGGAATAGAAGGGCGCTCGACGCGTGCGGTCGTTCGTCCTGTGGTATCCGTAGGGATGGGAATTGTGGTGCGCTCGCCAATCTCAACCTCCTGCGTCCACCAACCGGGCTTGGCGTAAGCAGGCAGCAGGTAGCGCTTCACCGCCTTTCCTGTAATGGTGGAGATCACTGCAGCAGCGGGAATGGCGAACAAAATTCCGGCCACGCCATAGATTTTGCCGCCGATCAGCACCGCAAATAGTACGAGCAGCGGATTGATCCCAAGCTCGCGCCCCATGACTCGCGGCATCATCACATTTGTCAGCATCAATTGCCCAATCATCATAATGGCGGCTGCAGCCGTCGCATTGGTAAATGGGAGGGACACAAAAACGATCAACATGAACAAGACATTGGCAAGCGTACCGCCAAGGAAGGGCAGGAGCCGCAGGACGAAGATAAGCATCAACCAGATGATCGGATTCGGTACTTTGAAACTGAAGAGGAGGATGCCGCTGAGAACAGTGCCCAGAGCCACGATATAAAAATAGCCGCGAATATACGAGGAATAGGCGGTGTTCACATCCTGAACAAAGGCATCATATTCGTCGCGCCAGCGCGGTGGTACGACCGGTCGAAAGACATTGGTCATGCGTCCGGCCATCAGGCTCATAAACACGCTGATCGTGATCACGAGAGCAACACGCCCAATCAGGCCAAGCACGCTTTGCGCAATGGATACAATCCGTGTTGCCACACGGCTGCCAAACTGACCACCCAGGCCGATAATCTGACTGGTCAGCGCCTGAGGGTTGATTTCGACGCCGCGTTGCTGGAGCCAGATAGCGCCGTCTTCAGCACGCAGTGCGACGTCCTGAACCAGCGTTGGAATATTGCGTGATAGTGTTGAGAGTTGTGGAGCGAGCGCGATGACGGCACCGAGCAGGCTACCAATCGTCAAGAGGTAAGCGACTGCGATGCCGAAGCCGCGAGGAAGCCCTATGGCCGAGAATCGGCGGATCAGCGGTTCCAGGAGCAGCGTCAACAGCCAGGCCAGGCCAAAAAGCAGCAACACATCGGCGATACGGTACACCAGACTGAAGACCTGCTCGATGAGCCACATCGCACCGATGATAGAGGCTAGGATGAGCACGAAGCGTGGAACAGCAAAGCGAGTCATAGGAAAGCCACCAGCTTTGAACTCCTTGCATCGACAAACTGCCCCCATCGAGGCCCCAATGCCGTTTCGTTATGTGTTATTCCTAGCATACGACTAGGTCTCAGTATAATGTACTCGCCTATGTGATGCAATGCAGCTCCGACGACTCCGACGACCAATAGGGCTTTTGCGTTCCCCGCGATGGGGAGTGTCGTGGCGTCCCACGGAAAGTTATCCACATGACCGTCTCATTTGGAGAGCTTGAGATCACAGCGATCACAGGTGTTTCCTTTTGTAATGCCTTAAACGCAACACCTGTGATCACTGTAACAGGTATACCCCCTCCAAATGACCACCGACCATGGACGACGACGCCCAGAGGGCACCCGCGGAGACGATCATCATTGTCATTGTGCGTTGTACGTGTAACGCATGGGTGACTCCTTGGAAGATGCACCAAAGAGTTACATTTTATCGCAGGGAGCGACATTCCAGCATGTGTTTATGGCTTATGATAGCGGTTCGTCGTCAATACGAGCGTGCGAAGATGACCTGCTGGCGGGTGGTACGTCCGGTCAGGATACAGGTGCCTTCTTGCTCGGGCTGATCGAAAGGAATCACGCGTACAGTTGCACGGGTCTCTTCCTTGACACGACCTTCGTCGTCGTCGTCGCCGTCCCAATAGCATCGAACAAAGCCCTGGTTGACTTGCTCCTTGAAAACAGCATAGCTATCGACGGTGAAGATGTGCTCGTCGCGGAAACGCAGTGCGCGCTCGAACAACGCAGCTTGAATCTCTTCAAGCAAACGCTCCACACGCTCGGTCAACCCCTCCTGTGGTACGAAGGACTTGCCGTCACGTCCTGGCACGTCGCGGCGAGCGATCGCCACCGTGCCCTTTTGCACATCCTTCGGCCCGACCTCGACGCGCACAGGCACGCCCTTGACTTCCCATTCGCTGTACTTGAAGCCTGGCGTGAGATTGTCACGCGTGTCGATCCGGAAGCGGAACCGGTCTTTCCAGCCAGCAGTCAGCCGTTCGACTGCTTCCATGACGACGGCGCGTTCATCGTCGTTGCGCCAGATTGGTACGACGACAACCTGAACGGGTGCAATACGTGGCGGCACAACGAGGCCATCATCGTCGGAGTGTGCCATGATCAGCGCCCCAATCAGACGCGTAGAAGCGCCCCACGACGTCGTCCAGGCGTATTCCTCGAGGTTATCGGGCGTGGTGTATTTGATGTCGAAGGTGCGTGCGAAGTTCTGCCCGAGGTTGTGGCTGGTACCGGCTTGAAGGGCGCGACCATCTTGCATCATCGCCTCGATCGAATAGGTGCGCAGTGCTCCAGGAAACTTTTCGCGCTCGGTTTTGCGTCCGCGCAGCACCGGCAGGGCCATCTCTTGCTCCACAAAATCGGCGTACACATCGTGCAAAATCATCAGGGTTTCGCGTTCGGCGTCGGCCTCGTCGATGTGAACGGTGTGTCCCTCCTGCCACAAAAACTCAACAGTGCGCAGGAAGGGTCGCGGTCGTAACTCCCAACGCACCACGTTCGCCCACTGGTTGATCAGCAGGGGCAAGTCGCGCCAGGAGCGCACCCATTTGCTGAACGTAACCCCAATAATCGTTTCCGACGTCGGTCGTACGACGAGTGGTTCGGCCAGCTCTTCACCGCCAGCATGGGTCACTTCGGCGACTTCGGGCGCGAATCCTTCTACATGCTCGGCCTCGCGCATCAGAAAGCTTTTGGGAATAAACAGTGGAAAGTATGCGTTCTCGTGACCGGTTGCTTTGATCCGGCGATCGAGTCCACTTTGTATTGCTTCCCAGATCGCGTAGCCGTGTGGCTTGATCACCATACAGCCACGCACGGGCGAGTTTTCGCTCAGTCCCGCCTGATCGACAATATCGAGATACCATTGGGAATAGTCTTTTGCTCGTGGTGTTATGCCGTCCTTGGCCATGTCTTCATCCTCATTCTGTTACGCGCGGCATTGTAGCACGCGTTCCGGTCCCAAGATTGACGCAACTGGTGAAAATAGTCTCTCACAGTATCCTTCTTGAATCGAAAATGTATCTGGCGGTATACTTTTTGATAGGATGAAAATACATTCGCATATGTAAACGCCCCCGTTTAGTGGAGCAAACAATGACCATCCTTGGGCGCACGATACAAGACGATGGTTCGCAACCATCGCAGGAAGGTGCTGTCAGCGACGCGGTCCTTATGTCGTTGGCACAGACGGAGGTACAGTACAGGGAAAAACTCGCATCTTGGGAGCGGCAGGCGGCCGAGTTTCAGGCTACCTTGGAGCGCCAGTCGGCCGAGAATAATGCGGTGTTGGCACGTAAATCGGCCGAGCTCCAGCAGGTGCAGCAAGCGTTGGCAGTAGCACAAGCATCGGTTCAGCAACTTTCCAGTCATGTAGAGAACACCCAGCGCCAAGTCGAAGTGGAACAACAGCGATCGGATCTGCAACGCCAGCAGACACTGCGGCAAACGGAGCGTGCCAATACACTCGCAGCGATCTTAAAAGACATCCACCGGTCAGTTTTCAGTGGCGATCTGTACTCCATGATTTTGCGCACGTGTCTGACCCTTACGGGCGGCACGCGCGGCCTATATGTGACGATGCGTGGCGAGCAACGTATTGTGCGTGTACGTGCTGCGGTTGACGTCGATGGCTATCCACAAGCACCAGTCTCGGAGTACATCAAGGCGCTCTGCGCCAAAGTCGTCGACGAAAACCAGACCCTGGTCTGTAACGAGGCAAATGATTTGAGTGCCTTGCCTGCGCCACGTGATGCTGCCGAACGCTTCAGGAATTGTATTGTGGCACCTGTCGTTCTTCTCAAGAATTTTGACGGCATCATGATCGTCGCCGACCGTGCGGAAGGCGAGTTTGACGAAGACGATGTCGAGACACTGGTGAGTGTGGGCGATCAGGCCGGGATTGCTGTCGAGAACATGCAGCTACAACGCGAGTTACAGAACGCATACCTTTCGACCGTGAGTATGCTGGCGGATGCGGTCGAGGCGAAGGATTCGTATACGCAGGGTCATTGTGAAATGGTTTCGCGTTACGCCCGCCTCACGGCGGAGCGGCTTCAACTCTCAGACTACAATCGTAGCGTCGTTTGTTACGCAGCGCTCCTACATGACGTTGGGAAGATTGGGGTAAGCGACGGCGTATTGAATAAACCGGGCCTGTTATCTGCCGAAGAACGCGAGCTGGTACGTTCGCATGTGCGTGTTGGGCATACCCTGATCAGCCATGTGGCTGTCTTGGACGTCGTCGCCAACGTCGTGCTGCACCATCATGAATGGTGGGACGGTTCGGGCTATCCGGATGGATTGGCAGGCGAGGCAATTCCGCTCGCTTCGCGGATTATCTGTGTTGTCGACGCGTATTGCGCGATGATCACGCGACGATCCTACAAAGAGGCATTCAGCTCCGAACGCGCGCGTGGCGAGCTGAGACACTTCGCCGGAAGGCAGTTCGATCCTCAGGTTGTCGAGGCCTTTCTTCAGATCATCGATCTTCCGGAAGCCCAGGACCAGGACGACGACGAAGACGCCGAATGCGGGTTGCTGCCAGCGTTTACCCATCTCTACGAGCTCCAACGTGCCTGAGGTCGTAAGCCTTCGTTGATAACCAGTTGGCTTGTGGGAGAGAGCGCTGCCTAAGGGTGGCGCTCTCTCCTATTTTCAATGAAGCTGGAGGTGTGCGTGGCCGTCCCTGGGCATGCCTTATATTCACTCAAATAAAGAAGGATAGCAGATGGATGTAACAATCAAACGTGGCAAAACACGTATCGAGCCGCACTACGCCGTCAGCGATGTTCGGATTGACGATATGATACTCTGGATCACCTTAGAAGACGGTCGCGTGATCGGAGCGCCATTGCACTGGTTCCCGCGCCTTGAGGACGCCACAGCTGAGCAAAGAGCACATTGGGAATTATGGCCAGCAAAAACCGCAATTCATTGGCCTGATGTTGACGAGGATATTTCAGTCCGTGTCCTGATGGGGCATCCATCGTAGCTTGTTATGAGATATGAGCGGATCCATGTGTCCGGGATTGATGCAGCAAACTTTGGTGCTTGATCGGTACTATGTCAATAAGGATAAGCGTTGTGGTATCGTGAGCGATCGTAATAACGATGACGGCCCGGTAGCTATTTGTCCGCCTCATCAAGCAGTTCGTAACGGTAAGTGTGGAGATGGTACAGATCGTGAAGGGTTTGCCGAAGCTTGAAGTTGTGAATGTGTAGAGGTGTGAAGTATAGCAGTAGTTGAAACTACGGGTTTGACTTATTGCGTATGACAACATAGCGGGAATTAATTAATTGTAGGGTATTATAGATAATGATGAAAATAGCGTGGCGCATGATGGTGTTGGCTGTAATTATCAGTATAAACATCTTCGGGTTTTCAGCTGTCAATAATTTTCGCAACGCTCATGCCAAATCTTCCACCTCTGATTCTTTAAAAATAGACATATCTGTATCTGCATCACCAAATCAAAGGCCAGCTTGTATCCCTGGAAGTATGGCGTACTGCATTGAGCTTGATGAACTGCGTAAAATCCGTTCAAACGGAATCTCTCGTTATGCCATTACTAATATTGCTAATCAACAAGCACATACGAACCACACTTTTTATACAAATAACGGTCGATATGTGGCAGAAATACAGCCGCCGCCTATTCCAGGTAATACTACTCAAGTTTTTGATCTTTCCTCGATAGAGGGGATTCCTGAGGGGTTCCAAGGCTACGTCTTAGTTAGGGCAACTGAACCAATCGAAGGGAGGGTTCTGCCTCAGCCGACTCCAACAAGCACACCGACTCAAAGACCGACATCTACTAGTACACCAACTCCGACAGATACATCCACACCGACCTCGACCACAATACCTACTGGCAGCAAGGTTGTCTTTGTACCCTTTGTTATGCGGTAGATTGAAATCATGTGTATTCTATGGATGGTTTTCTACGTGGTGCTTCCATCCTCCCGCCAGGCGTAGCCTCACCAGAGGCTTTACCCTCTACAAATACGTCGAACGCACAAAAAATCCGGATACAGCTTGAAGAGTACGAGTTCTTCTACACATTGATAAATGCTTCCTTATCCCCTCCCTGGAACTAAATCACCCCTTTTCTCATCTCTCTATCATGCACACCGCACGATAGGAGGAAACGTGCTGTTTGTTTGCCCTCAGCAGGCACAGGACGAGGAGACCCAGGAGACCCGTTAACCACTAATAAACGAGCGGATGATCTCACTATGGTGTGCCGGACGGTCGTCCGATCTCAAGGAGGATACCCATATGCACCACCGATCTTCGGTCATGACGGCACTGTTGCTCTGCCTCGCCCTTGTGCTGGCAGGGTGCGGTGGTAGTCCTGCGAGTGTAACGACAGAAGCACCTCAAAACCAGCTACGACCAGACGCGGAGACAGGTTCCAACAACGGGCAGAACGCAACAGATTCCAACAGCGGCAACGGCACAACAGATTCCCAATCTCCTGCAGGTGGGGCGGCACCCGAAGCTGCACCCGCGACCTCAGATTCTTATGCAGCGGGAGAAAACGTCCAGGATGAAGCGGCTCGAAGCACTGCACCGCAGCCGGGCGAGGAGCCTGAGGCCTCAAGTTCCGACCATCCACAACCCACGCCTCCGCGTGACGACGACGAAGACCTGCCTTACGATTCGACATATTTTCAGAACTACGGCACGAACCCGTTTGTCGATGCCGATGAAGATGCCCTATCGACGTTCGCGATGGACGTTGATACCGCATCGTATGGCATCATGCGTCGTTTTCTTGACGATGGGAACCTTCCTGATCCCGATTCGGTGCGCCCGGAAGAGTATCTGAACTCCTTCAACTACCGCTATCCGCAACCGGCTGAAGGCAGTAACTTCGCTATCTACACCGAAGCCGCGCCATCGCCGTTCGGAGGCAAAGGCTATGAGATGGTGCAGATCGGTATTCAGGGTCGAGCGATCGACGAAGAAGATCGTGTTCCTACATCGTTGACCTTCGTGATCGATGTTTCGGGCTCGATGGAGCGCGAGGAGCGTCTTGAAACGGTCAAACAAGCCCTCGCACTGCTGGTCCAGGAGATGCGCTCCGACGACACGATTGGCATTGTCGTTTATGGCAGCGAAGCACGCTCGGTGCTACCTCCGACCAGCGGGGCGAACAAGCGCCGTATCCTCAACGCGATCGACGAATTGGAGCCGAGCGGCTCGACCAACGTCGAGGCCGGGCTGGACATCGGATTCGAGCAGGCCGACGAGGCGTTCGTGCGAGGCAGCAACATGATCCTGTTGTGCTCGGATGGCGTCGCCAACAACGGCGTCACCGACCCGGAGGCGTTGCTTGAGAAGTATGAGGAATACACCTCCAAAGGCATCAAACTCTCGACCTTCGGCTTTGGAATGGGAAACTATAATGACGTTTTGATGGAGCAGTTGGCCGACGCTGGCAACGGCTTCTATACCTATATCGATTCGCTAGACGAGGCTCGGCGCGTCTTTGTCGATAACATCGTCGGGACGTTGCAGCTGGTCGCTCGTGATGCGAAGATCCAGGTGGAGTTCAATCCCGATGTCGTCAGCCGTTACCGGCTGGTCGGCTATGAGAACCGGGACATTGCCGATCGCGATTTTCGTGACGACGTGGTGGATGCCGGTGAAGTTGGAGCGGGACATAGCGTTACGGCGTTGTATGAGATCAAGCGCCGTGCTGATGCCGAAGGTGAGATCGGCACCGTGCGTATTCGATATCATCGTATCAGCGACCAGAACGTGGTCGAAGAAGCACAAACATTGACGTCGGACGACCTGGGTGAAAGCATCGAGGATAGTTCCGCGCGCTTCCGACTCGCGGTCAGCGTCGCTGAGTATGCGGAGCTACTGCGTCACGAACGCTGGTTTGATGGCGACGAGCTTCAACGCGTGGTCGAAATGGCGCGCGACGCCGGAGAAGATTTCGAGGACGATATGGATGTCGGAGAGTTCGTTCAGTTGGTCAATAAGGCGGCGCGGCTCGCGCCGGAAGAGTGAACCGACGAACGACCAACGACCAACGACCAACGGAGACGGATGAGGGGTAAACTACAACGGCGGATGATTGGCCAGGGATGTAAAAGGCAGGATCTTCTGTGCTAATCACGGCGCTTCGTTCCACCATCCTCGTTGTTCTGGTGTGCCTCGGGGTCATGCTACCTGCCCGGCTTGATGCAGCCTCCCGGACGAACGTCACGACGTATTATGCTCGCCATACCGATGTTTCCGGCGCACAGGCGGCCGCTACCCAGCCGCCTGTGCGCGCCACTATTCGGTACCGGCTGGTGTCATGGGAAGGGTTGCCAACATCCGCGCGGACGCGAGACGGGCTGCTGGTATTTGCCCAGCCGAGCCTACGGAGTCATCATATCGGCACGCTGCCGCTCAATGCCACACCTATCAGGATCGTCGACGCAGGGGCGTCGGTGCAGGACCCGCAGGTTGCCTGGGTGCGCATTCAGTATGGAAACCTCGTTGGCTGGACCGACGGCAGGCCCATTAGGCCGTGCGATGTGTACCTTGGTGCCACGCTGGCCTTCACGACGTTCGAGGAGGGCAGAGGTTGTGCCGAGATAGTCGAGATTGCCTACGCTCCGACAAACAAGCATTTTCTCATCGTCGTGCATGGGTTTGAAGCCGAAAACGATCTCTATTTGATGCGCGCCGATGGGCAGGGCCTGCGCAAGATCACCGATCGAGCGGACTATCTCTCACTCAACAACTATGCGTGGGCGGCGGATGGACATTCGGTGCTTTATAAGCGGTCAACGGAGGATCCGACCGCTGACCCACTTCCACCAGCCCCACCCGGTCGAGGCGTGCGCTATGAGCTCCATTCAGCAGAGAAAACAACGGGCGGCTTTCGGGTGACCAACGTCGGGCGCGGTAATGTGCTCCATATTCGTGCGCGTCCTGGTGCGCAAAGCTCGATCGTCGGCAGGATCCCCTCGACGGGAACGAATGTCACCTACCTTGGCGGCCCGGGCGTGCAGGTAGGAGCGGCAGTCTGGTGGCGCATCCGGTACGGCAGTGTGACCGGCTATGTCCACAGCGCGTTCTTGCGCTGTGGCGTGGCGGTGGATGTGGTGCGGTGGCGAGAGGGGCTTTGCTAATCAGGGTTGTGGTGGCTCTATATCTACGAGGGGATAAAGCAGTCATATATGCTGGATGCAATTCGTGGCGGTCCTACACCATATGTTGTATGAAACGTGGGTGAGTGTATGAAATGCTTGCTT
>QQTW01002562.1_pt1 | contig 13246 bp, 13 predicted proteins | sample 1904831 | NCBI WGS metagenome assembly QQTW01 (sample SAMN09435610, study PRJNA476489) | Subsurface metagenome, whole genome shotgun sequencing project. | reverse complement strand
CTAGCGCTTTATTTAACTTGTTTACGGAAATCTCAGATTTTTGGAGTATTTTAGGTTATGAATTAGCGCTACTAAGCCATCGATCAATTCGCCTAAGTTATGGGGAGCAATATTTGTTGCCATCCCCACAGCAATACCTGATGAGCCATTGAGCAACAACTGGGGAATTCTTGCTGGTAGAACTGTAGGTTCTTGCTGCGAACCGTCGAAGTTATCGGTAAAATCTACTGTTTCTGCTTCGATATCGCGCAATAGCGCGTCACCTGTCAATGCTTGCAAGCGACACTCTGTGTATCGCATTGCTGCTGGCGGATCGTTGTCGATTGAGCCAAAATTACCATGCCCGTTGATTAAGGGCGATCGCATCGAAAAGTCTTGCGCCATCCGCACCAGTGCATCGTACACCGCTGTATCGCCGTGCGGGTGATATTTACCCAATACTTCCCCAACAACACGGGCGCACTTGCGAAACGGACGATCTGCGGTAAGTCCCAGTTCATGCATTGCGTAGAGAATGCGGCGATGCACGGGTTTTAGACCATCCCTCGCATCTGGTAGCGCCCGACCGACAATTACGCTCATCGCGTATTCTAGGTAAGACCGAGACATTTCATTACGCAGGTCGGTCGGGATAATCCTCTCCTGAGAGGTCGTCATAGCCTAAAATACTCCAAAAATCTGAGATTTCCGTAAACAAGTTAAATAAAGCGCTAGATTAATCCAACTAGCTGCTAAATATGTATCAATTCCTGCTACAATTTTAGCACATTTTGCGGTACATAGATGTGCTAAGGACTTCTAGCAATCTAAGTCTGAAGATAGTGTGTGCCAAAGGGCAATGAAATCTAAGCTCAAGGATATAAGTTAAATCAGTTTGAGCAAATACCATGAACAGCGAAACGCCTCGCAGCCAAGCAGAAAAAGAGCATAAAAATGAGGATACAGAACTAAATGCAGAAGAACTAGATCGCATCAAACATCCTCCCGCCATAGATGCTGTCATGGACGAACTCAGTCCAGAAGAACTGCTAAGTAATCCAGCTGTAACACCTCAAACCTACAACGAACCAGGCGACTTGAGAGACGATCGCCAGCGAGATTAGTAAGGTTTCAATACAATGGCAGAAAGCATTTATTTACCCGCTGCTCGATAATCTATGCTGCCTATCATCTACTCTGATGAGTTTCTCAATCACAAAACTGGTAGATATCATCCCGAAACACCAGAACGCTTAAAAGCGATCGCCACAGCCCTAAAATCATCTAAATTTGCCCAACAGCTAGAATGGCGATCGCCCACTCCAGTAGATGAAACTAGAGTAATAGCATCAGTACATAAAGTCCACACAGCAGCACATATCAACACTGTCGAGCATTTAGCAAAACGCGGTGGCGGTTATATCGATCCTGATACGCCTGTTTCACCTGCGAGTTATGATGTAGCACTGCTAGCTGTAAGTGCGTGGTTAGATGGAGTAGATGCTGTTTTACTGGCAAATAACCCTGCCTTTGTCTTAGCACGTCCTCCAGGACACCATGCAGAAAGCGATCGCGGCATGGGTTTTTGCTTATTTTCTAACGCGGCGATCGCTGCTACCTACGCCCTTAAGCAATCGGGAATTAACCGCGTAGCAATCTTAGACTGGGACGTACATCACGGTAACGGTACGCAGGAAATAGTCGAAAATAATCCCAACATCGCCTACTGCTCGTTACATCAATTTCCCTTTTACCCAGGTACAGGCAGCGCATCAGAGCAAGGTGGATACAAAAACGTTTTAAATTTGCCTATCCTTGCAGGTAGCACGATTGAAATATATCAACAGCTATTTGAAAAATCAATAGTACCTTTTTTCACTAACTTTCAGCCAGATTTACTAATCGTCAGCGCCGGATATGACGCAACTGTCGCCGATCCGTTAGCAGGAGTGAGTTTGCAACCCCAAGATTACAAACTTTTGACACAATACTGTCTAAGCCTAACTCGAAAGATTGTTTTTGGACTAGAAGGCGGCTACGACCTAGAAGCATTATCCCAATCAGTAGTAGCCACAATCGAACAATGCCTAAAGTAGTTTTGAGTTTTGAGTTTTGAGTTTTGAGTTGATATTAGTTTGGAGTTAAAAGTTCTAAATCTTAAAGCTTGTCCTCATCTCCCCATCCCCCCATCTCCCCATCTCCCCATCTGCGTTCATCTGCGTTCATCTGCGTTCGCTACATCCCCCCATCTTCACCAAATCTTGTCACAACCCCGTACAAATGCTGGTGTAATATATTGTTACAAAGTTAAAATTAGTGGTTTCTCGGAGGAAATTAGCCCTCACCCTGTGGAGAAATAAAGTAACACTATCAGCGTTCGGAATAGAGAACACCAAGCACATGACTAACTACATTCTTCTAGAAACAGCACTACGCATGTTAACCAACGGCTACTTACTATCAGTAATTGTGCTAATTGCAGCCTCGTATCTTGGCATCATGGCAATCGAAACTATCGAACAAGGTGGTACGCCTGCATCTAAAACTAAGTGGTTTAGTTAAAAATTCCTGGTTTTTAGCGATCGCAGCTAACTATAAAAATAATTCTTTAAAGCCATTGGCATAAATCGACATAGATTTTTAGCATTTATTGCCAAAATTTGTCAAATACGCCGCTATTTAAACATCATTACACCTAATTAAGTAATTTCGCCTAGCTGAAATTGTATGCAATTTATAAATTCAGCATCTTCCTGGAGGTATATTTTGCTCATTCTTTAGATATACTGAGCAGAACTGCAAAAGGCGATCGCGCCTATCGCAGGGCATCACTCTTTATACAAGGAAAGTGAATCTATGCCCAGTATGAACTGCTTACAGTTTGAACTAGAGATTGAGAGAATGGCAAGAGCGATGATGACTCGCAATCGCCAAATTGGTCAAGACTTAATTGCGGATTTTAGGACTGCGCTACCGATTGAAGTCATTGCGGGTTTAACGATTGTCAGCATCGAACGCATACTCTGGTTTGATACTGAAGCGGTTTTGTGGACGATAGAACACCTAATTCCAGCAGATGTATTGCAGGAAATTAGAAAAATTACTACTATTACCATCTACAAACAGTTGATCGGTAAAGGGTTTATTCCTGGCAAAGATATCAGCGTTGATGCAGAGGGAAAGCTGTTATTAAACAATCAAGCTAAAAGTGCTGTAACTTGCAGCCGCTAATAGGCAAGGTTTGCTTGCAAGTGCTAAATTCCTGAGATAATAGCACACGTACTTAGGAATTTTGACACTAACGAGTATGCCTTGTTGTGCCACTCTTAGCCAGTTGGCTGAAGTTTTGACTGCCCAACCGACGAATCTATCTGCATCAGCCTTAGCAGCGTCAACTAGCATTACCACAGATACCCGCAGCATCAAGCCAGGAGAGTTATTTGTCGCCTTACGCGGTGAAAATTTTGATGGACATGACTTTGTTCAAGTAGCGATAGACAAAGGCGCGATCGCAGCTATTGTTGATTTTAATTTTACAAGTAGCGAACTACCGTTATTACAGGTAGAAGATACTTTACAGGGATATCAAAAAATAGCCGAGTGGTGGCGCGGACAATTTTCTATTCCGGTAATTGGCATTACTGGATCGGTAGGCAAAACTACTACAAAAGAATTAATTGCTGCTGTTTTGGAGACTCAAGGCAAAGTCCTGAAAACTCAAGCAAATTTCAATAACGAAATTGGTGTACCAAAAACCTTGCTAGAACTAGGCGCGGAACATAAGTTTGCCGTAATTGAAATGGCAATGCGCGCCCAAGGAGAAATTGCATTACTAACTCAAATAGCTAGCCCGACAATTGGTGTAATTACCAACGTAGGAACGGCACATATCGGGCGATTGGGTTCTAAGCAAGCGATCGCCCTTGCTAAATGCGAATTATTAGCCGAAATGCCTACTAGTAGCATCGCCATCCTCAACCATGACAATACGCGATTAATGAATACTGCTGCCCAATTTTGGCAAGGGGAAACTATAACTTATGGTTTAGCAGGTGGTGACTTGCAAGGAGAACTGCTAGATAATGACACGATGCAAGTAAGACAAGTAAAGCTGCCTCTACCCCTACCAGGTAAGCATAATGCCTCTAACTTTCTTGCCGCTTTAGCCGTAGCAGAAGCATTAAAGATTGATTGGCGGCTATTTGCTGCGGATTTAGTAGTTAATATGCCAGCAGGGCGAAGTCAGCGCTACGAATTAGCTGGCGATATAGTCATCCTAGATGAAACTTACAATGCGGGATTAGAATCAATGATTGCCTCCTTGCAACTATTAGCCCAAACCCCAGGTAAGCGCAGGATAGCAGTATTAGGGGCAATGAAAGAATTAGGAGACAAATCCCCAGATTTTCACGCCCAAGTAGGCGCAATGGCACAGCAGTTAAACTTAGAGGCCTTATTCGTTTTAGTTGATGGCGCTGATGCCGAAGCTATAGCAACAGCGGCTGCGCCTTTAGAGGCTGAATGCTTTGCCACTCATACAGATTTAGTTAAACGACTGCGTGAATTTGTCCAAGGAGGCGATCGCTTACTCTTCAAAGCCTCCCATTCTGTAGGACTAGATCGAGTCGTCAATCAATTTCGTGCAGAGTAGATAACAAAGATACATTTTTATGCTCAAAAGAGCAGAAATTCTCAGGGAATAACGCAGATAGCTAAATAATAGTAGGAGAAAGCCATTGCGCGATTATTAAAGGACACAAACCGCATAGCGCGATCGCCTCTTTTAATAGACCTATTGCAAAAGCATTAAATACCCAAAGGATTGTTTTCTTAGTCCGCGCAGGCGAGCCAGCCACGTGCGTATTTTCCCCCCGCCCGTGTGGACTGGCGTGCGGTTTCTAACCGCCCCCTATTAAGTAAACTTTTGCAAGAAGTCTAATATTCTACATTAGATTCATAGGTGCATTTTCAATTTATTAAGCTACTATCGCCTTGAGTAATCCTCTGCCACATCGGTAATTGAGTATCGCTACCGCCCTCAATCCGCTCCAAGGCTGCCATCATCTCAATCCGTACATCAAATTCGGTTTCGCTTTTAACAGCTTGGTGTAAAGCTCCCACAGCGCTACTATCGCCCATTTCATTCAAGAACCGAGCGGCTCTCCACCTCACTAGCTTCGAGGGATCTGCCAACGCTTGAGTCATCGTTGCCATCGCCGCCACATCTCCCAAATCGCTTAAGGCATCCCCCGCCGTCCGACGCACAATAGCGGAGGGATCGCTCTTGGCAAGCCGACAAAGCGGTTCAACCGCCTCTGTCATGCCACTAGCACCCAAAAGAGCCGCCGCCCAGCGACGGATTGTACTTTGTTCGTCACTAAGTAAAGCCAAAACCTGATGCAATGTTTCAGGGTTAACTTCAAGTTGTTGGAGGGCTTTGAGTCGATGTTTCCAGTTCGGGTGGCGTAACTCAGTTAAAAGGGCTTGTTGTCGGTGATGATCGTTACCTTGCTCAGTTTCGGCGTAATTAGAAATCGCCCTTGTTTCAATTCGGGCTAGTTCGTCTTCGTCAATGAGATTGACAATTTCATCAGCAACTAGCCGAGCGACTTCATCAGGAGAGCCAGCAGGAGACTGATACGGTTCCCAACGACGCTCGATTACATAATTTGCTTTAGTTGCACCAATTGCGCGTTGTAGCGCTTGACTGAATCTTTCGGGCAATGCTACTCGTGCTTGTTGACCATCGGCAGAAATTGCTCGGACTTGAATGGGAATTGCGCGAAATACCTGTACTGCAACCTCAACGTCACCGAAATTAGCGGCAAGTTCCCCGTTAGGAAAATTAGCGCTCGTTGCTGCCACTTGGGGCTGTGAGACTTGAAGAAGTAGCGTTTTATCCGCATCCTCTGCCATGCCAATAAGATCCGCAGCTTTAGCTAAAATGGGCTGCCAATCTGCGTTTCCTTTGCGCGTAAGGGTGATGAAATCCTGGAATAAAAAGACTGATTGCACCGATTCAATGGCGAGTAACCGTTGGGCAAAAGCAGGAGTATCCGACTGCGTTGCGCCTTGAGTGAGAGTTAGGGCTTTGGCGCTAATTACCTCATTGAGGTTAAGCTTGATACAGTGAGGGCTAGGGGTAGTTTCAATCGAGCGAAGTTGCATAGCCTCATCCTTGTATGTATCTTTCTCAAATAGCCAGTATTAGATTCGATTTTCAAACTAGTTGCCTTCACCGTCGATCCTAGCTCATTTGAATTGGCTAAGGATTTCTAGGGCCGTGTTTGTGTAACATTTCCCAAAGTTTATCTGACTTATGTTATACAGACTTAATCCTCACTTGGTCAGTAAGCTCAAGCTAACCCGATTAAATAGCAGAGGGTAATTGTGTATGTCAACAGATAAAATTAAAGGAGAAAAACCAGAAAATAATGGTTTAGCTCAAATGGCTACAGACTTGAGAGAAAACCTTTTAAAGGCAAAAGAGCAGAAAAAGCCTAAGAAATCAAAAAAGATTTTTGATGGTAGTAATGAAATCTTCGCTAAGAAAATTCCCAAGAAAACTTACGAAACCGAACTACGGCAACTCCAGATTGAATTAGTCAAAATGCAATACTGGCTCAAGCACGTCGGTTATCGAGTTGTCGTAATTTTTGAAGGGCGCGATGCGGCAGGCAAAGGAGGCGTGATTAAACGCATTGCCGAACCACTTAACCCTCGTGGTTGTCGTATTGTTGCTCTAGGTACTCCCTCCGATCGCGAGAAAACTCAGTGGTATTTTCAGCGCTACGTAGAACACCTACCTGCCGCAGGCGAAATTGTCTTGTTCGACCGCAGTTGGTACAACCGAGCAGGGGTTGAAAGGATCATGGGCTTTTGTACTGATGCTGAGTATGCAGAGTTTATGCAATCTTGCCCAGAATTTGAACGCATGTTAGTTGGTTCGGGGATTGTTCTACTCAAATACTGGTTTTCAGTCAGCGATGAAGAGCAAGAGCGGCGCTTTTTATCCCGCAGTCAAGATCCAGCAAGACGTTGGAAACTCAGTCCGATGGATTTGGAATCGCGCAATCGTTGGCTGGAGTACTCGCAAGCCAAAGATGCCATGTTTGCGCGCACAAATATTCCCGAAGCTCCCTGGTTTACGATTGAGGCGGATGATAAAAAACGCTCTCGCCTCAATTGCCTTCATCATCTATTGAGCAAAATCCCCTACGAAGATATGACACCTCCTCCTCTAGAGCTTCCGCCTAGACCTCCATCTGAAGATTATGTGCGCGCTCCTCGCAACGAGCAGTTCTTTGTCCCTCAAGTGTATTGAGTATTGATATTGAGGCGCGATCGCTTTGTTGTTAGGTAGAGCGTAGGAGGGTCAAGGCAATAGAGGAGTTTCGTACCCCTTGGTCTTAATTTAATTTCTTATTTTTATATCTACAACTGCCCAGCACACAAAGCAGCGCCCATCAAGCCTACTTGAGGATTGAGGACAATATACACAGGTACGCCTTTCAATAGCGAACTGACGCGCCCTTTATGAGTGAAAGCATGGAGAAAAGAACCATCTTCCAGTAATGGCAAAATCTTCGCCGCAATGCCACCAGCTACATACAAACCACCATAAGGTAATAACTTCAAAGCCAAATTGCCAGCTTCAGCACCATAAGCTTCGACAAACATTTGCATTGCTTGTTCGCAAATGCGATCGCGCTTTTCTAAAGCCGCCGCAGTAATCGCCGCCGCAGGATCAACAGTTCTTTCCCCTCGTCCTGCTTCTTGTTCCCAAGTTCTGACAATTTGCTGAATACTCGGTGATTCGCTAGCAAATTGCCAATCGCGCAAAAATTGATAGATGGCAATAATCCCTTGACCAGAAACAACTCGCTCTACCGAAACGCTTTGAATATTGTGCTTGTCTAACAGGTATTTTAATAACTGAAACTCTAATTCAGAGCGGGGCGCAAAGTCAGCGTGTCCGCCTTCTGAACTAAACACGCGGTAGCTGTCTCCGTTTTGAATCAAAAAACCCTCACCCAAACCCGTACCAGCACCGATAACAGCAATTGGGGCAATTGGTTGGATATTGCCGCTTTGCAAGGTGTACAAGTCTGTAGCATCCAAACCTAAAATTCCGTGACCAACTGCTTCAAAGTCGTTGATTAGCGAAATTTGGGCGATTCCCAACTCTTGCTCCAAACGTTTAGCATCAAGAAACCAAGCCAAATTCGTTAGCTTGACAGTATTATTGACAACCGGACCTGCGATCGCAAAACAAGCCCTAGCAGGTAGCGACTCGCCGCCTAGTTTTTCGGTAGCAGTAGAGAGAAACTGCTGCACCATTGGCACTAAATCAGCAAAATCGCGGCTGCGGTAAGTTTCCTCAAGCAGCGTCAGCAAAACTGCTTGGTCAGATGCCTCCACTAGCCGCAAAATAGTTTTAGTACCGCCTATATCTCCCGCCAATAATAAGTTCATGATGCTAATTAAACCGGATTACTTCTTCTACTTGGGTCAGATGGGATGTATCCCCTTTCAATTCCAACACCCACTTAGGCTCTTGTCGCGTAACCTTAATTAAGCAACACAATGATGCTTTTATTTCGGTTTTGGCGATTTCACCTACTAACCCCATTGTCGCACCGAGTACCGATGCGCCATGACCTACCAATAATATCTCCTCTCTAAACTCAGCCGCCAGTTTTCTTGCTGTTTCTCCCGATCTTGCAAATGCTATTTCTTCTGTTTCGGGGTATTGGGCAATAACGCGAGAAGTGTAAGTAGGATCGATGCGTGGAAATAGAGATATTAATTCGGCGATCGCCATTCGTTCGGGGTTTTCGCTCATCCATTCTGGATTGAGCCATTCACTTAATCCAGATTCAAGTTTAATTGGCAAGTCTAATACTTCTGCGACTTGATTAGCTGTTTGGACTGTACGTAAAAATGGTGAGGCGAAAATAGCTGTAATCTTTTCTGATTTGAGGCGTTGAGCAAGTTGCGACGCTTGCACTATCCCATCATCAGATAGTGGTGGATCGTAGCGTCGTTCGGCAGTATTAAACCAATCGGGGTTCACAAAGTCAAGGCGATTGGCGTGTCTAGCAATCCAAATAGTTTGAGACATTTGAATAATTATTAATTAGTTCGTAATTATAGTATGGGCGGTTAGAAACCGCGTCTACACAAACAAAGTCCGCCTGCGCGGACTCGCGAGAATTTTTAAATAAATCAGCCTTGGTATTTAGGATTTTTGCAAGGGGTCTATTTATTTCTACTTACAGATATGCAATTAACTATATACATTGAGTAATTTGTTACCACCTTTTTGAAATTCATAATTTACCAGCTTAATTTCTGCTGTATATCCTTGTTTTTGCAATTGGTCTATAACTGGTGTAAGTAAATTTGATGTTTCACCAGAAAGATTTACTAGTGGGAAGATACGTACTTCTTTAGCAACTCGGCACAATTCTTTAATAGAGTCGATATGAAAATCTGCTGATAAATGGTCTGAATAAGTAAATAGTAAGTGCGAACATAAAGCTAAATCAAACTGGCGATCGCTAAATGATAAGCTAGGCAATTCATCTACTACATAACGTCCTTGCTGCAATCCTCTAGGGAAATCTTGCAGGAACTCTTGCATGGCCTCCATGCGGATTTTACCCATTTTTTCTGGTGACTCAATATTGTGCCAGAAGTAATTATCTGCATTGGCTTTTACGCCATCAATTACTATTTGATACGTTTCTTGAATGCGCCCTTCAATTTCATTAGCACTAAACTGATATATCGGGTCGCAAGATATGACATTATACCCTTGGCGCGTCATTTGAGCATTAAAACTAGCAGGACCGCCAGCACAATCAAGAATTGATAAGTTATGTTCGTCAGGTGCGATCGCAAACATACCGATATATTCTTGTAGAGAACGTCCCCAAGGAATAATACTTGCTAATTTAAAACCCATATATTTTCCCTGCAATGTATCTACACAGGTGCTAAAACCTGGTTTAATTTGCCGCTGCGATAGCCTTCCAAATCTAACGTGACGTACATAAACCCATAACTTTGAAATGCAGAAACGATCGCCTGTAAATCGTTAGCAATTACAAAGTCTTTAATTAGTTCTGGTGGTAGTTCAATTCTGGCTGTATCGCCTTCGGAACGGACTCTCAGATTGCCAAAACCCAACTTGCGTAAATAAACTTCTGCTCTACCTACGCGCTGCAACTTAGCAATAGTAATTTCTTCTCCATAGGGAAAGCGAGAACTCAAACACGGTTGCGCGGGTTTATCCCACCAATATAAGCCTAGATGCTGCGATATTTGCCGCACTTGAGCTTTGGTAATGCCTAATTCTGCTAAAGGCGATCGCGCACCTCTTTCTTTGGCTGCGGCGATTCCTGGGCGATAATCGTGCAAATCGTCAGCATTTACGCCATCTATCACGTAAGGATAGCCAAGTTCTTTAGCTAGTGGCTTTAGAGTGTCGTGCAATTCGCTTTTGCAAAAATAGCAGCGATTTACTGGATTTGCCCTATAGTTGGGGTTGTCCATTTCGTGCGTCTGGACGATTTTATGCGTGATGCCGATTTCTGTAGCTTGAATAGTTGCTTCTTCTAGTTCTTCTGGCAATAAAGAAGGAGATACTGCCGTTACTGCGATCGCACGCTCTTTTAAAACATCATAAGCAACTTTGGCAACCAAAGCACTGTCAACGCCGCCAGAGTAAGCTATTATCGCTTGCTCCATTTCTACAAATAAAGTTTTTAGTTGCTCAAGTTTTTGTAGCATTTCCTAGTTACTCACAACGGCAGCCTATTTCATTCTAGAGAAACCGATAGGGCGATCGCTGCTTTACATCTCCTCTATCTCTAGCGGCGGCAATTCCAATTTAGGTAAATGTAGCGTAAAACAACTGCCCCGCCCTACTTCCGATTGCAGCGATATATCGCCGTCGTGCAGCCGTGCTAGCTTGCGCGACAAAGCGAGTCCTAAGCCAGTTCCCTGATATTTGCGATTGAACCCGCTATCTAATTGCTTAAATGGCTGAAACAACGTTACTTGTTCGCTGGAGGTAATACCAATTCCTGTATCAATTACTGAAAAGTTTAAAGTGTCTTCTTGACGTTCTACTTTCAAGGTGACAGAACCTGAATCTGTAAACTTGACTGCATTAGATAGTAGGTTTACTAAAATTTGTTTTAGCCGCCGCCGATCGGCAACCCAGTTTTCTACATCAGGTGCAATTATAAAGTCTAATTTCAAGTTTTCGCGCTCCTTTCCCCGCTCTCGAAATAAGGATAAACAGCTTTCACAAACTTCTTCTACTGGTAAATTTTCTAATACTAATTCTTCTTTTCCTGCTTCAATTTTAGATAAATCTAGTAGATCGTTAATTAGTTCTAATAAATGATTACCGCTATTGTAAATTTTCTCTAGATATTGCTTTTGCTTGTCATTTAACGAGCCAAAAATTTGCTGGAGCAATATATTAGAAAAGCCCAATATTCCTGTCATTGGGGTTCTAAGTTCGTGGCTCATATTGCTTAGAAATTCACTTTTTGCTAGATTCGCAGCTTCAGAAATTAGCTTTTCCTGTTCCAGTTGTTGAGTGCGTTCTTTAACTAGTTCCTCAAGCATTTCATAGCTTTGAGCATTATAAAGAGCGATCGCTGCTTGATCGGCTATTTGCTTTAATAGATCGATTTCCTCTTGGGTGAATATTCGGTAACTGGTAGTAGTATGCAAAGATATTCCACCAAAGAATTTACCGCGAATATATACAGGAGTCTTTAATACAGAAAGGATCTGCCCTTGCTCAAGTAAGGCAAGCCGATTAGTAGATTCAGCTACTTTTAGCTCATTACTAGCGTGGAATATTTGATAAGCTTTCAAGTCTTCTCTATGTTCTAACAAATCGAGCCATTCCCAAATTGGTTCTTGAAAGCCTTGGAGGCAAACAATTTCTTCGTTTGCTCTCCATTCATTGCGAACAGACATTTGTGCTGTCTCTGAATCTATGCAAACAATAACTACTCGATCGACTTTGTAGTATTCGCCCGTTAGCTGCACTATTTCTTGTAAGATAAATTCTGGATCGAGACTGGAATTAATTGTTCTAGCAATTTTATTTAAAGTTTGCTCTCTTGCGGCTCGATCTTGAAGCTGGCGAAATAACTGAGCTTGGTGGATGGCGATCGCACACCTGTCACTAATTGTCCTCAGCAGCGATATTTCATCTATGCTCCATGAGCGTTCGCGATCGCACTGATGGAGAATAATTCCGCCCAAATTCATTTGCTGGTACTGCAATGGTACAATTACCAGACTTTTCACTGCTGTTGCCTTGGCAATAACTTGAATTTCTGGAATTACTGAACTATCAATTTTTTGTAGAGCAACTATTTCGCCTCTAAGCAGTTCTTCTTCGTAGTGTGGGTAGTAGCAACATTTAATTCCCACAAAATATTCTCGTTCTGCTGTCGCTGCACTAACATCGTAAATCCACATTTCTCCTTGCACGTCGGGGCGAAAAATTAAGCAGCGGCTGATATCTAAAGCTTGGTGCAGCTTATCTGCTGTTATTTGCAATATTTCATCTAATACCAATGTGCCGCGCATTGCTTGCACTATCTGATTGACGATCGCTTCAAGCTTGGCTCGACGCTCAATTTGGGCGATCGCTGCTTGTCGCTGACGACGCATGGCAAATTCTTGCAGCGATCGCTTTAATACTATTGGCAAGCGAAACAACCGATCTTTAAGTACGTAATCAGTCATTCCAGCTTTAATACAGTCAACAGCCGCCTCTTCTCCCAAACTACCAGTAATTAAAATTAAGGGAATGTTTTGCTGTGATTCTGCTAATTCTTGCAATACTTGATATGCCGTAAACTGCGGCAACCGATAATCTGTTAGCACCGCATTATAAGCTTGCGAGTTCAATAGTTGCTTGCACTCTGCTAATGTATCAACAGCTTGATAGGAAAAAGGTATGTTTGCTGATTCTAGAAAAACCGCTATAAGTTCTACATCTGCGATCGCATCTTCGACAATCAGCAGATGTAGGCATGACTCGATTGGCAAATCCTGCCATGAGGAGGACAGTATCGTGGGTGGGTTTCCCGACATATGCGACCTGTCCGGTATAGCTTGAGAGTAATCTAACTCGTCCATTATTTAACTAATTATCGATGGCATCAAAATTTATCGATTGTTTGTCAACAGTAATTACTATTTGGAAAAGATATTTTTTTTATAC
>QQTW01002561.1_pt1 | contig 13249 bp, 8 predicted proteins | sample 1904831 | NCBI WGS metagenome assembly QQTW01 (sample SAMN09435610, study PRJNA476489) | Subsurface metagenome, whole genome shotgun sequencing project. | reverse complement strand
AGAGATAAAGTTACAATTAGAGTCAGGGTAAGAGATAGAGATAGATGACGGCGGACAAAGAAGGCGAGAACTCGACCTTCGATCGGGAGCTAGAGACGGCCGAGGTCATTATCACGACTCCGTATGTTCCTTCTCCTAAGCAGACGATGAATCGTGGCTTGACGATCTAGAATAGATTCCACCCGGGATACTTGACGAGCGAACGACTGGATCGAGCCAAGAACCTGAAGCTGTGTATCACGGCCGGAATCGGCTCGGACCATGTCGACTTGAACGCCGCGAATAAGCACAAGATCACTGTGGCGGAAGTGACTGGCTCCAATGTTGTGTCCGGTTAGTCAATTCTTGCAGCTCATCCCACGGGTGACGAAAACCATGGATGGATTCAGCAGTAGCCGCCAATGGCCATCATCGTCCTTCCATTCTTCGATCTTCGTTGTCAGGACGATGAAGAATACCTCAGCCTTCACCATAAGGACGGTGAAGAACACTTCAACCTTCGTCATAAGGATGAAGAATACCTCATAAAGCACCGCAAGAACTTTAACCTGCATTCTCGAAGTCGATGTCAGTCTCCTAACCCTAACCTGTGCATATCGGCTTCGACTGGATAGTGCAGCAGCAGCAGCGGTAGGAGTCAATGAAGACGCAAAAGCAGAAGGGACAGGTCGAATCAAAGAGGAGAATAACGTTGCTCTCAATACCATGATGAAAACTTATGCTCTTTATCTATCTTTCTATGCGCTGTTCGGTGGAATATGCGGGGTGAAGCTGCTCGAGCCTTGGTGGGGCAGATGATGCGGGGCTTGACTTTCTGCTGTGCGACGTCAGTTCTCACGATGGAGGGTGTTACTACACACGCGGGGTGACAAAACAACAAAACAAACGGAACAGCTCAACAGTAACCGCTTCATCGACCTTACGATGAAGGTATCATCATCACGAGTCTGATGACAGGAAGAATCTATCAGCATTGTCAGCGTGGCGAAGGTTAGGTTGTTCGTCGTAAGCGTGAAGAAGCTTCCTTCACAAGTTCGACGACAGGAAGAATCTATCACCATCATCAGCATGACGAAGGTTTGGGTATTCGTCATAAGCGTGACAAAGCTTCCTTCGCCTTGAGACTGATGACGGTCCCTTTCGTGGCAAGGATGACGATGATGAGACCCGCGTCTTGAGGATAGTGATGATGATACCTTCGTTGAGAGGCCGATAATGAGGATGATACCGTCTTAAGGTCGATGCAGCGGCTACTGCTAAGCTGTTCCGTTGATTCTGGCACCCGTGTGCTACAGCAGGTAGCAGGTAAAGGAGATAGAAAGACCGACTCACAATGTTCTTCTTGAGCCAGTGTTTTCGGTTCCGTCAGACAGAGAGAGAATGGTAGATTGAGAGTAGGAAAGAAGTGGGAGTTAGTTGACACTCCTACGAGGCCTAATAGGGGTTACGCCATAGAGCCGAGGTTCCAAAAAGTAGAATCAACAGGAAACTCAATTCCTTCTTCCTCTAGCCAGAGCCAGTCTCTCTCGCTCTCATATCAAGTGATGCAAATCTATGCCTGCTACCACGATGGTCACAAGGAGGAGGATGACATGTAATTTGAAAATATCTTCATTGAAGAAAGAGATCGAGGAAAGGGGAATAAAGAGGGAATACTGAAAGAGAAGATTAGATATAAAGTGAAAAGTGAAAAACGTTGGGGGAATAGTAGGCGCTGGTAGGGTAATATAATACAATACATTCCAGATGTGTAAGCGACGAAGGGATCATGACTCTGTCTGAGCTTCCTTGCTCGCCGCTGGGTCGAGAGGTGCTTCAGGCTTCTTCTCTTTCTCTGGATCTGGTTCATCTGTTCCTCCTGTACCAACTTCAGGGGGAGTAGTATCATCTTTGCCAGCTTGAGCATCAGCTCCATCGCCTTCGGCACCAGCACCATTAGCTTCACCACCATCTTCTTCCACACCATCAGCCTCGGCGATGGTCTCGTCGCCCACCTTCGCCTGCGAGCCTTCACGCGCTGCCACCCCTCGTCGAGTCCGTCGTGCTCGTCGCTCATCATCGGCGCTTTCTCTTCTCCTCCGAACGCGGATGCTGGTCGGTCGAGCGCTGCCACCCTCTGGATCTTCCGTCCCGTCTCCCTCACCACCATCACCACCGTCGACATTCCGTCGTAGTCCTTGTAGCATGCTAGCGGCACGATCCGCAACGTCTTCGCTGTTGAATGTAGTAGGAAGGGCATCGTCGGCCGTGAGATTTGGCGTGCGACTTTCGCTGTCAGGTGTGGCTGCTGCCGCGGCGACTTCCCCAAGTTCCGGCATGCGTTGCCCAGATGCGACGCGAACCTGATGACGTTCTTGTAGTCGTGCGCGGCGTCGACGGTCGCGCTGGTCTCGCGCTTGTGGGGCAGCGGCCCGCAACTTCTCGAGCAACGAGTCCATCGCGCCGGTCGAGGTGGGCGATGAAGGTCCGGAGTCGTCCACGCTCGTGACATCCCGTGGAGCGGCGCTGTGCTTGCGACGCATCGAGGCTTCCATTCGACGACGATTTTCTTCGGCACCGAGATTCTTTTCTTTCGATTTCTACAATCCGATTAGCGCTGATAACAATCAAAACTATCAATTCATCGCTCACCTTCCACTCGGTGACAAATGTCGCCAGCTTGCCGAAGAAGTCCCGTCGCGCATTCTCGTCCGTGACATCCTCCCCGTACAGGGTCATGATGTCGTCGTACGTCCGCGTCATCTCGTCCAGATATAACTCCACCTGCTCGGCTTTCCGTCGGGCCTCCTTCATTGACCGCTGTACCACCTGGCTGACGCGGTCCTGCGGATGGAATTTCGTCGGATCACTTAAATTGCCCGAATCGAGCGAGGCCTGCACGTTCTTGACATTATCGATGTACCGCGTCGCGTCCTGCCGGATCAAATCAATATGCAAGTTCTTGGCGGCGACGACACCGCCAATCTCGTCAACAAAGCACTCCCACTCGGGGAACCGTGTCCGCACAATCCGCTCCACCAAATCCGCAAAGCTCGACTCGTTCTTGTCGTCCTTGACCATGGCCAGCCGCGACAACGAGCTCAGCTTGAACCCGCTCGCCTGCTTGTTGGAGTCGTTCATGAAGTTGCCCAGATCCAAGATGAGGCCGAGCACGTTGGTCAAGGCGTCCGACCGCCGCAGCGATTCCGACACCTGCACCACTGTCCGCAACTTCTCCGAAACGTGATCGTAGTCGGTCTCGTAGCTTCGCGTCAAGGCGAGTGCTCGCATGCGTGATTTCCAGTAGTGATGCAGTTCAAACGCCGTTTGGAGATAGATCTGGTCCTCGCGCGTCAGCTCGAGCGGATCCTGTTCCCGTTCGGCCCGAGCCGCATCCGGCCCAGTCCAGTCCTTGCTGTACGGCGCCATGAGCTTGGCGACACTTTCCGGAATCGTGCACAGGTCTTCACGCTGCAGGAAGTCCATGACGACGTGGTTGTCCAGCACTTCCCCGTCGCAATGGATGATCATCTGCACCACCCGATCTGCAGAAGTCTGCGAGAACTTGGCCATGGCGATCTGGAAAGTTTTGCGGAGGTCGTTGGAGATGATTTGTTTCTTGTCGTCCTTGCGCCCGCCGCCGCTCTTGCCAATCTGCTTGATTTCGCGCGCCAAAAACAGCTTCTCGACCTCGTCCAGCACGCCCTTCTTTGATAACTCGAGGTACTTGTCTTCGCGGGCTTGGTGGGTCTTGGCATGCGACGCCCAGATCGTCACCTCGGACGCGTCCACCTTCTCCCAATGGAGCGCCTTGAGCTTCTTTTTCGGTCGCACCGCTGCCAGCAAAGGCGTCGATGGGACCGAGACGCTGGCCGTCGTCGTGGCGATGCTGTTGAGCCGTGAGCCTGGTAAGGGTGGTGGACCAGGTATTGGGGGAGGAGGCATGGAGCCGGGAGGCATGGAGCCGCGAGGTGTCGATGGAATGGAGGAGCTTGGTAGTGGAGGAGGTGGAGGAGGAGGAGGACCGTCGGTAAATCCAGGCATCACCAACGGAGGAGCGGAGGGCTTGGACCCGGGAAGTGGTGGTGGTGGAGGCGGTGGTGGACCACCCTCGAAACCAGGCATAACCGACGAGGGTTGCGGAGAAGAGAGAGGAGACAGGTCGGTGGTGGAGGACGAGTTGATGCGAGCCGGCGTTGGTCTGACAGAGAACGATGGCAACGGAGGAGCAGGAGGAGGTGGTGGGACCGCTTCGGGTGTCGTTTTCGAATCAATCTTGGGAGCATCTCCATCGGACGGCGTCTTGGGCGAGTCGGGTTCGAGACTGGGATGTGAGGGACCCGTGGTGACTCCTTCACCATCACCGTCCTCCTCATCCTCCTCTCCGCTGACCCGTCGAACCTTGGCGGCAATCTCGTTGAGCAGTCCGGTGGCTTGCTTCGGATCCATCTTGGGCCGCTTCATCTCCACCAGCCGGGGTTTCTCATACACAACCGAGTCGTCCACCTTGACGGAGCCATCCAGCGACTCGCGCTCTTCCGGTACGGTGGGCGGCGGCGATGTGAGCGAGCCGGATGGCCCAATCGGCCGACCGCGACCGACGCTCCCCAGGGTGGTCGATCCAAACGTCTCGCGGGTGCGTTCCTCGAATTCGTCCCGCTTGCCGGGCTCGCCATCCATCTGCTCTCGCAGGTCGCGCAGCTTGTCGGACGGGCCGACCTGCTGCTGCCAGACACGCCCTTCGAGCTTGAACTGCGTCTTTTGCCGCTCCAGCTGCATCTCCAGTCGGTCCATGAGCTTCTCGCGGTCGAGGATGCCATTCATTTGTGCCGGGTTGCTGGCGGCCATTCCATCCCCGGACACCTTGCGCTTGGCCGCCGAAGCCGCCACGTCCTGGGCATCCCGCAACATGAGATACAGCTCCCGCGTCTCCAGCTCGTTGCGTTGCATCTCCTGCGCTCGCATTCGACGAGACTCCGCCAGTTCGCCCTTGAGACCCTCCGCCTGGCGTCGCTGGACGTCAATGACGGCATCCTGCTCGTCCAGACGCTTCTGGAGCTTCGCAATCAGACCATCGGCACCCATTTCCACCTGAGACCGCATCTCGTCCCGCTCGGCCAGGGCCGAGTCGGCGATCTGCTTCGCCTCGACGGCATCGTCGCGCGCCTGGCGGGCTTCGGCGTCGGTATGCAAGCGGTCGACTAGATTTTGGACCGAAAAGTTCAGACTCCGTTTCAAATCCATATCCGGTAAACGGCGATCCATGGCAAGGTAGCTCAGCATGGCGTCCACCAGCTGGAACATCCGCAGTCGATCTTCTCCCTCGTTGTTTCGAATCAGCAGCATGTGTTGCATGGCCGAAACAAAGTAGTCTTTGGTACGGCCTCCGTCCTCGAGCTTCGACATGATGGCCGATACGATCTGGGTGGGATCGTTGAGGTCGGCATCCGGTTCCACGCCGTCCTTGATGCTGCTGTTCTCCCGTTCCAACAAATCCTCGTAGTCGATGGCCTCGTTGGTGCGATACCGCTCAATCTGCTTGTCGAGCACCTCGTACTGGAAGCTCTCCATCTTGTGCAGCAGGCGTTTGATGCCACAGGCTGTAAACTGGGCCCGGATGTGGCAACGCAGGGGGACATCGGTGCCCGGGGCATCGACGATCATATTGATCAGTAACAGTGTCGCCACCGCATACTCCATCAGCAGGTTCTCCATGCCGATGCCACCGCTGCGAACTTCCTCGCTGGCGCCGACCATGCTACCCATCTTGCCCCGGCCGTCGATGGTGACCTCAACGATACGCATCCAGGCGTCGAAGCGACCATTCTCGCTCTGCACGCTCTTGACATGATCCATAGCTTGGAGCACCTTGCGGTGGCCCTGGCCATCGGCCCAGTGACAGAGAAAGGTCAGCACCTCGCTGACGGCGCGGCGGGTTAAAATCCGCGGGGAGGTGAGGGCGTTGGCGAGCGCCACGATGACCTGCTGGTGGGCCAGCGCGTCATCGGCGCCATATTTGTTGTTCATCAGGCACTTGAGACACTTGACAATGTCATACTCGCGCTGCAGCTCCTGGTCGGACGTCGAACCTTCGGGCGGCGCCGGCCCTTGCGCTTGACGTCGTCCGATCTTGGCCAGCACGTTGGTGAGCGCAACCTGGCCCTGCGCATCCACAAACGACTTGACCCAGCTGGTAAACCATGAGCATATGTTAAACTAAAAACGAATTGAATTCTCACCTAATGGGCTGTGTCCGCAGACTGACACCAAGACTGGAGAGCTGCTTGGCCGAGATGGTGTCGTCCATGATCTTACGCACATACCACTCCGGGCTGCCCTCCTCGTCGGCGCGGCCCAAGGTGGTGGGCATGCCATCGGCGCCGATGATAGTTTGACGGGCGTAGGTGCGGCGTTTCTGCTCGGCCTGCCACTCGGCCAGACGATCCTGATAGATGAGGGTCCATTTCTTGGCGGGCGGATAGGCGAGCATCTGACGCCTCGCCTGCTCGGGAATATTCTGCGAGCCCCGTTTGTGCATGAGCGCGAGAAACTGCTCCTCCAGCACACGATCGTCGGCGGGCCGGGGGAGATAGAAGCCATCGTGATGCAAGGAATTAGTGGAGGCCAGGGCGGAGGCGTGTTGAGCGCTCAGACCGGGATGGTGCGATTGTCGGGATGCGATGGACGCCCGCGAGACAGTCGGCGCCAGATTGTTATGTTCATGGGCGGACGGGATGGCGGTGTGGGAGGAGTTGCTCGACGAAAAAATGCTAGACTCGCGCGTGGCAGAGGACATGGTCGAGTGAACACTGGCCTGATCGAAGGAGGTACGCGGAACAGTCGAGGCGTCTGACGACAAGGAGCTATTGGCCATCGTGGGCGCCCCATTCGGCCGATGGACGCTGCCCGAAGACGAAGGTGGTGGTCGAGGCCCTGACGGATGCGAGCCTTGAGGGTTCGGCTGCGGCTGAAAAGCCGGATATTGATGAAAGTCTCCCCGGCCCTGGTTGAGATGATGCGGTAGCGGATCTCTTCTGGGCGGTTTCTGATCGCCTCGAGGCAGATAGTCCACCGGAATCGGTGTCCGCCCGTCCTCGGGGACACTTTCGTATGGAATGGAGGTGATCACACCGGCCGTCATGGCTAAGCCTGATTGGTCGCCTTCGGGCGATCCAGGTCGCTCGAGGTCGGAGTTGGAAGTGATGGAGGATCGATGAGTGCGGCGCGAAGCCTTCGATGCGATGCTGCTGCCACCAATGCTGGCGTTGTCCGGGAGCAGGCCATTCTCATTGCTGGCCGTTCTCCGATCGGTGGGACGATCGCGGTGCAGCTTCGCACGTGAGAAGAAGGATTTGGTGGCCGAGCCCTGACGCGGCTTGCCATTGTCGTGGGTGGAGGAGCTGCCAGGCATGTTGACTCGCTGAATTCAGCGTCCGCGGTGCGTCGCTTCACTCGTGCGATGAAGCGCACCCGCGCGTCTGTTTCCGGAAAGGGTTCGCAACGCTGACGAGATATCGACAACGACGACCATCGAGATGGCTGGTTCGTCATGCCCCTCCGAGCATGAGCCTGCGCTCTCACAATCGCTTTCGGTCGTTCTCTCTTTCCTAATATTCCCGCAGCCACGATCTCTGTTTCTCAGATCACCAGCGTCGTTCTCGCATGTGACGATTTCGATACTGCGACTGTAATGTCAGTTACACGTTCCGGGTCTACTGATAATAATCGAATGTTTCTTCAGACACGCACGACTCTAATCAAGCTTCAACTAGAGATGGTCCCTACTGCACCTTTGATCGGACTCGATACGATAACCACGTCTCCACTATGACGAACAAGTATCAATTCAGAAAGAGCGTCAGGAGACGATGGATCAAGAAATCAAAGAGGGTGCTGAGCAAATCAAGAGAAAATGAGAACTTGCTACAGATGAGAGATGGTTGAAAAGGACAAGGGACGTCCCTTGAAAAAGACCCTCGACGTCTGATGGCGATGGCTCTTCTTCTCTCTTCCTCACGGGGTCCGTCCAACTTCGACACTTCGAAATAAACTCTCCAGCCAACCAGAGACGCCCGCCTGAAGCCGAACCCCTAAAACCAAATAAATCCCGTCCGATAGCTGATTATGTCAGCCCAGACGCTCGGGGGGCCAATTGCTCGATCCAGTAGAATGTAATTCAAGTTAATTAGCCTGGTTTACACTCCGGAGTTAATTCAGAAGTAGGTAATTTTCCATTCCCGCGTGGTGGTCCCGTCGCATCGCTCTTCCGTTCGCGTGGCCCGTCACGATCGATTTCTAGCCACGAGGAAGACGATCCTCACCAACGCATTCTTAGACAAAGGTTCGACCACTACTGGTGATTATTTCAAAGCTCACAGAGCTCTAAGGGGGTTATTCGTTCTTCTTGAAGACAGTTCTATCATCGTTGAAGAAGGGTTTAACTAAACGACGTCCTCTCCATGGGTCGCACCGCGGGCTTTCTTCAGGTCAGTCCAGCGCATTTAAATAGATCATTGGAATCTACACGAGATCTATTGCTGATAGAAGATGGAACCCATTCGATATATTTCAGACGATCTTCATACCGGCCTTGATCTCGTTGGCGCTGTACCTGTTGTTATCACTAGTGGTGGTCCCCTTTGCGCGGCGCCATCGACATCGCTATCATCAATACCTACCGTTGGACGCGCTGTCGACGCGCACGACGTCATTGCGACAGCGCATCGCCGACGGCCTGACGGCGCTGGTGCTGCCGTCGACATGGGGTCTTCGACGGGCCCAGGAGGCCATCGATGGCTCGACGAACCTCAATGCGTACGACGTGGCAGGTGGCGACAGCGACGATGACGACGATCTGTTCGATGCCGAGGATGGGGAGCATCTGATCGGCGTTGCCATGGACATTCGACGACGCGAGGCACTGGATCGTCGCCGCAGCGAAGTGGGCGACAACGAGCGTCGCCTGAGCCGGGATCTGGAAGAAGGCTTTCGCGACGACAGCAGCGATGAGGAGGATACAGCCGCCGCCGACGGCCAATCAATGCGACGATGATGGTCCTACCTTTGTCGTCAGTCCGATGACGGTTTTTCCGCGCCATAAGTCCCACGATGGACCTTTGCCGTCGTTCCGATGATGGTCCCACTATCGTCGTCAGTTCGACGATGGCGTTCGCCGTCAGTCTAATGATGGGCCCACCATTGTCGACAGTCCGACAAATGGGTCTATTGTCGCCGTAAGTCCGATGACGGACCGACCATCCTCGTGAGTCCGATGGTGGATCTCGTCATTAGTCCGCCGATGGCTCCACCTTCGTCATCAATCCGATGATGGATTTCGCCGTCAGTTCGATGATGGACGCACCATCTTCGTCAGTCCGACAACGGGTTTATCTTCGCCTTAAGCCCGATGATGGACCCACCTTCCTCGCGAGTCCGACGGTAAATCCCGTCGCCACTTCGATGGTGGGCCCACTTCCATCGTCAGTCTGGCGATGTTCTCACCTTCGTCGTCAGTCCGATGATGTATTTCGCCGTCAGTTCGACAATGGACGCACCATCGTCAGCAATCCGACGATGGGTTTATCTTCGCCTTAAGTCCGATGACGAAACCACCTTCGTTGCGAGTCCGATGCTGGAACTCGTCGTCAGTCTGATGCTGGACCTACTTTCATCGTCAGTCCAATGATGGAATTTGCCGTCAGTACGGTGGTGGACCTATCTTCGTCGTCGGTCTGGTGGCGGATCTTTGTGTCGCCAGTCTGATGCTGGACCAACCTTCATCGTGAGTCCGATAGTGGAATTCGTCGTCAGTCCGGTGATTGTTTCACCTTCACCGTCAATTCGGTGGTGGATATCGTCACCAGTGCGACGATGGACCCACTTCCGCCATTAGTCTGACGATGGTTCCACCTTCGTCGCCAGCTCGATGGTGGATCTCGTGGCCAGTCCGACGATGGACCTCCTTCCGTCGTCAGTCCGATGTTGAATTCTCATCGCCATGAGTCTGATAGATCTAAAGTCAACATCGTCAGTACGGTGACGAGCCTTATCGTCGTCATCGGTGCGATGGATTCGAATGCAGCTCCGAGACTCGCGGTCCCCGCCAACAAACAGCTCGATGCCACCGCTTCGGCGGGTCACAGGACCGATGGACCGGGCCCTAGCACAGGGCGGTCCGATCTACCAACCGGCGCCCACGTTGCGCCACGCCTGTAACGGAACCTGCATACCATCATTCATGTCGTCCGCTCCCTCACACACAATCGAAGCTGAAGAGTCCCGTGGGGTCGGCTCACGGTGGGACGAAACGGCCCACAGCGTGGGGAGATGAGATGAGAATGATAACGACGACGCTAAGGGCAAGGCGTATCATGGTCTCGAACAATTTACCCCGATGCTGAATGTGTCATGATCCAGCCCAGAGCTGAAGCAGCTCATACCTAGTCAGGACAGATCCTGGTCGACCGCCAGTAATTGGGCGACCGGGTCGGTGATGTTGGCAAGCACTGATGGAGATGATGAGAGCGCAATCGAAACGTTGTTAGAGTCCACCCAATGCCTTGCGCCCTTGAATAGCTCCATGATATTCTTGTACACAAGCTCTTTCTTGTGCGATCGTCCGGACCGCCAATGCCGCTGCCGGTCATCGCTATCGATTCCGTAGCCGTAGCCCTTACGGGAGTAAACGTGTCGATGTCCTGTGCCGCCTTCGCACTCTTCACATCTCAGCCACGGCGTTGCAACGGCTCACCTGATTCCTCTCATCCCGGAAAACAACTTCTGCCCGGCCTGGGTCGGTCGGCACAGGCATGGTCCCCCGGCTCCTGCGCCTTGCGCGCTTGAAACGTTGACGGCCACTCCACGCTGCCGTCGTCGCCGGATGGCGCCCGTTACACCGCGTTTGCCCCCGGCCCTGTAGGGACCCACGGAGAGGCCCGCCGAGGGATTCCAGATAGGTACTGTATGCAGTGACGAATTCGCGACCCAGCAACCAGGGCTGTGAAAGGTCGATCCTTCATTTCCCGCGGGGATCAAACAAATGGATCCAACATGGCATGTACGTGTACAGTATGTCCGGTCCTGGTGCCATTGCGCCCGTCCTTCCATTCCCCACGTGGTTTCCAGTTTCCTTTTTCCAAGATTTCACCGGAGCGGCCGTCCAGAGCAGCGACTGTGCGCGCTGCTGTTGTTCGGCGCGGAGATGCGGGCGAGGGCGGAGAAACACAGACAAGCCACCAAAATAATACAACACAACAAACCAACCAACAACGTGACGATGACCACCGTTACGGATTTACCGTGCCCGACATTCGATGGTCCTGGGTCGTCGTGCCAAGGCCTGAAAATACCCATCGAGATGACCGGTCAGGGCTCGGGGGAGGAGGTATTCAACGAATGAAAGGCGCCGGCTGCATTTCAAATACGAGATGGATTTAGCATCGCCATTTTTATTCAGTCGGTGTATCGCGCTGCTGCACAGCTGACTCACCCTGGATCGGGCGCAGCAGCAGCAGCAGCAGCAGCAGTCACCATGGTCCTTGCATGACTGACTGACAGAATGGATGGATGGACATACCGTCGACCACATTATTTTTCCTGACGTGAGTATCACCGTGCAGGAGATCCTGCAACCGTGATGGGTCATGTCAGGTCAGGTCATGGTGCTTCGTGGTGCGACCGCCTCTTGCATCACCCCATCGATGCCGAAGAAGGTAGCATGCATTCGTGCGGCCAGATCATTCCAGAATGATGATGATGTTGGTCAACGACGATCGTTTGAGACGCCTTGCGGATCAGCGGTCGGGGGTTCGAAACCGTTTGGTCATCCCGTACCTCGAGAGGATGATGATATTGTTTCGTACCCACGCTCACCCGTCGACGGCCGAATGTCGTCGAGGACCGGTCCACTGCACTGCCCCCGTCAAGAAACCTCCAGCGTCACGTTCCATTGGAGCGGCGATGGAGTGAGCTCACCTTCCGGGCCGTCGGAGATACCCGCGATGCTACCAATCCGACCTGATGAAACGCACACATCCGATGCCCTGGTGGAAGACAGCCCCACGAGCCCTGCCGGGTGCTTTGGTCCCATTCCGGAATGCGTTAGAACCGGTCCGTGGTGCACGCTGAATCGTCGTGTGGGGAGAGTCACCATCTCAGCTGACTCGGAGGTCCATGACTCGAATGGGCGTTGACGGCGTGCGGGTGCTGTCTAATCCCAACAGGGTCAAAGAGAATTCCGCAGCGCAGCTCCGCCACGGTCGTGGACGGCGCACACGAACGGTGTGTCCCGAATGGTGAAGGGTTCCTGCGTGTAGAACTAGTGCCCTGCCAATCCTGCAATGCCGATTCGGTCGATCGAGGCATGTTGGAAGAGCCCCATACAGTCCCGATGGGAGACAGACGGCATGCGAGAGAAGCGCACTAGAAGCAGCCCAGTCATCCGCGCGGCGACGCCAACCACGTTACCCGCACCCTCATGCTCGAGGTCGCACGGCGGTGCTCGCGGCGTCCTCCCAACAACACCTGAATGGATGGCGGTCACTCCCGCCCTGTCCCCGTTCCCCCGGACGGGAGACCGTGATCGCTGGGCCGTGTCATCCCAGTGCGACGGTTCAGCCGTGATGAGGGCGGCCACGCGGTGGGCCGGTCCTGGTTCATGTCGTACCAAACCGCCATCGTTCCACTGGGGAGTTTTTCTTCTCCATGCCTGTCGATGGTTTGTAGCGATGCTGCATCCGCCAATGATCATTCCGAGAACCGAAGGATTACCGCGTAGGCATGGCGCGGCGCAACGGTGTGCGAGCGCGGCGCGCACACGCCCATCGTTGGCCAATATGTAGATGGAGGTCTTCTCACATGACCGACAACATAATCAGAGGTTTCCACAAGCAATTCGTCCCATCTTGTATTTTTCCTGCTTGATTTGATGAGCCGGCGATTCAAGGCCACATCTGACTTTTCTTCAGAACAGATGGATTGAAACTGACGATCAATCAGCAACGCTCCTCACATAACGCGGGTCACCCCTTCGTGGGTCACACCCCTTCATGGGTCAACGGCTAACAAATTTGTATGGGCCCAAAACCAATAATTCAAACAACGTCTCTGAGTTTTTCTCGAACGATGCAGCTCTTGATGGAAATTCAGGTCAGAAGCATTGAAAGAGCAGAATAATTTTGGCTGTTGTGGTTATCAAGAGAACTGAGAAAATGAGTTTGTACCTTTTGTATGACTGGACCATCAAAAAGTGACCTGACCCATGAAGGGGTGT
>QQTW01002560.1_pt1 | contig 13250 bp, 11 predicted proteins | sample 1904831 | NCBI WGS metagenome assembly QQTW01 (sample SAMN09435610, study PRJNA476489) | Subsurface metagenome, whole genome shotgun sequencing project. | reverse complement strand
TAAAAATCGCATTTCGGATGATTTGGTAGAAGCTAAACTACTCGAAGAGATTCGTAAACTCAAAAATTTAACCGCAGGTGCTTCTGCTGCTGGCGCCAAGGTTCACAATTTACCAAAACTTCCCAAAGACATCGAAGACGACGGCGATTTTCACTATGCAGTTCTCGACCCTCAAGGAGCCTCGACTTCTGGAAATCCTAGTGCTTATGCAGCCAAGTTTATCAATGAAACTAACAGCGGCGCACCTCGCGCTAAAAATCGTAATGCAGTTGTTTTAGCAGTCCCAGACCGGAATGGTTTAGATGTAGCCCGCACTCGTATCCGTGATTATCTTGGCTGGGAAGAAGTTAAAGAACTCCTCAAAAGTCAGGAAGTTGATGCAAATCGTCAGCAAAGGTTAGAGTCAAACTTAAATGAATCTAAGAAGAACATTTCCCAAGCAGTCGAACAAGCTTACTGTATTGTAGTCACCGTTGCCGCTGATAATCAAATTCAAGCTTTCAAAATTAATGTTGGCGGCGAACCGTTATTTAACTTAATTAAAGCAGAACCCAAATCACGTATCCAAGAAACTGCCATCACCGCAGAAGCACTTATTCCAGGTGGCGCCTATGATTTATGGCGAGATGACGAACCATCACGACGGGTAAATAACTTAGTTGGGGCATTTGCACAAAGTCCCAATTTACCCAAAATGCTCAACAGCAAGTCAATTTTGGAGACAGTCATCAACGGTTGTGTTTGTGGGACTTTTGTACTGCAAGTGATGCGACCTGACCGCACTTCCAGAACGTTTTGGCGTGCGCGTCCAGATGAAAATGCGCTTAAAGATGCTTCTTTAGAAGCTGTTTTACCAGAACATGCCACACTCAGCGAACTTTCAAGCACACTATTATCACCGGGGGAACTTCCACAATTGTGGACAAGCGATCGCATCACACTGCGGCAAACATACGAGTATTTCTCTGGTCAAAATGTAGTGCAGATACCGAATGAAGGTTATGAAGAACCACTACCCATTCCCCGTGTAGAACTTACTTCAATTAATGCAGCGATAACAGAAGCCGTCAAGCAGGGTAGTTTGTGCCTTACTAACGCAGAAGCAAGCTTCATTGCAGAAGATATTCCCAACGGGTTACTAACGGAAGATGCCCAACTGCAACCACCTCCAACACCCCTTTCCATCAACGATGTACTACCCGAAAGTTTACCTGGCGCGTGGAATAATGGTACAACTACAGCTTTAGCTATTATCCAGAGTTTGACCCAAAAAATAGGACAACCGCTACCGTGGAAAATCGTAAGAGATGCAATTGAGGGTGCATATAGGGCACGCTGTTTCCAGTTAACATCCGATTCTCAGCCTTGGCCCTGTGATTATAATAGAGCGAAGAATGTTAAATTCCAACTACTACAACTAACTCAACCAACCCCAGTTGCACTAATATCCTCAACTACGGCACCGACACAGATTACACCATCACCCACCCAACACCCATTAAATAAACAAATAAGTGTTGCTACTTCAACATCTTCATACCAAGTTAATGTACCAGTATTACCAGTAGTACAACCAAGCAGTAATATACTCGTTACCGCAGCATATTTAGAAACCCATCAATTATTAGAACTAGCAGAAAAAATAGCTGACATTAGAAACATAGCTGCGGGTATAGACCTAAAATTTAAAGTACAAATTGAACTCGGTGGAGAATCACGTCCATCAAATGAGGTTGTTTCTCAAATTAATCAACTGCTCAAAGATATTTCCGATCATCTTGAGCTTCAATAACAAAATTATTCTGTTTCTTCTTCCGTACTTGTATCATATTCGAGAATATGATATAAGTACATTTTTACCTTGAGCGTAAAGCTGTTCATAGATTTTCTATAGGTAATATCAATGTTACCTCTTGAAAAAGTCTCGTATCTCATATCTTGCACCTCTACGTACAAACCTTGTATACCATTTTATGTGTCATAAATCTTACATAAATATCGAATACTCCAATAGTCCTCTTTTAGAGGACTTTAGCTATTAGACAGGGACTTACAGTCCCTGGCGGGCGAAAGCGCAGTCGAGAAATCTATAAATACTTAGTTTATTTTTTTACTGATTAAATCAGCAAGAAAATAGTTAGGTAGAGCCTGGTAATGAGATAAAATTTATAACACAAGAATAGACGCGAAATTTCGCGTCTCTACATGGACTAACTCCTAGCTACTAGTTAACTGCGTCCAATATCGTTCATAAACTTCTTCAACTTCTCCCAAAGGAGTCAATCGTTCGCATTTTGCTATTAACGATTCTTTTGGAAATAAACTTGTATTATTTTGAATTGATTTCGGTAATTGTTCAAAAGCAGCACGGTTTGGAGTTGCTAGACTTTGACGTTTGGTTAATTGTGCTGAAACTTCCGATTGTAATAAGTAGTTAATCCAAGCATATGCTCCATCGGCATTAGGTGCGGATTTGGGAATTACAATTGTATCAGTCCACAATGAAGTTCCACTTTGAGGAATTACATATTTGAGCTTGGAATTTTCTTTAGTAATTTTAATAGCGTCACCAGAGTAACACATCGCTAACAGCAAATCACCTGCTAAAATTTGGTTACGCCATGCATCGGTATCAAAAGCTGAAATCGCTGGTTTGATTTCTTGAAGTTTTTCATAAGCTTGTTTAATTTCGCTTTCATTTTTAGAGTTATAGGAATATCCCAACATCCGCAAAGTTCCTCCCATTACTTCCCGGACATCGTTAAGTAAAGTCATGCGTTTGTTGAGTTTGTCGCTGTTTTTCCAGAGATATTCCCAATCATCTGGAGGTGTTGTGAGGACTTCAGAATTGTAAATAAAACCCGTTGTACCCCAGGTAAAAGGGATGCTGTAGCGGTTATTGGGGTCATATGGGGGGTTTTGAAATTGAGGAAATAAATTATCAATGCCAATTAAGCTAGAGCGTTTTATTTCGCTCAACAAACCTAAGTCCACCATCTTCTGCACCATATAGTCTGATGGATATATAACGCTGTACGCACCTCCTCCTCCCGCTTGCACTTTTGCTAGCATCATATCGTTGGACTCGTATAAATCTGCCAGCAATTTGATACCAGTTTGTGCAGTGAAAGTTTTGAGTAATTCTTTATCGTCGGTATATTGCGTCCAAGTATATAAATATAACTGGTCGCGGGGACCAATTGCGTTAGAAGTTGCCCGCACATCACCAAGTTTCCAGCCACAACTGGTTAAAGATATGCTTGAAAATGCTGCTATATTTTGTAGGAATTTTCTTCTTTTGGTCATTTGTTAGTCGTTAGTCAAATTAGCGTAGGGTGCGTTAGCTGTTCGCGAAGCGTTCCCGCAGGGTAAGCGTAACGCACCGTCTTATTATTATCCATGCGTTACTACAATTTATTTTTCACAAATTATAGTCGATGGTGCGTTACGCTCCGCTAACACACCCTACAACTACAACTTATTTTTCACAAATTATAGATGGTGCGTTACGCTCCGCTAACACACCCTACAACTTATTTTTAAAACAGGTTATAAACGCGCAATTATTGAAAACTTTTGTTGCCATTTGCTTATTTTATACTAATTTATTTAATTATCATTAATATTTTGTAAGTTGTCATCACCCAATAACCAATAATTGATCGCAACTGACAACTGACTAAGGACAAATAGCCAAACAATCACTTTCTGCCCACCATGCATAAATTGGAGTATTAAAGTCGGGTAAAATACCAATAGTATTGGGTTGCATTACAGTGATGCGAACTCCTAATTTGAGTTCGACGACGTAATTAACGCGAGTTCCCAAATACATAACGTTGATCAGTCTTCCTTCAAAACAATTGTGCGAACTGGGTTGATAAAGCGACAATTGAATTTTTTCCGGACGAACGCTGACTACAGCAGTTTGAGAGATATCGACTGGTGTATGCTTAGTGCGACTAACAATAATTTTGAATCCAGTTTTCGTTAATATTTGTACAGTCGTAGCATCTACACCTGTTATTTCACCCTCAAATAAATTAGTATCTCCTATGAAGTCCGCAACAAACGGTGTCCGAGGTTGTTCGTAAATTTCGCTGGGAGTGCCAACTTGCTCAACTTTACCTTGCTTCATCACCGCAATGCGATCGCTCAATGATAGTGCTTCCTCTTGGTCGTGCGTCACCATAATAAAAGTCAAACCCAAGTCTCGGTGCAGGTTCGATAATTCAACTTGCATTTCCTTGCGTAACTTCAAATCGAGCGCTCCTAACGGTTCATCAAGTAATATTACTGCTGGACGGTTTACCAATGCTCGTGCTAATGCTACACGTTGCTGCTGTCCTCCCGATAGTTGTGCGGGAAAGCGCTTAAGCAATCCTTCCATTTTCACCAGCGCTAATGCTTCTTTAACGCGACTCTCAATTTCGCTTTTACGTAATTTTTTTAACTTTAATCCAAATGCAATGTTATCCCATACATTTAAATGCTTAAATAAAGCGTAACTTTGAAACACAGTATTGACCGGTCTGCGGTAAGCTGGAACATTAGTTACAGATTGCCCGCGAATTAACAATTTACCTGCATCTACGGTTTCAAAACCCGCTATCAAACGTAAAGTCGTTGTTTTCCCGCAACCCGAAGGACCCAAAATACTAAAAAATTCACCTTGTTTAACATCTAAGTCAATTCCGTGGACGGCGGGTTCTTTGTTAAAAAACTTAAAAACATTTAGCAATTCGACATCTATGGGTCGAATCGCTGCCATATTCCCCTGATTCTGCGTTATAGCTTGAGACATAACCCCGGATAACATCAGTGTTTCTACGTTAATTAGCCAATCGATGTAGCCTTGATGCTAGACATTCAAAAGCTCCTTGGTTTATTGTATCCATCAATAATAAATAACTCAGCCTAGCCATCTCGATATTTTTTTGTTAAATACCGGGTGGTAACTGGGCAAAATTGTATACAGATATCAATATTATCAATACTACTATCTACCTCTTATGGCATTATTAGACCGCACCGATCTAAGTAAGAAAAAAGATACACGCACCGTCGGACGTGGCTTTCAGCCGATGTTTTTAATTTTATTTACACTTGTAGCTTCCACTGCTATCCAAGCGCGGTTAGCGTATCTACAAATCGTCGAAGGACACAAATTTCATACTAGAGCCGAAGCAAACCGAGTTCGTGTCATTCCCAAACAACCCGAACGGGGTAATATTTTTGACCGTAACGGCAAACTACTAGCAACGACACGCTACCCGCGTTCGGTGTATTTGTGGCCGATGGCACATACTAAACCGGGTTGGGATGAAAAAATTGGTCCGCGTTTATCGAAAATTCTTGGCATTCCCCAAGAAGACATTGAGGAAAAGCTGATTGAAGCTGGTCCTAACTCTAGTACGCTAGTACGGGTGGCACGCGACCTCAATGAAGCCCAAGTTACAGCATTAAAGGAGTATGAAAGCGACCTTAAAGATGTTGAGATTCATACGGAAGCTGTGCGCTTTTATCCCCACGGTTCGGCTATGGCGCACGTTCTTGGCTATACCCGCGAGTTGACCCCCGAACAGTTGAAAAAACGGAAGGATGAAGGTTATCGTCTTGGTGATGTCATCGGTCAAATGGGTGTTGAAAAAGCTTATGAGAAGATGCTGCGGGGTGAATGGGGCGGTCAACGAGTTGAAGTTGATGGCAGGGGAAGACCGCAAAAAGTTTTAGGCGAAAAGCAAGCGAAAGCAGGTAAGGATTTACACCTAACTATCGATATAAATGTTCAAAAGGCAGCCGCTAAAACCTTAGCTGCCACTGGTAAGCGAGGCGCAATAGTCGCACTCGATCCCAATACAGGGGCAGTGTTAGCACTTGTATCAAATCCTACTTTCGACCCGAATATTTTCTCGAAGCAGAAGCTCAGTCAGAAAGATTGGGAAACTTTGCAGGGTAAAAACCACCCACTTGTAAACCGGGCTTTGAGTGTGTTTCCACCTGCGAGTACGTTTAAAATTGTAACTACTACTGCGGGATTGGAATCGGGTAAATTTTCACCAAGTACTATATTACAAACCTATGGTTCGCTGACTGTCGGTGGTGTCACATTTGGTGAGTGGAACCATGCCGGGTTTGGCCCACTGGGCTTTACTGGTGCAATGGCAATGAGTAGCGATACGTTTTTCTACCAAGTTGGTAGAGGTGTCGGTGGTCCCACATTAATCGATTGGACGCGCAAATACGGGTTTGGACAAAAAACCGGAATTGAATTTACTGATGAAGAGTCTAAAGGGCTAGTACCCGATAACACTTGGAAGCAGAAAGTTTTTAGAATACCTTGGACAGTAGGCGATACCATAAATATGTCCATCGGTCAAGGGGCATTGCAAGTTAGTCCTTTGCAAGGGGCAATTATGTTCGCTGTTCCTGCTAATGGTGGTTATCGGGTTAAACCACACTTACTCAAAGACAACGAAGAAGCTCAAAATTGGCGGACTTCAATAGGAATGAAGCCTTCAACGATAAAAGTGTTGCGCGAAGGGTTGCGAAAAGTAATTACTGAAGGTACGGGTACGCGTTTAAACGTCCCTTCAATCGCTCCAGCAGCAGGTAAAAGCGGTACTGCGGAAGCAGGTGTTGGTCGCCCAAATCACACCTGGTTCGGTGCTTATGCTCCCGCTGATAAACCTGAAATTGTGGTTGTTGCCTTTGGTGATAACTCTGGTCAACACGGTGGTGATTTTTGCGGTCCAATGGCATTAAAAGTTCTCGAAGGATATTTCCAGAATAAATATCCAGGTAAGTACGCTAAACCTGAATCGGAAGCTTTACCTAATGCTAAGGCAGGAGATTAATTGAGGAAGGGGGGAAAGGGGAGCCACTTGCGTGCGGGGGTTCCCCCCGTTGAGCAACGTGGCGTTAAAGGGTAAGGGTAAAGGTTGCGGTTGCATCCTTTGTTTTACCTTCTTGTCCCCTGAAGCGATGAGTATTCAATGGTTGCTTTATTTCCGCGCCCGCTGTACTAAGTAGGTAAGCATTAAAAAAACGAAGTATGTAACGAAATGTAAAATCTCCAAAACCCTCTCTCCTACTCATTATTCCCTACTCCCTACTCCCTAAAGGGGGGCAATGATTTTTCCCACCCACCTACTTAGTTATTTATAATCCCACCCTCTACCAAAGCAGGGTGGGAAGATGCTAAATATCTAAACTTGAATGGAACTGATAAACCCAATATCAACTTTGTCCGCTAAACCTAGCAATTAATTCTTCTTTTGACAATTGGATTAACAAAGGAGTAAATTCGGATGGAGACAAAGCTAATATTGGTTCAATAATTATGCTTAATTCATTGTCTAAAGTACCAAAACGAACCTGTAGTAAGTTTTCGATAATTTGTCGCCGTTCTTCCTGCCTTCCTTCTTGCCTTCCTTCTTGCCTTCCTTCTTGCCTTCCTTCTTGCCTTCCTTCTTGCTTGGCTAGTTCGCGGTTTTGTTGATAAATTGGTTGTAATCGCATAATTAACTCCCTATCATCTTCTTCTAATTCTTGATTAATTCTCAAATTTTCGCGCAAGTTAAAAACAAGTTCGAGTGTCGCTTGCTGATATGGATGATTCAATGGTAACGCTTGTAACTCGATAATCGCCTGTTCCTGGACAGTTCCTCTACCCAATAATCTTAACCAAAGTGTTTCCGGTGTTCGCGGTAATTGGTGTATTGCAACAATTGCCGTCCGCAGTGCATTTCCCAAAAAATATACTCCTGACAACCATCCCCGTTTTTGGTTAACGTTAAAGTCAGACAATTTAGTTTCAGAAATTGTTGGAGTAAGCACCCACAATTTGGGTGTTGTCTCTTCCTGGAGTTTGGTGTCGTTCACTTTGGCTTCGCGTCGCAATTGGGCTTTGACTTCCAATACTTTAACAACACAGTCACAAATTTCATCGATAGAAGCAGGATTGCGGAATATTTCTAATATGGCAGGATGTTCGGCAAATCTTCCAAGGAATCCCAGTACTTCTAAATTTGAGGTTTGTTGTGCTGAAGGGATAAATAAAACGTCGATTTCTTTTATCTCTCCCGACACTTTCACTGATGTTTTTACCTCTCCGTAATCTTTTAGTAACTCCTCTAAATAATCTTTAGCGAACTCGTCATGTACAAAGCGCGTCATGGGAAATGCTAATATTTTGTAGATGCTAGTACTAATGTACATTGCTTCAAGCTAAAACTGATATTACTAAATATTAAGTAGAATAGGAACAAAGTAAAAAATAGCAACCTTTATACAAACAAATCGCCAGTGATTTAGATTCCTATCAACGATCTACCTAAGTGGTATGCGAGTCAAAAAAAAATCTTTGTTTTTATCAGTAATCGGCATTATCCTTGGTTGTCATTTTAGCTCCCAAGTAGTTGATGCAAAGACTACGAGCAAAATTAACTCGATTCAAACAATAATTAACGATATGAAGGGACCCCATCAAGCAATGCCGCATGGAGTACCCAAACATTATGATTGGGCAACCGCACCAAATATCGGCATGGGTAACAATCCGAAAAATTTTAAAGCTGCGATCGCATGGGGGCAAGTATACGAATCAGCCCAAGGCAACCCGGCTAAAAATAGCCGCGTGCAAATCCGCAATCTCAAAGCCTACATCCTCAGCAAGAAAGATAATAAGTGGCGACTTTTGCAAAGTTCAAACCAAGTTGGTGGAAGTGCGTACCGCGAGGATTTTGCAGGTGATGCCAATAAAAGCCCAGATGTTCGTAACGAACCGAACGGTACTATTTCGGTGAAAGCTGGTGACGGATATAACTACCATTTTTGGGGTAAAACTAGAAGCTCGATTAATCCCAATGATATAGCTGGTGTATTTACGACTGCCCAGGCACGGTTGGTAATTGATAATCCCAAAAAACCCGATGACCGTGCCAAAGCTCGATATTTACTCAACGTCGGTGGAGACTACTGGCTAGACTTAGCCGCAAAGTGGGACAACTTCAAAACCAATGGTGGTATCGGCATGGGTAAATTTAAATTTGTGACAACCAAGTGGCAAGCTTTTAATATGACCACGCTCAATCCCGAACAAATCCGTAAAAATCCCCCACCAATCGATTGAATTCGTGTCTTTATATATGGGGATTCTGACCCCAAGCGCACAAGCGACCCTAAGAACGGTCGGGGTTTTAAACCCCATCGAATGATAATAAATTCAAAATTAAAAAATGTAGAGACGCTTGGGTATCGCGTCTCCATTCCTCCATATCCCCTCAACCTTACCTATACACTTCAAAACAATATCGCGCTAAAATTTGAATCTGATTCGATTGTCAAAGACTTGAAATTGGAATGGGGGATTTGCAAAGTGGTAAATAGTGGCACAGAAAACAAAGACTTTTCATGGCGTTTCTGGTTCACTTTGCCAATTTACCCATTCGGCAAGCGGCGAACAATCCGCAAAGAAGTAGTCAAAGATACTGTATGGACATTTGACCAAATTCAAGGCTTTTTCTACGTAATTGTGCCAATTCGCATGACCGCAATTAAACTTAGCGAAGGCGGTTTGCTGATATACGCTCCCGTTGCCCCAACACCCGAATGTATCCGGCTTCTTAACGAGTTAGTTCAAGAGCATGGTGATGTAAAATACATTATTTTGCCAACTATCTCCGGTTTGGAACACAAAATCTTCGTTGGACCCTTTGCACGGTGTTTTTCCAACGCACAAGTGTTCGTTGCTCCCCATCAATGGAGTTTTCCCCTAAATCTACCTTTGAGTTGGCTTGGTATACCTGCCAAACGCACTCAAGTACTTCCACAAGACAGCAGTCAAACTCCCTTTGCTACTGAATTTGACTATGCATTACTCGGTCCGATAGAGCTTGGACCGGGTAGGTTTGCGGAAGTTGCATTTTTTCACAAGCTTTCTAAAACGCTTTTGGTAACTGACTCGGTAGTTTCGATACCAGAAGAACCGCCAGAAATTGTCCAAATCGATACGTACCCTTTACTGTTTCATGCTAAGGATAAAGCGACTGATGCGATCGCAGATAACGTAGTAAATCGCCGTAAAGGATGGCAGAGGATTGCACTATTTTCGATGTATTTTCGACCCAGCGTACTCGAATTGCCTGCATGGGGTGAAGTGTTTCGAGATGCTTTTAAAGCAAAAGAACGTTCAAAAAAAGCTTATTTTGGGTTATATCCCTTCAAGTGGAGGCAGGATTGGCAGCGGTCATTTGAAGCACTGCGGGGGGATGGGCGATTATTCGTAGCACCGATTTTACAAACTCTCATTCTCAATCGCGCCCCCAGAGAAACTATTGATTGGGCTGATACTGTTGCCAGTTGGGGGTTTGAACGGGTAATTCCTTGCCATTTGGATGCGCCGATAGAGGCGAAGGGGTATGAGTTTAGACAGGCTTTTGCGTTTTTGGAACAGCGTCAAGATGGTTTTGCTTTGCCTGAAGCGGATTTTGAATTGCTGAAGGAAATTGATAGTGGTTTAAATAAGTTGGGAATTGTACCGCCGGCGAAGGAAAGGGTGTAGGGGAGTGGGGAGAACGGGGAGAAGGGGGAGAAGGGGAAGAAGGGGAGGAAGGAGAGGAAGAAAATAACTCCTAACCCAATAAGAGACGCGAAATTACCCTACCCCTTCGGGGAACGCTCCGCGAACGGGAACACTGAGTCCCAAGGGGACACGCTACGCGAACGTGAACGCGTCTCTACATCTTTGCTCCTCCCTACTCCCTACTCCCTTACTTTCAACTAGGAGGGGGAATTGTTAGGTCTTGGGGTTTGCTGACGACGGTTACCCTTTTGTTGACGCATTTGTTCCCATTTTTGCTGTTGTTCAGGTGTCAAAACATTTTTAATTTCAGCTTTGGATGCTTCCCGAATTCGCTTCATGTCATTTCTTTGGGTTTCGGAAAGATTTAATGCTTTCCATCCTCCGCGTCTTCCTTGACGGTTCTGTTGTGCTGTTTGCTTCAGCGCGCGTTGTTCGGGGGTAAGGACTGCGTCCATTTTAGCGCGTGTGTCGTTCTTAATTGCTTCGATTTGCGCTTTTTGTGTGTCGTTTAAACCCAATTCTTCTGCAAAGCGATCGCCTCGCGATCCTCTTGTGGGTTGTTCTTGTGCAACAAGCAATGAGTTCGATTTCTGTGCTTCTGCTTTGAATGCGAAGGAAGTAGTGCTTAAGCCGATAGCGACGATACTAGCTAAGATTGAGAGATTTTTGAGTTGCATTGCTTGTTTACTGGATTTCTGTTGGTTCATGCCATCATCTTAATCAGCTATACGCGAAAAGAACATTTGAAAAAAGTCACGTTTATTACCATGACTTAAGTCATAGTTATTCTCGTTACAAATTAAACTGGTTCTTTTTGCAGTTGTAGGTTAAGAGTAAAGTAGGTTAGTTAGATGAAACATCTACTTGTTAGGGAAAGGGGAAAATGTCAAAACCCTTTCCCTTTTCCCTTTTACCTTTAATCTTATTTATGAGTCGTCCAATTGAAATTAAAAATCATCCGTTTCGATTTCTACTATATTTGGAGTGGGTTCTGCTGGGTATGGCAATTTTAGGTGCGGTTGAACCGAGTCCTCGTTGGCAGCGATTTTCGTCTCAGTTTCCTGAATTAACGATTTGCAGTTTGATTATTTTTGGTTTAATGGGGTTGCGGTTACCAACTGGTAATCAATTTAATAAAGTTGCTTATACAGCTTGCGAAGTTTTCTTAATTTTAATAACTATTTTTTTTGGCGGTCGTACATCTCGACTTTTTCCATTTATTTATCTAATTTTGGTAACTCGAAGTAGTTTAATTTTTCAACTTCCCGGTCGTATAGTAGTCACATTATTATCATTTACTTTATTTATCCTGACAATTCTCCGCAAATTTCAACGTTTTCCTCTATTACCAGGAGGGCAAGATAGATTTCGCTTTTTTACTTTTAGTTTTGTTGTATTGTTTGGACTAGCTTTAGTTTTTGTGCTGTTATTAATGAATACAATAGTGTCAGAACGTCAGAGTCGAGAAAAGCTTGCTGCTGCAAATGAAAAACTGCGCGAATATGCTTTACGAATTGAAAACCAAGCGACTCTTGAAGAACGCAATCGGATTGCCAGGGAAATTCATGATTCTTTAGGACATTCGCTGACAGTATTAAACTTACAATTAGAGACAGCTTTAAAACTTTGGCAAGCCAATCCTGTGAAAGCACAGAGTTTTTTAAAACGGGCAAAAGAACTTGGTTCGGAAACACTTCACGATGTGCGACAATCAGTTTCGACAATCAGGGCATATTCTGTATGGGAACAGCCGTTAGATAGTGCTATTTTGGCATTGATTGAAGATTGTCGGCATTCGACTAATATCAAATTCGATTGCGAGATTCAAATTTCACATCGGATGGCAGATGAAGTTAATACGGCAATTTATCGAATTATTCAAGAATCTGTTACTAATATTTGCAAACATGCCCAAGCTACTGAAGTTCAACTAAAGTTGTCTGTAACATCGACGGCTTTACATTTGCTAATTCAGGATAATGGGATTGGTTTTAACTTGAGTCAAAATACGACAGGATTTGGTTTGCAAAGTATGCGCGATCGCACTCTCGCAATTGGTGGTGATTTTAATATTGAAAGTTCTCCGGGTTGTGGTAGTAAAATTGAGGTTGATGTTTCGATGAATCAAATATAGATAAAATGGCTAATATTATTAAAGTTTTACTTGTTGATGACCAAAGTTTAATTCGGGAAGGGTTAAAAGCGCTATTAGAACTTGAACAAGATATAGAAGTTGTTGCCGAAGCCGAAAATGGTCGAGATGCGATTAATTTGGTTGGCAAATTTCAGCCAGATGTAGTGTTGATGGATATCCGAATGCCAATAATGGATGGAGTCGCAGCAACGCGAGAAATTAGACAAAAATTTAGCGATGTCAAAGTTTTAGTTTTGACGACTTTTGATAATGACGAATATGTAACCGCAGCATTACAAAGTGGGGCAATAGGTTATTTACTCAAAGATACTCCTTCCGAAGAATTAGCTGTCGCAATTCGCGCAATCAAGAAAGGATATACACAATTAGGACCGGGAATTGTGACAAAATTGATGACACAATTTCCATCGTCTGCTCGCAATTCAAATCAAACACCTCCAGCTAGTTTAGCAGAGCTAACACCGCGTGAAAAAGATGTTTTACGATTGATTGCCAGCGGTGCGAATAACC
>QQTW01002559.1_pt1 | contig 13255 bp, 9 predicted proteins | sample 1904831 | NCBI WGS metagenome assembly QQTW01 (sample SAMN09435610, study PRJNA476489) | Subsurface metagenome, whole genome shotgun sequencing project. | reverse complement strand
GACGAAACCGTATTGACATGTAGCTCGGCTTGGTACAGCCGTGCTGATGATAGGTATGGAGTTACTCCTGCCATAATAGAAAAATTTAGAACAACAAGTGAGAAGTTTACCTTTCCACCAGGCATTGGACTGCCTGGAAGAATATGGTCCTCCAAGCAGCCAGAGTGGCGAGAGAATATTTTGGAGGAGCCAGAGACAATTTTTCAGCGCGCGGAGATTGCTAGAAACTACGGATTAAGAGCCGGACTGGGATTGCCCTTGATCTTTAACGAGCAGGTGCTAGCAGTCATCGTATTTTTCAAGTTTGAATCCTCCAAAGAGGACATACTACTAGTTGATAGCATAACAGCCGTTGCAGCTCAGTTGGGTTCGTTAATTCAACGCAAGCAGATGGAAAAGGTACTGCGCGAAAGCGAGGAACGCTTCCAAGTCTTTATGAACAATAGCCCTACAGCAGCCTTCATGAAGGATGAAGGAGGGCACTTTGTTTACATCAACGAGACATTTAAGCACCTTTTTGACGTGAAGTTGACCGATCTGCAGGGTAAGACAGATTTCGATTTTTTGCCAGAGGCAACAGCAAAGGAGGTGCGCAAAAATGACGTAGCTGTCCTCTCTACAGGTGAAACCGCAGAGTTTCTTGAGACCGTTCCCACACCAGATGGATGTCCCCATTACTGGTTAGTCTTCAAGTTTCCTGTAAAGTACGCCGGACGACAGTTACTTGGGGGCGTGGCGCTTGATGTCACCGAGCGCCAGCGGGCAGAGTCAGAATTACAGCGCCAGAACCTGCGAATGCAACTGTTTACCGAAATCACACTCAAGATTCGTCAGTCTTTGCAAATCGAAGAAATTCTGCAAATAACTGTTACAGAGGTGCAAAATATTCTCCAGACCGACCGAGTCTTGATCTATCAGCTGGGATCAAATGGGTCTGCAACCGTCGTCACAGAGGCAGTAGTTTCGGGCTTTACTGCCCTTTTAGAGCAAAACATCCCCGACTCCTGCTTGCGAGAGGAATACCGACAGTATCCTCAAGGACTAATTGGGGCGATCGCTGACCTAGAGGTTGCTTCTGTCGAGCATTGCAATGTGGAATTACTGCAATTTGGGGTTAAGGCGAGTTTAGTTGTGCCCATTCTTTTAAAAGAAGAACTCTGGGGTTTGCTGATTGTCCATCACTGGGCCGGTCCACGGCAATGGTCCAGCTTTGAAACTGATCTTCTGCGGCAACTAGCTGACCAAGTAGGTATTGCTCTAGCCCAAGCTCAACTGCTAGAAGTAGAAACGCTTCAGCGACAAGAACTCGAAGTCGCCCGCAGCCAAGCCGAGTTAGCAAACCAAGCCAAAAGTACCTTTTTGACCAACATGAGTCATGAAATCCGCACCCCCATGAACGCCGTGTTGGGGATGACCGAACTTCTCTCAGAAACTCCCCTTCACCCGAATCAGCAAGATTTCGTAGAAACAATTCGCATCAGTGGGGACGCCCTCTTAAGCCTGATCAACGAGATTTTGGATCTATCCAAACTTGAGGCTGGGGAGATGGAGCTGGAAACTCTAGATTTCAACCTCTCTACCTGTATTGACGAAGTATCGGAATTACTAGCACCAGTCGCGCATAATAAAGGGTTAGAAATCGCGGCATTAGTCTATAGCGACGTACCCACTCACCTCTGTGGGGATGCTAATCGCCTGCGGCAAATTCTGATAAACCTGATTGGCAACGCTATCAAGTTCACCAGCTCTGGAGAGGTAGTAGTCACGGCGTGCCTGAGATCAGAAACTCCTACAAAAGCCACAATCCGCTTTTCTGTAACGGATACCGGCATTGGCATTACACCTGTTGATCAAAGCCTCCTGTTTGCCCCGTTTACCCAAGTAGATGCTTCCACCACCCGCAAGTATGGCGGCACCGGGTTGGGATTAGCCATCTCGAAGCATCTGGTGACTTTGATGGGCGGAGAAATTGGGGTGGAAAGCTGTTTGGGGCAAGGATCTGAGTTTTGGTTTGAGGTGACTTTCACAAAACAACAAAATCCGTCCCCAGTCCAGGCTCAAGGTTATCTGACTAATCGGCGTTTATTAGTCGTGGATAACAACGCTACCAATCGCCAAGTTGTTCGCGATCAAGCTACCCGTTGGGGGATGCAGGTGGATGAAGCGGACAGTGCTGCGGCTGCACTCATTGCCTTACAAAAGGCTTGGGAGCAGAGAATGCCCTATGATGTCGCCTTGATTGATATGCTTTTGCCTGATGCTGATGGCATAATGGGAGAACAAATTAAAGCAAATTCTGCTAGTGCTGACGTAGCGTTGATTATGCTCACCTCTACTAATCAACGAGAGGAAGTGCAAAGGGCGCATCATGTTGGATTTGCTGCACATCTTGTCAAACCCGTTAGACCATCCCGGCTGCTTGATACCATCATGACGCTCTTGGCAACCCAGCAGTCGCCAGATGGTGCTTTCACCTCAGGTGTTGAGAACCTGTCAGTCCCGCCTCTGAAACTTGAAGTGACCTGTGCTTTATCCAAGTTAAAAATTCTGTTAGCTGAGGATAATCTGGTGAATCAGAAAGTAGCCCTGAAGCAGCTATTGAACCTGGGCTATACGGCCGATGTCGCCGCCAATGGTAAAGAAGTCTTGCTTCTTTTGGAAACAATTCCCTACGACTTGATTCTGATGGACTGCCAAATGCCTCTGCTCGACGGTTTTGAAACCACACGCGAGATTCGTCTGAGGCAGGATTGCTCCACAGCCTCGCCTCGTCGCCCTGTGGTGGTTGCTATGACTGCCAATGCGATGAAACAAGACCAACAAAGGTGTCTAGATGCAGGCATGGATGACTATCTAAGTAAGCCGGTGCTCAAAGAAAAATTGGCCCAGGTGCTAGAGCGTTGGAGCCGCATACTCCTGACAACAGAGTCGGCAATCAATTCGCCAACGCAAATTTCTACCACTGACACCAATTCACTCGACCTACCACTTGATTGGGAACACTTGCATCAGCTCTCTGAAGGCAACGTCGAATTTGAATTGGAGCTATTGCAAATGTTCGTTGAAGATACTCACTCCCATCTAGAAGTAACTAAAGCAGCGATCGCTGCCAATGACTTCCAGTTGCTTGAACAAGAAGCCCATCACCTTAAAGGTACTAGCGCCAACGCCGGAGCCACAGCTATGCATTTAGCCGCAGAAAAACTAGAACAACTGGTTCGCATCCAGCAGATATCAGGAGCTACTGATTTAATATCAAAACTAGAGAAATTTGTCAACCGCATTCAAGAATTTTTAATAAGCAAGGTCGAGAATAGGGAATTAACCTCAGACTAATAATATTGGTTGAATGCGATTGAACCCAAGTGGATTCATGCGAAGTAAGCTATTGTCGAGCCAGATTGCAAATTAACAGCACAAGAATTGAAAACTAGAGTGTGTAAGTACTTTGAATGCCCTTTAGCACCACTTAAAAAAATGTTTCCTGAAGATGCATTAGGTTTATAATTAAACTTAGTTTTTTTACTCTATTTTTAATCAGTCACCTGTTATTTAATAACTTTAATTGCTCTGTGCTTATGTTTAAAATTCTAATTATTGATGATGACCCTATGGTTAGGGCGGCACTCAAAAAAACACTTCAAAACGAGGGTTATGATACTACCACAGCAAGCAATGGTTCGTCAGGTATCACACAAGCACAATGCTTACGTCCTGCTCTGATCCTCTGTGACTGGATGATGCCGCACGTAAATGGACTAGAAGTGTGTCGCCAAATTAAGGCAGATCCAGAATTGGCAACGAGTTTTTTTATTCTACTGACTGCTAAGGGAGCGGTTCCGGGAGAGGAGGAAGATCGAGTCAGAGGACTTGACGCCGGAGCGGACGAGTTTGTCTCCAAGCCGATTGTGATGAATGAATTGAAGGCACGGGTACGAGCAGGGCTACGGGTACACCAGCTGAATCATGATTTACAAACGCAAAAGCAAGCTTTGGAGACATTGAACCAGAATTTGCAATCCCAAAAACAAATTTTGGAAGCAGAATTGGTTGAGGCAGGCAGCTATGTGCGATCGCTTCTGCCCAAACCGCTAGTAGGAACTGTAACCACAGAAGCGCTGTTTGTTCCCTCGGCACAGCTAGGGGGCGATTGCTTCGACTATTACTGGCTGGATGATGACAATTTAGCAATTTATTTGCTGGACGTCTCAGGGCATGGAGTGGGTTCAGCGCTACTGTCTGTATCTGTACTCAATGTCTTGCGATCGCAATCGCTGCCCTCCACTAACTTTTATCAACCCAGCCAAGTTTTGAGGGCACTCAATCACGCCTTCCAGATGATTGAACACGGTGATCGGTACTTCACCATTTGGTATGGAGTTTATAACCAAAGTGCGCATCAACTCGTTTATGCCAGCGCTGGACATCCACCGGCTGTACTGCTATCCGGTACATCTGTAGCCGAGATCCAGGTTAGACAACTGGGAGTTCCAGGACTGCCACTGGGCATACTACCTGATGATGAATTTGATGACAATTATTGTCCAATTTTACCTAGCAGCACTTTATACATTTTTAGTGATGGTGCTTACGAAATTCATAAACCAGATGGCACGCTCTGGGGACTGGAGGCTTTCATTCAACTACTAATAGACTTTCAAAAAATATGTAATGAGCATCTAGACTGTGTGTTTCAGCAAATTTATACTGAAACCCAGGATACTTTTAAAGATGATTTATCTTTGCTAAAAGTTACCTTCAGTTAGCACGCATTAGCTGCAAAAGTTGTCTTGTTGAATTACTATTGATTAGCTATGGGGAAAACTTTTTAGGGTCATATTCTCAAAAACAATCTGCTTAATTGATGTGAACCAGGGGAGGGTGCTGTTGTAACACCTGCTTGAGATACTGACCTGTATAAGACATCGGATTTTCTGCTACTTCCTCTGGTGTCCCTACAGCAACTAATTCTCCCCCTTTGTCGCCACCTTCTGGTCCCAAATCAATCACCCAGTCAGAGCAACGAATTACATCTAAATTGTGTTCAATCACTAAAATTGAATTTCCTTTATCCACCAAACGTTGCAACACATCTAACAACTTGTGGACATCATAAAAAGATAAACCTGTTGTGGGTTCATCTATTAAATACAGAGTCTTCCCCGTAGCACGACGAGAGAGTTCAGAACCCAGTTTCACTCGTTGCGCTTCACCACCAGATAGTGTAGGCGCAGTTTGCCCCAAGCGAACATATCCTAGCCCCACATCAACCAAGGTTTCCAATCGTGTTGCGGCTTTGGGGATATTTGTGAAGAATTCCATAGCTTCTTCCACTGTCATGTCGAGAACGTCGGCAATAGATTTGCCCTTGTACTTCACTTGCAGGGTTTCCCGGTTGTACCGCGCACCTTTGCAGACTTCACATTGTACATAGACATCCGGCAGGAAGTTCATCTCAATTACGTTCACGCCCTGCCCGCCGCAAGCTTCACAACGTCCACCTTTGACATTGAAGGAAAACTGTCCGGGCTTGAAACCTCTGGCTTTAGCTTCAATCGTCTGGGTAAATACCTCCCGAATCACATCGAAGACGCCGGTATAGGTGGCTGGGTTGGAGCGGGGAGTGCGCCCAATCGGAGATTGATCGATGACGATCGCTTTATCAACAGCGTCCAGTCCCTTAATTGTATCCAGATGTTGTGGAAAAGGAATTTTACGGGTGAAGTGGTGTTGTAGGGCTGGGTAGAGTAGTTCGTTAATTACTGTAGATTTGCCAGAACCGGAGACGCCAGTAACGCAGACGAGCTTACCCAGTGGAATTTCTACATCTATATGTTTTAGGTTATTGCGGTGAGCGTTTTTGAGGATGAGTGATCGCCCATTCCCCTGCCGTCGTTCACCTGGAGTTTCAATCACCCGCCGTCCTGATAAGTAAGCACCAGTGAGAGAATCAACTGCTCCAAGCATTGCCTCCAAATCACCCTGCGCTACGATCTGCCCTCCGTGAACTCCAGCGGCAGGACCAATATCAACAATATGATCTGCTGCTCGGATGGTTTCTTCATCATGCTCGACTACAATCAAGGTGTTGCCTAAATCGCGCAGTCTAGTCAGCGTTTGTAGCAAACGTCCATTATCGCGTTGATGCAGACCGATACTAGGTTCATCTAGCACGTAGAGGACGCCGGTAAGACCAGATCCGATTTGCGTTGCCAGCCGTATTCGCTGGGCTTCGCCGCCAGAAAGCGTCATTGCAGGGCGGTCGAGGGTGAGGTAATCTAGTCCTACGTCAAGGAGAAATTGCAGTCTAGCTTTGATTTCTCTAAGTACCAGATCGGCAATTTGCAACTGGCGATCGCTTAGCTGCATTGTACTTATCCTGTGCTGAGATTCCCGAATTGAAGCACCGGTCAAATCGAGAATTCGGTATTGTCCCAGCCGTACAGAAAGGGCTTCCGGCTTCAGGCGTTTCCCCTGACACACTTCACAGGGCTGATCGATGAGATATTGCTCTAGCTTTTGCTTTTGGAGTTCCGAACTGTCGCTGTACTGCCGCTGAAGCATCGGGATAACACCTGCATAGCGTTTGTAATCATTGCGATCTTCAATCCAAATGGCTTTTTCAGAACCATGCAAAACGATCTGCTGCTGTTCTGGTGTCAGCTGGTGCCAGAGAGTTTGGATTTCAAAGCCATAGGCTTGTCCCACGCTGTAGAGCAGCGAGAGATAATAGGAATTATCTTTTTCTGACCAAGGTGCGATCGCAGCATACACAGGCGCTTGCGGGTCAGGCAGCACCAACTCTGGTGAAAACGTCCGTAAGCTGCCCAAGCCATGACAGTGAGAACAAGCACCATAGGGCGAGTTGAAGGAAAACAGTCGCGGCGACAGCTCATCCATCACTGCGCCATGTTCTGGGCAGGCAAAGTTTTCTGAAAATATCAGTTCGTTATCTGGTCTTTGAGTAGATGTTCGGTTATAAAGCGTTCCAGCCTCAGCCGCCCTTGCTTGCTCAAGTGGATAAATATTTACCGCAGATGCCTCAGTACTGGGATTCTTAACAGATGTTTTCTCCATAACATCAATAATCGCAATTCCCTCAGAGCGGCGCAGACAGGTGGCGAGAGAGTCAGTCAGGCGTTCTTCTAGTCCAGGCTTTTTAATGAGTCGGTCAACAATAACTTCAATGTTGTGGGTTTGGTTCTTATCTAGTTCAATCGAGTCGCTGAGTTCCCGCACTTCACCATTAATGCGGACGCGGACAAATCCTTCAGAAGCTAGACTTGATAGCAGTTTGCGATGGGTGCCTTTTTTACCCCGCACAACCGGAGCCAAGATTTGAAACTTAGTGCGGTCTGGCAGTTCCATGATCTGGTCGCACATTTGGTCAATTGTCTGGGGGGCAATCGAGCGATCGCATATTGGGCAATGTGGCTCCCCAGCGCGTCCAAACAACAGCCGCAGATAATCATAAATCTCCGTCACCGTGCCAACCGTAGAGCGAGGATTATGGGAGGTAGATTTCTGGTCAATCGAGATCGCTGGACTCAGCCCTTCAATCGCCTCCACATCTGGTTTATCTAGCTGCCCTAAGAATTGCCGAGCGTAGGCACTAAGGGATTCAACATACCGGCGCTGCCCTTCGGCAAAGATGGTGTCAAAGGCGAGGGAAGATTTGCCAGAGCCAGAGACGCCAGTGAAGACAATCAAGCGATCGCGCGGCAGTTCTAAGTCGATATTCTTTAAGTTGTGCTGCCTAGCTCCGCGAATGCGAATAGTATTTTGACTGCTCTGGTTGGGGCTATTGGACAGATGCCGGTTTGAGGATTCAAAGGCTTGCGCGTCTACAATATCGGCACGGTGAGACATGAGGGCAAAGGAAAATAGTGCTTAATGATCTTAGCGTTGCCCTTCTAATAACTGGCGTTCAGTTTTTGGTAGTGTCAAAGAATACTCAAATAAGTTTCGTCAGAGGTAATGGGCAAGAGTTTTAAGGCTTGATTTTTTAAGTCCAGTTCAATCCCTAATGCCTCCAATGGAAATACTCCTATCAAGGCATCCTTGCCCCCTGGTAGTTCTAGACACTCAAACGTTCCTTCTCGTCCACATATAGAAATTTTGGCGTCTTGGAAGATGCGGGCTTTAGCAATGCCGGTGGCAGTGGCAACATCCACTTGCTTAAGAAGTTTCAAACCTAATTGGGTAATAACGTGCGCTGGTAGGCACAAAGTCGTGGCTCCCGTATCTACCAAGACATTCTTCAGCGTGATAGATCGTACTTGGTTAGTTGGGATAATACCATCTTCGGCATTAGCCTGATCTATCCGATTCGTGATCGCTAGCGTCGTTGTAACTTTTCCCATTAAATCATCAGTAGTTAATTGCATAATTGCTACTTTGAGTTACTTGTTAGCAAACGACTTCGCTTAGTACCATAACGCTGCACTACTTCGGCCTCTTTTTCGGTTGAGCCATCTTCAAGAAATAGTCCATACTGGCATCAGGACGACGGCGAGGGTCGCTAGTAGTGGGAGGCGAATTCTGAGGGGCTGAGGCAGCCACTACAGGTTCAGTAACTGGTTTTACTTTCTGTGCCTCCTCCGGCAGATATTGAGGTGATGCAAATCCCAAAAGCTTACTGAGGAAGTTAAAGAGCTGATTGAGCGAGCCAAATACATTCCTAAAAATCTGATAAAGTAAGCCTTCAATGCGAATGTAGGAGTTCCGAATAATCTGAGTTAAACGATACATGGTAGTGGTTGGAGTTTGAATAAATTTATATCCGTGCCTTGATCTAAGTTTAGCGGATGTGAACTTATCTATTGAACCGGAAGCCTTGAGTCATTTTGCTCAGATTGAGTTCAGTTGAGTTCTAAGTTCTCGCAACATGCGACTGGTTCCCTGGTTGATCGCTTGCTGCACTAGTTGGGGAATCAGATCAATAAGGGATAGCTCGGGCAATGTAGGACTGAGGGAAACCTCGCAGTAGGAACCGTTATCAAGCACATAAATTTTGAGTTGTTGATTACGGTACGCCCAAATTTCAGGAACTTGCATGGCTTCGTAGGCACTGATGATAGTTGTTGAAGTGACATCTGCTTCAATTGCCAGATCTGGAGGTGGATAGTCATCCAGATTCAGATTGGTACAACCGCGCACAAGATCAGCGTTTTGAATATAGAAACAGGTATCAGGTTCAATCCCGGCAATTTGTGAACGCTTGAGGGTGGTGGAGCCAAAGTCTTCCCAGTTGCGTTCTTGGGCATCGAGAATCGCCTTGAGGATATCGGCAATAATGCGGTGAGTTTCGTGAATAGCCAGGGGCGACATGATTTCTAGAGTGCCTTGGTAGAAGGCGACGCGGGTGCTACGCTTTTCACCCAAATCGGACAGGATCGATTCAAAGTCTTGCCAAGACAGGTTATGAATGCTCACCGTACTGCCGGGGGCAAGTTTGAGCGCCTTAATGGGAATGGTGATGGTCATTCTATATATCCCAGCATTGGTAAGGCTAAAGCCTATTATGTATGTATAGCCGTCATGCTTATGATGCCCAAATAAACAGAAAAATAGACTTCATTACTCTATAGTTATAAAAATATTTTTTGTGCTGTTTTGCAGCGTAGTGTTAGGCTGCTGACACTACAACTGAGAGAGCAATTTGTCATATTCTATATGTGAACCAACCCAAAACCAAATAACCGTATCTCCATCTAGCTGTCCAACTGCTCGATAACTTTTGCTGATTCGAGCAGAATAAATTGGCAATTCTGGATGTACCTTTTTGAAGCGCAGACTTGGATGACCGGGATCTTGTTTAAATTGGCGATATGCCTCGCGTGTCTGCTCCTGAATCTGCTCAGGCAAATCAGCAAAAGCTCTACGAAACTGGGCAGTTGTAAGTGACTTCAGAGTGTTTATAAATTTAATTCCTCGGTTTTACCTGCACGATATTCAGCCATAGCCTCGGTTGCAAGTTTGGCAAGAGCATCCTTAGAACGCACAAAGGCTTCATCCCAGCGGATTTCGTCTTCAAGTTCTTCCAGAATCATTGCTGCGATTGCATCCTGTTCACTGGCAGTCAAAGTTTTCAATCGGGCGATCGCGCGCTCAAGTAGTTCAGTCATCGTTCCCGTACTCTTGTCAGAGGCTCTAACCATTATCGCTCACTTAGCTGTTAGACCGTAGAACTCCACTTGAAGTATGCTACCGTCTGGTCGCGGCACACGCTGTATAGTACCAGTACATATGGTATTCGGCTCGTCAGCTCCTTGGCGACGTAAAAGCGGCAAGCTGATAAAACGACCGGCAAAAGACCAAAGAACCATCGCTCCTCCGCCCAACAAGTAGGATATGCCCAGTTCACGTTCGTACCACTCATAGATATTGTAAAGACCCCCGCCAAGTAACCCAATTGACAGTAGTCCAACCAGCCACACGAATAGCAAATTGAGAGGCATGAACAACATAAGCTGACTTTGGGTAATGTGGTTGGTTGTGATCGGGCAATTAAAGGCTTAATGTCGAGTCCGTCGTTCGGTAGCTAAAGCTTCTCTTGTTCAAGCTCCAATCGCGACTCCAGCTGATTTTGTGCCTGGTTGCGGGCGTCTATTGCTTGACGGTAGTCCGGCTTGAATCGCAGCGCTTTGTCATAAGAGGCGATCGCATCTTCGTATCGCTTCAAGTTAAATAGCGCATTACCTCTGCTGTACCAGGCTTCAGAGTGGTCGCTCTTGTATCGAACCGTTCTGTTATAAGAAACGATTGCATCTTCGTATCGCTTCAAGCTATATACTGCATTGCCCCGGTTATACCAGGCTTGATAGTTTCTCGGTTTAAATTGAATTGCTTTGTCATAAGATTCAATTGCTTCTTCATAGCGTTGCAATTGATGGAGTAACCAGCCATGACTATTCCAGGCTTTGTAATAATCTGGTTTAGATTGAACAGTTTTGGCAAAAGAATCAATTGCTTCTTCATAGCGTTGCAAATTGACGAGTGCATTGCCACGACTGTACCAAGCCTGGTAGTAATCTGGATTGAATTGCACCGCTTTGTCATAAGATTCAATTGCTTGGGAATGGCGTTGCAAGTTAATCAGCGCATTGCCTCGGTTATACCAAGCTTGGTCAAAGTCTGACTTGAATTCGACTGCTTTGTCAAAAGAGGCGATCGCGTCCTCGTACCGACCCAAATTATGTAGCGTCCAGCCACGACTATTCCAGGCTTGGTAGTAATCTGGCTTGAATTGCACCGCTTTGTCGTAAGATTCAATTGCTTCTGTATATCGCTGCAATTGATTGAGCGCATCGCCACGCCCATTCCACACTTCTGGGTTGTCAGGCTTAACTTTTAGTGCCTGATCAAACGAGTCAATCGCCTCTTCGTATCGCTGCAAACTATCTAATACAAAAGCGCGACTTTTCCAAGCTTCCAAATAATCAGGCTGGAGCTGAATTGCTTTTTCGTAGGCGTCAAGTGCTTCTTTGTAGCGTTTTAATTTATACAGTGTATCGCCTCGACCATGCCAGGCTTCCGTATACTCAGGCTGGAGCGCAATTGCTTTACCATAGGCAGTGTTCGCTTCTTTATAACGTTTTAAATCATACAGCGTATTACCTCGGTTATATAGCTCGGTTGAGTTAGAAGAATTGATTATATTGCTAATAGAAACAAATGCTGCTACTCCCACTCCAACTAACCCAATTGCTATCAAAGCCTGATAAATTATTCTATATTTTGATATTTTATTTTGACTCATCGCAGGGACATTTCGTGACGGGGCAGGCAAAACCATTGTGCCAGAGAGGGGAGTTGTCAATTCTTTAAGGGCTCGTAACGTTTCAATGGCTGTTGGGTAGCGCTGCCGAAAGTCATAACGCACCATTTTGTCTAAAATTTTTGCTAACTCAAGGCTAACTTGCGCTTGGTCATGCCAGATAATTTCATCAGTATCGGTATCTTTTGATAGTTGCTCAGGCAGTAAACCGGTAAGGGCTTGGATACCAATTATCCCTACAGCATAGATATCACTGCTTAACTTAGGGTTACCGTGGGCTTGTTCGCTGGGTACGTATCCCGATGTGCCAATGGCAACTGTCAATTTTGTCTTGCCCGGAGGATTAACCAACTGAGTAGTGATTTGTTTGACGGCTCCAAAGTCAATTAAAACTAACTTGCCATCTTGATCGCGTCGAAGTAAGTTCCGGGGATTAACATCGCGGTGAATCACCTTGTGCTGATGGACAAACTCTAAGATTACCAAGATGTCTTGCAAAAGAGACAAGACGTCATCTTCAGGTAACTGTTTCCCCGGTATTAGCTCCTGGCTCAAATCACCACCTTTAATGAATTCTTGTACTAGATAGAATTCTTGATTTTCCTCAAAGTAAGCTAAAAGTCGTGGAATCTGATCGTGATTCCCTAATTGGTACAGAACTTGGGCTTCAGTGTCGAATAAACGTCTCGCTGTCTGCAATGTCAAAGGATCGGTTGCCTGAAGTTTCAGTTGTTTGACGACACACTGGGGGTTTCCAGGTAGGTAAGTATCTTCTGCGACGAAGGTAGTACCAAACCCCCCATCTCCTAAGTGGCTAATGATTTGGTAGCGTCCACCAAGTGTTTGCGTGAGCATCAGGTTTTTGCAGTGTGATCAGAATTGACAATTGGCTGATTCCCATCTTGCCACAGGGTAGCCTAAAGCTAAAAGCGTCTTGCACACAACTCTAGGGAGGCGATTTGTTGCATCTGTCTACGTAGGTTATGTTGGGATCATGATTCCTATTGGCGATAATCTTCCCAGTTGCAGAAAAACCATCGGTAACTATTTGCTGATCGGTATCAACTCGGCTCTATTCTTCTGGGAACTAAAACTAGAGGTTGCCGGTGAACTGGGCGATTTAGTCAATAGCTGGGGTATCGTTCCTGCTCGGATTAGTACTGTAGTAGCGGATATCGGGAGTGGAAACCCAGCTGCTTGGATAGCGCTGCTGATACTTTCCAGTTCACTGTTGCTGTCCATGTTTCTTCATGGCAGTTTTGGGCAGATATTAAGCAACCTGATATTCCTGTGGGTGTTTGGTAAGAGTATTGAGAATATTTTAGGACATGGACGATTTATAGTGTTCTACTTGCTTTGTGGCGTCCTCACGGGTGTGGTGCAAGTTTTAGCTGCACCAACGCTGACAGTGCCATTGATTGGAGCAAATGGTGCGATCGCAGGAGTTTTAGGAGCGGTCCGGTGAGAATCTCGATC